>Ga0115002_10000428_pt1 | contig 60508 bp, 53 predicted proteins | sample ArcticOcean_MG_C_8_FD_89576 | JGI IMG/M metagenome (GOLD analysis project Ga0115002, IMG submission 89576) | Marine microbial communities from western Arctic Ocean - ArcticOcean_MG_CB11_86 | ecosystem: Environmental > Aquatic > Marine > Oceanic | place: Arctic Ocean: Canada Basin | collected... | reverse complement strand
GCTTTTCTACGAAAAACTGACATGTGTGCCCTGTAAAGTAACACTAAACAGGGCGAGTTACATAGTCAAACCACACCTTAACTTTTGGACCTAAATGGTCCAACTAATTCTGACGTCGTACAGCAAACAATCAAGGAAACTGCTGAAGTCTTAAGGAAGAGTCCAAAGACTGTCAGAAGGTATGTCCAGAGTGGATTATTACCAGCGCGTCGGTCTGGTCTAAAGTCAATTGTTATACCCGAATCAAAATTAATACAATTCATGGAGCCAGAGACAAATAAGGAGGTAAAACGAATCACAAAAACTACCATGGATAGAGTTTCAGAAATGTACAAGAAAATAACTTAGGAATGTATTTCGCGAATAATTTTCGGACGAAATTTCGTCCGAAAATGGTCAAATTGTCACTTTTTGCACACTTTTTCGGCAATTATTGCCTGTATCGAGTTTGATGTATTTGGAGATTAACTATTTGTTTTTCTATACTTATAGCTGTGCCACCTCCCAGACTTGAACTGGGGACACACGGATTTTCAGTCCGTTGCTCTACCAACTGAGCTAAGGTGGCGCCCGAAATTACACTATGTGCAATTGTAAGGATTACATTATAATCTTATCTGTATAGATAAGCAATACTATCACTATCCGATCAATAAAATACCATAATTTCATCCAGATTAATGCTTATAATTATTCTTATCAGTTATTGAGTAGCACTTTTTATCCTGTTGCAAACATTACAATATTTTTAGAGCTGTCAGGTTCAAAATCAGATCTCTCAATATCGCTCGCTATTTCAATATTACTCCATCCGATATCTGCCATTAACATACCGACATCATCTCCGCTCCAGGCGTAAACCTCGGTGCTCAACCATTCCGATTTCCATTTTTTATCGTGACTCAATTTTAAAATGTTAAATCTCAAAGTATCAGAAGTTATGAAATCGTAAAAACTAACGAAAGGGTCTTTATTGCCACCGGTGACTTCAATCAGTCTTTGGGATTGTTTTTGAATGTATGGATAATTTAGCCACTGTAAAATTAATAACCCATCCTTTTTAAGCACACGCTTGAACGACTTTAATGCATCTTGTAAATCACCCACATCCATAAGATGAGGTATAGTATTTCCTCGACAGGTGATTAATTCGACTGATTTGTCTTCAATGCTGCTTAAATTTCTAATATCATCTACTGCAAAGTTTACGTTAGAATGCACGGATCCGAACTTTGATTTGGCTATTTTTATAAATTCCGGAGATAAATCAACACCTGTGACCGAATATCCCATCTCGCTAAGCAAAATGGATTCACCGCCAGTACCGCAACCCGCATCAAGAATGTCTTCCGGGTGAAATTCTTCAAGTAATTTTTCATACTGATTTTTTACCTCTTTCCAGCGGGTTTTGTCATCTGTCATCAGGTCATAATCTTCACCAAGCAAATTGTAAAATTTCTCAGCGGAGTGGTTCTTATTAATTGTCATGAATTATATATTTTGGTTAGTTTTTTTAAGAGTATTTTAGAGTCTATTCCAGCAATTCCCGCACTGTATTAATAAGAGAATCAATCTCAAATGGCTTTTCAACAAACCTGACATTCCCCAATGATTCCACCTCTTCTCGATATTGGTCAGGATCGTGCGCGGTCAATAATATTGAAGGTGTGGTGAATCCCTTTTCAGAGCCATACAACGACTTTAAGACGGTAAGCCCATCCATAATGGCATTATAAAATCAAGCACGAGTAGATCAGGCTTGATCCTCAGAGCATTCTCCAGTGCTGATTTTCCATTATTTTCAGTAACCACCTCAAAACCCTCGGCAGAAAGGATGTGACTTAGAATCTGAACCATGTTGGGATCATCATCTGCTATTAGTACGGTTTTTATTGCCAATTTTTATATATCAAACATCTTTATTTAAATCTTTGTTTAACTAATAAAACGGAATTTCAGACAATTGTCAAACTAAAACATGTAAATTGTGAGCAAAGAATTAATTCACTATCAACACAAGCTCTCAGTAGTGAGGAATTTGGGTTGGTAAACTAACTCTAAAATGAGTACCCTTACCGACTTCACTGTCCACGGATATGCTCCCATTATGACGCTGAATTATCCCATGTGTTATTGAAAGTCCTAATCCCATTCCTTCGCCGATTTTTTTAGTAGTAAAAAATGGCTGAAATAGTTTATCAATGTTGTGCTCGGATATTCCTGTTCCATTATCAATCATCTCAAATACAATATTATTATCGTCAGTATTAAGTTTAAGAGTAATCTCCGCCGATTCTATTTCTTTAACCGCGAATATCGCATTACTAAGTAGATTCAAAACAACTTGCCCAATCTGTCCTGAATTGCATATTAATGATGGAATCTCAGCAAATTCGCGAATTATCTTAGTGTTATCCTGCAATTGATGTCTGAGTATATTTATAGTTGATTCGACAATTTGGGTAAGATCAGAATCAATCATGTCCCCTCTATCCTGCGCGCTGAAAGTTCTAAGATCAGAAATTATTCTGAGAGCTCGATTTAATCCTTCATCCATGTCATTTAGTGCTGATTTAAAATCCACATGAATGAATTCGTAGCCAATTTCTTTCAGAACATCACCTATAATTTCAGGAATATCAGGCTCGAACTTTTTTAAGCTCGCAGCTATCAATTTTTCATAATTTTTTACATAAAGCTGAATATGCTCAAAGTTAGCCGAGACAAAGGTGAGTGGATTGTTCATCTCGTGCACTAATCCCGCCATCAATTGTCCGAGCGATGCCATTTTTTCGGATTGAATTAATTGTGACTGAGTTTCCTTGAGTTCGTGAATTACTTCGCTAAGATTGGTATTAGATTTTTCTAAATTATTGACAAGCATTGCATTATCAAGCACAATCGCCACATGAGATATGAATGATTTCAATATTTCCTGACCTTCCTGATCAAATTTAATTGTAGCCGTGCTGCCCATTGCAATAACGCCTAATTCTGATCCTCTTGATGTAAGTTTCCAAGAATATTTTGATTTTAGTGCATCAGATTTTGGGAAATTTCGTACATTTATTCCCTCAAAGGTTTTACTCTCCCATTTGTGGTCAGAGTGTAGATTTATACTGCATTGGGCAACTGCATAATCCCGAATATAATTTTTAAACTCATCTGTGATATGCTCGTCAGTATTTTTGTGAGTAATTATTGCTTCATGACCAAATTTGTCTGATTTAACTATTATTCCTCCAACCGTAAATTCAAAAACTGTACAGAAGAAATCAAGAACTCTGCTGAGCGTTTTAGGTAACGAGTCAACATGGTTATTTATTTCTTGTAAAATATTTACGATATTAGAAACAAATAACCTACGATCTAATAGGCTATTCACTCGTGTAAGAATTTCACCTTTATGTAGCTCCTGTGATTCGGGTCGCGGAGTACGTTGCCATGGTGAGAGTAGTTTCAGTTAATGCGTCGTTTTTATTAATAAGTCATCTTCGAGGTCTTTGACAAGATAGGCATCTGCACCAGCAGAAAGTCCATGAAACCGGTCGCTCTGCAAGTCACGCGATGTCAGCACGATTATCGGAACGAGACGCATTTGGGAATCATCTTTCAAAATACGGCAAACCTGATATCCATTCATGCGCGGCATTTCTATATCCAGCACAACCAGATCATGTGGGGAGCGATAAGATTGCTCGATTGCCTCAACCCCATCAGATGCGGATTCAACAACGAATCCCTCACTGTCAAACAGATAGTTTAATGTTTCAATAACAGTTGGACTGTCATCCGCAATTAAAATTTTATATTTATATTCGTTGCTGTCCATAATTAATCTTTAGTAATTCGCAACATTTTGCATTGTCCAAACCTATCAGATTGACTAATTATAACCGTGCTAATAATAAATTTCGTACGCTATTTGTTTCAAGTTTAATTTTACTTTGGAGCTTAGTGAAACAGCTTAGACAATTATAACAATTTACCACCCAGACTCCAAATTCAACAAGTTTGTCTGTTAATTTATAATTTCTTCTTGATGTTCTTGGTGTCAATGTGGTATTAATATTTATTTACTTCAATACGCTTTTTGAGCAACCGCAAACAGATTAACCGACAGAAATGGGTTATTAGTATGGTCACCCTTGAATACCAACGAACGCAAAATCCGTCTTAGCATGCCGTCGGGAAGCACATCCATTGGTGCAGTCACATATCCAGTACGAAGAACTTCAAATTGATGCTCAGTTAATTTCCTTTTTAGATTCTTAGCAGTATAAATTCTAGCTCTCGCTAAATTATCATGAATTAGCTCGGGCAACCAGCTGACGAGCGGAACTCTGTTCCAGGGTACCCAATTAAACCCTGGTACTACTGCACCGTGTGTTTCAAATATCCACCATTTATTGGGCACTGTAATCAAAAAAAGACCTTTTGGTTTGAGGATTCTATTAATTTCACTTAATGCTAAAATTTCGCTTGGAACGTGTTCAAGAACTTCGAAAGCGGTTACCATATCAACCGAATTTGACTCGAATGGAAGCTCTAAAGCACTTCCTTGGATAAAACTGAATTTTTTCTTTTCTAAACGATTTTCTGTTTCACTAAGGTGAATTAAATCGCAACCGACTACCATTTCACAGTGAGGGATGAAAAAGTCGGATTGTGCACCATTCCCACAGCCAATATCAATAAGTGTGCTTTCGGGTTGAAGCTTTACAAGATAGTCACGAAAGATTCGATACCTTCTTTCGAGAATCAACTGACCCGGACGCGCTGGTCTTCCGGTCTCAATGTGGGGCAATTGTTTATTCATGTGCGCAAAGATAAGACGATCATTGATATAGCACAATGTTACTGGGTTGAAAACTTGCTCATGCGGGTTTATGTCTTATATTATCAGGGTAAAGTTAGTAGGTCTTAGATGAAAACGAGGACGCTGTATGACAGAACCTTCCAAGTATCAGGTGGAGATAATTAAAACATTTATATTATCGTCTTTGATCGCAATGATTATTTTTGGAATTGGTTGTGGCAAAGATGGCAATAAAAACTCTTCTGCTAAACTCCCCGATAGAGTAATGTTAGAGAGCTATTTTCCTCTTTCTGAAGGTCGCTATTGGAGATACGATTGGCAAAACAATCGTGGGGATGTATGGAATGGTTCAATGACGGTCATCTCAGCCAATAAAGGTATGGGTTTGAAGGTTTACATTGTAGTTGACAGCACAAAATCATATGATACGGATGAATTATTTCGTTCAGCATATTTATGGGATTCTGAGGGATTGAAACATCTTTATCGCTCCAGCTCAAATGGTGATAGTGTTGCCTTTATGCCGCCACGATTGGTCTTACCGGCAAAAATGGACGGAGGAAAATCGTATCGACGCGAATATGCTTTTGTGGTTTACAATGCAATTGGCAAGAAAAGATACGAAGTTAATGTACGCCAAAATCAGAAGCTGATTCGTCAGGGAACAGTTAATGCTGGTGGTAACACTTGGGAAGACTGTATTGCGATTGAAACTGTATGGACAAATATTAGCTCTGATGGTAGCAAACATGAGCGTCGTAAAGTTGTTTGGTATTCAAAAGACATTGGACCCGTTAAAATTATTTCTGAAATACCAATTAGTTCAACGAGCTTGACAGGTGGCTCCACCGGCGAACTGAATTCATTTAAGTAAGATAACTGTTAATAATAAATTTGTATAATACCAGTATTGCACAGTTATGTGCTTTAGTTATCGTTCTGATGGGCGGAATAATTTCCACAGCATCTGGAACCGATGCTCACATTTTAACGGACAGAAGTACATCGAGTAAAATCATCTCAGAATTGCTTGCAAATGAAAATTATGAGGTTGCTCTGCTATTTGCTGACAGCATAAAATCGTCTGATCCCCAAAACCCATTTGGGGCACTACTGATAGCCACAATTCTGAACAGCCGAGCTATAGACTTTGAGGATGGAGAGGACGATGAAAAGCTTGAGCAGGCTTGTCAGGAGGTAGAAAATCTTTCGCTTATCTATTTCGCTGATAAAGATTCCTCATTAGTTTATAGATTCTATTTGGGTACTGTAGAAATGTACCGTATGTTGGTACAGGTAAAGAGGGGATCATATTTTAAGGCATTCAGGGGAATCAGACGTGCAGGAAAACTTTTTGATGAGGCAGTAAAAATTGATTCAACCTTTTGGGACGCCTATTATGGGACTGGCGTATATACATATTATCGTAGCAGTCGAGCAGGACTACTGAGGACATTGCATTTAATCTCGGATAATCGAGAACGTGGAATTTCATATATTCATCTGGCAGCAGAAAATGGCACGATTACGGCGCTTGCCGCACAGAATACGCTTGCCTGGATTGCTCTTGAGCGGAAAGAATATGAAAATTCATTGGAGATGTCTTCTCGGCTAAACCGAAAACATCCCAAAACACGAGCATTTTTGTGGTGCAAGGGAAATGCACTTAGAAAATTATATCGCTGGGAAGAAGTTATAGTAGCTTATACTCAATTGTTGAACTCTGTAACTTCTGAGCAACGAAATAATCACTTTAATCAGTTGGGGTGTCTGCACTCACTCGCACAAGCAAACACTGAATTGCAAAACTGGACTTTGGTTGTCGAGATCGCAGATCGGGCTTTTGCCTTAGAATTAAGTAAGAATGTTGCCAAACGGAAAAAAGCCGACCTATCCCGATTAAAAAAAATGAAAGCTAAAGCTATTGCAAACTTGGACAATAATTGACAGGAAATAAAGTTAATATATCTGATTTGAAACAGTCGATTAAATCAAAAGTACCTTCTGAAATTATCGAGTCTGCCAAAGAATTAAATTGTGAATTGTATGTGGTAGGGGGTGCAGTTAGAGACTGTATTCTTGGATTGCCCATAAAAGACATAGATTTTTCGGTAGTGGGTGATGTCAACGCTCTTACGGAAGATATTGTTAAAAGACAGGGCTCGGGAAAGGTCTCGTTTTACCAACGATACGGCACAGCTCTCGTCCAATTTGATGGTAATCAATTTGAGTTTGCTACATCACGTGAAGAGAGTTATTCACCTGAATCGCGAAAGCCATCTCAGGTTTCTTCTGTACCAATCGAAAGGGACCTTAAGCGCCGTGATTTTACGATAAACACACTTGCTCTGGGTATTGTAGGCAGTCGAAGTGGTGAACTTATCGATCTTTTCGATGGAGTTGATGACCTAAAGCAAGGAATTATCAAGACCCCATTGGAGCCCAATAAAACCTTTTCTGATGACCCTCTAAGAATGTTGAGGGCAATCAGGTTTGCAGCTGAGCTTGGGTTTTATATTGTCCCTGAAACATGGGAAGGCATCAAGGAAAATGCCTCACGTATTGATATTGTAGCATTAGAAAGAATCGGAAATGAGTTCCTTAAAATGGTAGCAGGGTCCGACCCGGTAAATGCGATCATGCTATTAATTGACAGCGGCTTGATGGAAAAATTTATCCCCGAAATTAATCGCCTCGGTGGTGTAGAACAAGTGGGAAAACACCACCATAAGGACGTGCTAAAGCACACTATGAAGGTAATGCAGAACGTTATAGATGTCAGCTCTGATCCAATACTTAGGCTCTCTGCATTGTTTCACGATATTGGCAAACCCCGCACAAAACGCTTTTACCCCAAGCAGGGCTGGACGTTTCATGGTCACGAGGTCGTTGGTGAAAGGATGACCCAAAAAATTGGCAGGCGCATCCACATTGGCAAAAGTGATCTAAATAGACTTACTAAACTTGTCGGATTGCATATGAGACCAATAAATCTGACATCAGAAGGAGTGACAGATAGTGCCATCAGGCGATTGATGGTGGATTGCTCTGATGATATTGATTCTCAATTGATTCTATGCCGAGCAGATATTACAACTGCAAATCCAAAATTGGTGACACGATACTTAGCGAATTTTGACGAGATTAAAGTTAGGATGGACAAGGTACTTGCCAAGGATAAAATGCGCGAGTTTCAATCTCCACTGCGCGGCGATGAAATTATGAAGATTTGCTGTATTGAGCCGGGACCGTTGGTAGGAGCACTCAAAGGCAGAATTGAGGACGCAATACTCGAAGGTGAGATATCCTATGATATTGAAGCTGCGACTGAATATCTCATGAAGATAAAAGATGAAGTTTTGACCACCGATGTGAAAAAAATAAAACAAGATGGAATAGTTCGTTCTCGGCACCGTAATAATATCTCAAACGAGCTGTCGGTCCCTGAAATAACAGCCAGAATTGGCGGCGACTAATTATCGCAACCATACTCTCACGTCAAAAATTTACGGCTCAGATTGCTGGTGTATTACTAGCACCTCACCGTACAATACCAAAATTATCCAGCGAGCCTGGTTCGTGGATTCCCCTGTTGATAGTCGCCATGCTACTCTCGATTACACGCTGGTTCCTGATGCCGGAATTAATGCTAACTTATAATAGCGATGATTTTGTTGCAAAATACGCTGAAAGCCGCAACCTGACTGATATTGATGCTCAGAATGAAGTAAAGATGCTCCGCACAGTTGCGCCAATTGTAGCCTTGATTGAGACGCCATTTATCGTATTCTCAGGAGTTGCTATTGTTGGATTTATTGTGTTTTCTATTGGTCGAATGAGGTTCAAGTCTAAACTCGGATATTTTCCCTTCTACAGGGTTGTCGCATGGTCTTCTATTGTCAGTGGAATTCCACTGGCACTGGGCATACCGCTGAAACTGATAAATCCTGATTGGAGTTTTCCTTCAAATATAACATACTTTTTGTCTGACGATATGAAGTCGACTTATTTTTATCAGATAGTGCAAACGATTGATTTGTTCTTAATTTGGGAAGTATGGTTGATCAGCATTGGATTTGCTGCTCTGTGTAATATATCCATTCAAGTTTCTATCAGAGCAATTGGTACTGTATTTATCATATTCATTGTGTTAAACGCATTGGCGATAACATAATTCCCAAATACTTAACTATACTATTGCCCGAAATAACTCTGTTTCAAGGTGACAATCTGAGTATTTTGGTGCGCCATATCAAAGATGAAAGTGTGGACTTAATTTATCTTGACCCTCCCTTCAATTCAAATCAAAATTTCAACCTACTCTCTCATACCGATAAAGGAAGTGAAAAGATAAATCAGAATAAAGCCTATCAGGATACATGGAGATGGGATGATGCCGCGATCAATAATTTTGATTTGATAACCGAAGAAATTGCTCCTGAACTAAAGGATGCCTTGTGGGCTTTTCGCCACTTGCTTGGCGAATCTGATAGATTATCATACATCGTTATGATGTCCTTGCGTCTCCGAGAATTGCACAGGGTCCTAAAAAGAAGTGGGTCAATATATCTTCATTGTGATCAGAGTGCCAGTTCGTATATCAGGTCGCTGATGGATGTAATTTTTGGACCGAAAAATTTCTTAAATTGCATTTCATGGTGTTACGGATTGGGAGGTAGTTCGCATAGATACTGGCCTCGCAAGCATGATGATATTCTGTGGTACTCAAAATCTGTCGATAAGCATTATTTTGAAGCCGTCCAAATTCCCGCCACCTCTCAGAGAATGAAGGGAAAAACTAAAAAAGCACCCGATTACTGGAACATACCCACAATCAACAACATGGCTCATGAACGAAACGGGTATCCAACGCAAAAACCGGAAAAATTGCTGGAGATGATTATCCTGTCATCCTCACAAGTAGGTGACCTGATACTTGACCCTTGTTGTGGAAGCGGAACCACGCTCGCAATCGCGAGTAAACTCAATCGAAGAGCTATTGGAATTGATAGCTCGGAAACCGCCATTAAAGTTTGTAAGAAGAGATTTGCGGAACAAATTATTAAAGATACAAGTTAAAAATCTAGAACAGCAAGTAATTATAAACAATCAGGATTTTAAACTTCAATTGCATATTATGAAATTTATTATTTCCCTATCAATTATCTTGTCATCATTGCTGTCAACTGTTTTGTGTCAACCGGCCGCATTGTTGGCAAGTGATGGAAATCTTGTAAGCGAACTATCATTAGATGAATGCATTGAGATTGGCAATCAACACAATTTAGCTTTGCAGAGCAGTCGCTTAGACTACGAGATTGACAAACCCGCGCTACGTGCTGCATATGGACAGTTTTTACCCTCTATCTCAGTTGGTTACTCAATTGACCAATCGAGCTTTTTGAACAGGACATTTCTAAATCCTGATGGTTCTGTAGCTGTGCTCCCAATTAGTATTGATGGCAAAAGACGGAACAGTAATTATTTCCTACGAGCCAACGAAACGTTTTACGACGGTGGGCGTAATTACTATAATCTCCAGAACGCCAAACTCGAATCAAAGCTTCGATACCATAGAGTAAACAGTCAGTATTACAATTTTAGGGCTGAGGTTACAAGGGCATATTGTCAGACTATTGCTGCGATGCAAAGGGTTGATCTGGCAAACGAAGTTTTAGTACAACGATACAGGTTGTTGGAGCTTGCCAGCATAAGATTTAAAACTGGATCCGTCACAAGACGCGACGTTATGCAAGCTGAGGTGAATCTTGGTCGTGGACGCAATGACAGTCTTAGTGCAGCCTTGGAATTGAAGAGTAGCAAAATTGATCTAAATCTGATCACAGGAAGGGAGCTGGATACAACAATAATTGTCAAACCGCTCCCACCATTATTCAAACCGAATTGGTCAGTGACAGATTTGATTTCTAATGCACTGCAAACAAGAAGCAATCTGTTGTCGAATATAACGACTAATGAGATGAACAACAACGATGTATCTGCTTTAAAGGGTGAGTACTTACCAACCTTAACTGGTTCAATATCACATTCACGAACTGAACAATCGGGTACAAGTGAATCATTTACCTTGAAACCGCGTAACCGATCTACGGGGTACGGTTTATCACTGTCATGGCTGGCATTTGATCGCTTTACCAGATCTCTACGCATTCAGGAAGCCAAGATACGGCACCAAAAAACCAGTATTCAGCAATTTGTAATTGAACGACAAATTCGGCAACAGATATTATCAACTTTTGATAATATCGAATCAATATTTCAGCTTAGTATAGTTGCCAATCAAAATACAGACCTTGCCTTAGAAACAAATCGTTTTGAAGAAGAAAGGTATCGCCTGGGAAGTGCGACCACAATTGATCTTGGGGCGGCTCAGGTGAGCTACATACAAGCGCGGAACGATCAAATCAGATTGGAAACTGAATTTTATATTGCGCTCGGTGAATTGGAAAAGGCAACTGGCATTATACTTAGAACGAAATATTGAGCTCGGATTACGTCATTGACCTTGTGAATATCCACAAATATTTCCCTATGGGAGAGGGATCGATACATGCGCTAAATGACATCGATCTCAAAATTGCAAGTGGTGATTTCCTCTCAATAATGGGTCCATCCGGCTCAGGTAAATCCACGCTAATGAACATCATCGGTTTACTCGACCAACCGGATCAAGGGAAATACCTTATTAATGGTGATTCGGTAGATTCGCTCGATGATGACACCCGTTCGGAAATACGTAATCGCACCATCGGATTCATTTTTCAAAATTTTAATCTGTTACCCCGAGTAACCGCCCTAAGAAATGTAATGCTACCTCTTATCTATCGAACTATGCCAATTAGCGAGCGAATTGAGCTTGCAGAAATCACACTGAAAAAAGTTGGTCTCGAAGATCGTATTCATCACCATCCAAATCAGCTTTCTGGTGGGGAACGTCAACGTGTCGCAATTGCCAGAGCACTCGCCGGTTCACCATCTGTGATTCTTGCCGACGAACCAACTGGAAATTTGGACAGCAAAACCGGTGCTCAAATAATGAAGTTGCTCGAAAAACTATCGAATGAGGGACAGACGGTTATAATGGTAACGCATGATGAAGAAATTGCAACCACAGCGGATAAAATCATCAGGATGCGGGATGGGAAGATAATTTAGTCGAAAGTCGAAAGAAATATCTTAATGAGTACTGACTTGATAAATTAAAATAGGCGTCAAAGGCCTTGCGACTTGCGACTTGCGACTACTTGCGACTTGCGACTTGCGACTTGCGACTTGCGACTTGCGACTTGCGACTTGCGACTAATAAATAGTAATCTTACGACTCGCTGACCAACCTGCCCCAATCACACCAATTAATATCCCCAATCCGCAGAGAATTGGAATCCAAACTATCGGCACAACTGGTTGCCCTGCCCAGCCAAGTAACAGTAATAATTTAACAAAATAAACTATCCCTACAGCAATCCCACCAGCGAGAGCACCATAGTAGCCACCCATCACTATAAACGGACCCATTGCCATAGTGCGCGACCCACCCGATAATGCTATCAGGCGAATAAAGTCTTCGTTAGCCTTGATTGATCCAATAGAGGTCAGGATTGTAAAAATTAGTGAAATAATCACCATAACCCCGACACTGATTATGGCAACAGAGCCTGATTTTTGATAGAAGTTCTCGATTTTTGCCAGCACCTTCCCTTCATACACAACTTCATCTATGCCTTTAAAAGTTGCTACTCTGTCGGACACAGTTTGCCAACTGCTCGCTGGATTAGCACTTCTGTTTAGTTTGATGATAAAAGAAGATGGAAGAGGATTATAGCCCATCATGTCCATAAGGTCAATATCAAATTGATCACTGAATCTTTTAGCGGCTTGTTCAGGGGTGACAAATGATACTGAATTGACTATCTTAACCGCATTTATTTTAACTTCCAATCCAGCTACAATAGTTGAATCGACTCCAGGGACAAGAAATGCTTCTATCTCAAATTTACCGAGGAGACCCTTCCTCCATGAATCTACGATTACATATCCATGTAGCGATACCCCCACGAGAACGAGAGTAATCGTCAATGAACAGATCGTTAATAGCCCTATTATCCCAAGATTTTTGAAATTCCGCCAACCTTCAACCAGCGAAAAATAAATCACGCTTCTACCAATTTACCATTATCAAGACGAATTTCACGTGGGTTGCATTTGGCAAATCGCTCGGGTTGATGAGTCGCTACGACCACAGCGGTCCCAGCAGAATTAATTTTGCGTAATATGTCGATCACATCTGAGGATGTTTCGCCATCAAGGTTACTGACGGGTTCATCAGCGAGCAACACAAATGGCTCGTTTACAATTGCCCGCGCAATCGCCACACGCTGCTGCTCCCCAGTTGATAGTTGGGAAGCCTTGTCATGAAGTCGATGTGCCATTCCTACCTTGCCAAGAGCCCGCAAAGACCTCGCTTTGGGGGAACCACGCAAGCGACGCTCGCATAGGGCAGCGAGACGGATATTGTCAAGGATACTACGGTTGCCGATCAGGTGTAAGCCCTGAAATACTATACCCAGTTGTCTTCGCCATTGTGGTAGTTTTTTTCGCTTGAGTTGGCTTGATTTTAATTCCGACAACATAACTTCGCCAGAATCTGGATATAGCTCTAACGACATTATCCTAAACAATGTAGTTTTACCCGAGCCCGTTCTGCCGATTAACATTACAAATTCACCTTTTTTAATCGATAACGTCACACCATCAATTCCTCGCCTCGATTGATAGTCGTATGATACATTTAGCAGCTTTACTATTGGTGAATCGAAACCGTTTCTTACCATAAATAAACCCTGGTATTGTAATTTATACATGATCCACGTGAAAATAGTGACATTCTATGTTGAGTAATTTTCAAGATACTGGCATTATTCCTTACTACAAATAAAGTGTATTCTCAAAGTATCATCTCTGACCTTATTACGGTAAAATCCATCCACAACCTCAAGCACCTTAAATCCTGATGATTCCACGATTGATCTAACTGTGCTTTCACTATAAATTTTTTGACGATGTATTTCAACGTACTGTTTTTTGGGCTCTGATTTGAACCAGATTATAAATACATTTTGCTGAATTTGATTATCCTTGTCGTAAGTCATCGCCCTCGTATAATGGTGTCCCTTTCCAAAGTTCTCATCTGAGCTTTTGTCAAAATAGCTGATTGAATTGTATTCTGTGCAAATATCAAATATCAGCAATCCATCTGCCACCAATAAATCATGGACTCGAGTGAAATAATCTCTTAGCGCAAGCTCATCCATCAGGTAATTTACCGAATCATACAAGCAAAGGCATGCATCATAACTATCCATTGAGCTTAAAGTACTAAACTCGCCAACTTCAAATATTGGAGGTTCACGTAATCCAGCAGCTTTTAGCTTCGCCTGATCGATCATCTCGGCTGACTTGTCAAACGCAGTCAACCTGTAACCGGATAAAGCTAACCTTATTGCAAGGCTTCCCGTGCCACACCCACACTCGATAATGCGAGTCGGCTCAGGTAAAATTTGTGACTCTCGGTTGTAGTCTCTCAATATTTCTATCACAAATTCAGCCCAACCATCATAGTCAACGTGATCCATCACCTCGTCATAGATCAAACCCAGGGCACGATAAGGGATTACCTTATTTTTAGAAAGATCCAAAATTATCTCTTTTTGAGAAATCTATTTTAAAAACAATAAAAATACAGTTAGTAAATTTAATACCAACCGACTCAAATTACAGCTAATTCTTATTTCTTCTCAAAAATGTTGGTAAATTTTTATCCTCTGGTGGTTCGCCAGTCATATCAAATGCACCAATATGGATGCGCTCACCATTGCCATTACTCTTAATGCGATGACTATTTCCATTTGGTTGACCATTAACGGCACCAGTGGCTATTGGTTGATGTTTTTCCGCACTATTCAATGCCGTAGAGTGATATTCTGGATGTTCAATGTTGCGATCATTAATATTAACACCAGATTCGATATTTTCGTTGTGATTGATACTCTTAGTCTTGCTTGTGCTTGCATTGAACCCAGTAGCAATTACTGTTACTCGCATTTCATCACTAAGACTATCATCGATAACTGCTCCAAATATGACGTTCGCTTGATCTCCTGCTGCTTCATAAATTGCGCTGGCAGCGTTGCTAACTTCAAATAGACTCATATCAGAGGACCCCGTAACATTCACAAGAACTCCTAATGCACCTTTAATGGACACTTCATCGAGCAATTGACACTTCAATGCCATCTCAGCAGCTTCCTTACCGCGATTCTCACCAGTTGCAGAGCCCATTCCCATCAGTGCGTTTCCACCTTCTGACATGACAGTTCGGACATCAGCAAAATCCAAATTTACTACACCTGTTTTGGCAATTAGATCGGAAATTCCCTTAGTGGTCTGGGTTAACACTTCATCAGCAGTTTCAAATGCAGATAGCAATGACATTTTTTCTCCCACATAACCCAACAGTCGTTCATTAGGTATGACTACGAGAGTATCAACATGTTCACGCAACTCTTTTATGCCTGCTTCAGCAGCACTCATTCGCTTTTTTCCTTCAAACCGAAACGGCTTGGTAACAATACCAACAGTTAGCGCATTTTGTTCTTTGGCAATTTGTGCTATCCGAGGTGCAGCACCTGTTCCCGTACCGCCACCCATTCCTGCAGTTATAAAAACCAGATCTGCACCCTTTATGGACTCGGCAATCACTTCTGTATCAAGCTCTGCTGCTTTGCGACCAGTTTCTGGATTTGCTCCGGCACCTCTGCCACGAGTCATAAGTTTACCTATTTGAAATTTTTGCGAAGCCATGTTTGCATCAAGGGCTTGCAAATCGGTGTTTATTGCTATAAACTCAACACCTGTTAAACCGGAAACTACCATTCTATCGACAGCGTTTCCGCCTGCACCGCCGACACCAACAACCTTCATTACCGCACCGACGACATCATCATCGGAAAATTGAAAATTGAGAGCCTTTGACATTTTAACTCCTTTGAGAATTATAATTTATTTTATTAATTAGACAACCAACTAAACAGCTTTTTAAAATTATTTTGTTTTCCAGCACTGCTCTCTCCATATCCCCCACTTAAATCAAGCGAAATGCTATTTGCCCCCCATTTTGTTAAACCAGATACTGTCGCAAAAGCAGGATTTTTTAAGTCCTTGTCTATTCCTTTAATTCCCATTGGGATTCCCACTCGCGCTGGCTTGTTAAATATTTCTTCCGTTAGGTTTGTCAGACCCTCAAATTGTGAGCTTCCACCAGTGATAACTATTCCAGCGTACCGCGTCTCAGCTAAACTGGGTTGAATTAATTTTGCGGACATCTCAAGAATCTCTGACATTCGAGCCTGGATTACTCTGTTTAAATCTATTGGCAGTATATACCTCGATATCAGATCATTATCTCGGTTGACTTTGATCGGTTCCAATGACTCTTTTAGTGTCAATACACTGCCGTACCGAACCTTGATTCGCTCAGCCTCCTCCAATGAAATATTGAACAGCATCGCGATATCGCTGGATACTATTTCGCCACCATATTCCACTTCAGCTGTGCCCGATAAGGATCCATTTTGAAATACTGCTATGTCAGTAGTACCGCCACCTATATCGATTAAGACCACGCCTCGACCTTTTTCATCTTCGGTCAATACAGAGTCCGCTGAAGCAATCGACTCCAACACAAATTCTTCAAGATGGAGTCCTGAGAGCTCAACACAATGTGTAAGATTGTTCAACTCAGATAACGAGCTGGAAATTAAATGCATACTAACTTCTAATCTTCTACCTGTCAGACCAATTGGTGATCGAATCCCCCTATTATCATCAATAGTATATTCACGTGGAATTGAGTGTATTATTTTTGAATCTGATGCAAAATTGATCGACATCGCTGCGTTAATAGCTCGCTCAACATCACTTTTTTCAATCGTTAATGGTTCGTCTAAACTATCCGATGTACCCGCAATAGAAACTACGCCACGACTGTTAATTGACTTTATATGACCACCGGCAATACCAACGATTGTACGCTCAACGTTTACCCCCGCCATTTGTTGCGACTTCATTACCGCAGCACAAATTGATTCAGTCGTCATACCATTGTTAATTACCCTGCTGTTCCGCAGTCCTTTGGAGCGCACCGAAGCATACCCCAATAACCGGCAATTTCCAGTATAATCAGCTTCTGCGATCATTGACGTTGTCTTAGTTGTTCCAATATCGAGGCTGTGTAAATAGAATGTTTCCATTTGACTCTTCATCTATGCAGCTTTCCTATCGGTTCCTATTATCACCATTTGCCCAAAGCGAAGATCTACATACTTCAAATCCGGTGGCAGGACAGTTGATTTTTGTCCGAGGAATGCGTCAAGTATTTCTAAGTGATTTTCGTTTAACTCATCTTTGAGAATTACTTCTGCTCCTCCTTCCCTCAGTATTATTGTCAAGCCATCTTTGTTTGATCTAATCTCGCTTAAATGTTGGTAAAGCGTATTATAATCCTCGTAAATATTGATGAGCAATTCTTGCGCTCTTTCCACATCCTTCCGTCTGAAGATTTTACTTTCCGATGTCAGGAAGGGAACATCCACCATTTCAAATATACTGATCGGTTTAAACTTTACTCTGTCAATGTCTAACAGAATTATTTGCTCTGAGGCCATAGCCATAATTGGCTCCCTCTCAACGATCTTAACGATAAGTCTCCCAGGAACTCGCCTGTAGCATCTTGCCATTTTTACACCGGGCAATGCCTCAATCAGCTTAGCAGTAGAGTCGAATGGTGAGTAAAAAAGACTGATGCCCATTGGCAAATTAGCTCGACTCATAATCACATCGCGGGGCATCCGGTCAAGTCCGCTCACTTCTACTGTCTGAAGCCTGCCCCACCGTGTGCCATCCAACCATTTCACCGTAATTGACCACAAGAAATTGGCTGAGATAACTAACGTAGCAACACCTACCAACATGGCACTGTTTTTCAGTATCCTCATCCGACTCCGGCGCATTTTCAGATATGTTGATGTCGAAGCTCTCATGAGTTTGCCCATCCCAGCATTCTTACTTCGGTTTCTAACTCTACGCCATATTTAGTCTTTACCTTTCCCCTGATTGTGTTAATAAGATTTTTAACATCTGTGGCATTTCCCCCACCACTGTTCACAATAAAGTTTGCATGAAGCTCGGAAACTTGAACGTTACCCGATTTGACACCCTTAAATCCAAGCGACTCAATTAATTTAGCCGCAAAATATCCCTGAGGATTTTTGAAAATGCTGCCCGCCGAGGGAAGGGTCATAACATTCCGTTCGTAGCGCGTGGCAATTGTCGCCTCTGCCTCTGCCATAATCTCATCCCTATCACCTTGTATTAGCCTTAACTTCGCACCAGTAACTATTTTACCCTTTAATCCCGGTGATTTGCGATAAGCAAAGTTTATATCCTCTTTCTTCAGTGTGGAGATTGTACCATCTAAACTCATGACATCGACGCTCTCAGTTACTTCAGAAATGGTGTGCCGAAATGCCCCGGCATTCATCTTCATCCAACCACCAATGCTTCCAGGAATACCCGCAAGACTTGCCAGTCCTGCATATCCAGTCTCAGCGGTAAACCTGACCAAATCTGTCCCCCACACACCTGCACCTACAACGAATTCATCCCTATATCTTTCAAGCTCACGACAAGCATCACTCAGGTCTATCACACATCCATCAATCCCGCTATCGCTGACAAGCAGATTTGTGCCGTAACCAATTATGAACACTTCTATTTCGTGCTCAAAGCAATATTTCAACAGAAGCGAAAGGTCTTCACGCGACTGAGGATAATGGTAGAATCGTGCTGGTCCACCAACTCTTAGAGAAGTGTGATTTGACATTGGCTCCCAGACGTACAATCTGCCATTAATCAAAGAATTCATTTCACGAGCAATATCTGTATCTACTGATGTAATTTTTTTCATTGTCGTAAGCCTTTTACAATTTTTGGCGCGAGCTTATCCACATCTCCAGCACCGATTACCATGACGATATCTCCTTTGCGTGCAACTTTGCATACCGTAGCGACTATTGTCGATTTATCGGGTACATGATGTACATTCTTGTGTCCAGCATTCTTTGCAGCATCAAAAATCAAAGCACTGCTGACACCTTCTATCGGCATTTCACGAGCAGGATAAATTGGCAGGACATATGCCACATCCGCACCGAGTAGCGATTGACCAAACTGATCGGCAAGCTCCTGTGTGCGGCTAAACAGGTGGGCTTGAAAAACCACAATTAAACGCATGTTCCAACCTGATTTAGCTGCCTCAATTGTGGCGGCGATTGCCGTTGGGTGATGCCCAAAGTCTGTTACAACCATGATCCCGTTTATTTCGTCAATAATTTCAAAGCGACGGTGAACACCTTCAAATTTTTCTAAAGCTGTCTTAGTGTGCTTAAAATCAACTTCAAATTCTACTCCAACTGCTATAGCACCGAGCGCATTCAAAATGTTGAATTTACCCAGCATAGCAAGGTTAATGCGACCAATAGTCTTACCTTTAACCGCCAAATCAAATGACGAAACCAATTTGTCATAGCTTGGATTCAAAGCCCGGATATCCGCCTGAGGGGATAATCCATAGGTAACCACCGTTCGTTCAAACCGCGGTAAAAGCGGTTGCAGGGAAGGCTCGTCAATATTAATGAGAATTCTGCCATAAAATGGTACAGAATTGGCAAATTGTACGAAGGCATCCTCCAGTTGTGAATATCCACCATAACACTCGAGATGATCGTTATCGAGATTATTAATTAATACAACAACCGGTTTTAACTTCAGAAATGATCCTTCGTATTCATCGGCTTCAGCCACGAGGATATCACCGCTGCCCGACCTGACTCCCCCACCAAGAGCCCTAAGTCGTCCGCCGACAATGACGGTTGGATTAAGCTTTGCTTCGGTCAATATTTCCCCGACTAAGCTGGTGATCGTGGTCTTACCGTGACTGCCGGAAATACCTACACCAGTTTTCATTCTCATAAGCTCTGCAAGCATTTCTGCTCGAGGAATGATTGGAATTTTCATGTCTGAAGCTGCAATCAGCTCAACATTATCATCGCTAATGGCGTTGGAATAAATCACCACATCATGTTCCTTTACCCTGTCCGCATTATGCTCGTTGTAAACGGTTGCGCCAAGTTGGTTTAGCCTCTCTGTCACTTCAGATGTGGACACATCGCTGCCTGAAACTTTGAATTTCATGGCGATTAATTGTTCAGCGATTCCTGCCATTCCAGAGCCACCGATACCAATCATCCACACCCGACGAAATCGTTTTGTTAATGGATAGTTCAAGCTAAAACCTCCAATATGTCATCGACAATCAGCGTTACTGCATCTGGACGTTTTCTCCCGAGCATAGCCTCTTTCATGGAGGCATACGTAGCTGGCTCCATCATAGACTTTATCGTGTATGCTACTTTTTCTTTCGTAAGATCGCTATCTCGAATCACCACACCGGCTCCATCGGCTTCGACAGCGAGCCCGTTTGCTTCCTGATGTCCTTCTGATGAAAATGGAAATGGAACCAATATCGCCGGTAGCCCTGCCAATGCAAGTTCCGCCAAGGTCATCTCGCCACAGCGCACAATAGCAATATTTGCTGCCGAATAGGCGTGAAACATAGATTCTTGACTGAAAAAGCGATTAGAAAATATGTTCTCACTCTCGGTGTCTTCGGTCGAAAGCGGTTTATCCCAATGCTTACCGGTCTGCCAGATAATATTAAAGCCATTGCCAATCAAATCCGACTTCATGGAGTTTATGAGAAGATTCATCGATGCTGCCCCGCCACTGCCACCGGTAATAAAAATCGTTGGACGTTCAGTATCTAATCCAAGCTTTCGTCGTGCATCCACTACAGAAATCGGATCAAATGCCCATGATAGTGGATTGCCAGTAATCAGCACTCTATCCGAGCGTACATTAAGATGCTTGATGGCTCTTTCATGTCCGAGATAAATCCTCTGTGCCTTCTTGACCGTCAATCTCGTAACCAGCCCAGGCAAAGTGTTCTGCTCCTGCAACACGTAAGGAATGTTGACAAGCGAAGAAGCTGCCAAGGCTGGCCAGGCGGAAAACCCTCCTGTACCAATAACGATGTCTATGCGATTCTTTAAGAGGTGTATCAATGCTTGCATAACCGAAAAGGCAGCAATAAAAGGTAACACCATGTTTCTGAGTGAAAAGTGCCGTTTCAAGTATGTTATCCGAACCGGAAGGAATTCTATACGCTCAGATATTGCTATTTTTTCTTCCAAACTGTTTCTGTTACCGATGTACCAAAACTTTAGTTGGAGATTTCGAGTCTTTAATTCACGGAATATATTTAGTGCAGGCATAACATGTCCTCCGGTACCACCTCCACAGAGTGCAATACGATATTCCCTACCCATAGTATCAGGTAACCCTCCTTGATAACCGCCAAAGAACTCCGATGCTCCAGAGCGAAATTACCAGCGATGACCCACCAGCACTAATGAACGGCAACGGTAAACCGGTTACCGGCAAAAGACCAATTGCCACCCCAATATTTGTAAGTGCATAAATGGTCAGCGAACCAATCAATCCGGCACCAAGTAAAAATCCATATCTATCGGGCTGAGCGTAGCAGATCATAATTCCCCGATAAAAAATCACCATGAAAGCCAACAGAACTGCTGATGTTCCGATGAAGCCCAATTCCTCGCCTATTATACCGAAAATAAAATCGTTGTGTGCCTCTGGTAAGAAGCGCATAGCCTGATAACCCTGCCCGAGTGCTTTGCCCTCGAGCCCACCACGAACCAAACCAATCAACGATTGATACTGCTGATAATTCCACAATTTTCCCTCAGATCCCGGCATAAAAAAGCTCAGTATCCTGTCTTTTTGATAATCTCTAAGAGTCAATATCAGTATTGGAATAGTGGTAAAAGCTGCACCTGCAAAATATCTTTTTCTGACCCCACCAAGAAATAAAACTATACAAGTTATCAAGAACACCATCATCATACTCGACAGATCAGGTTGCAGCAAAATCAAACCACAAAACAGAGCAGGCACAGCAACCAATAATCCCAGTTTTTTTGTTATTGATTTACCAATATCTGGATTGCTGGATATATAGCGTGCTAATAAAATAATCACCATACATCGTGCAATCTCTGAAGTTTGCAGATTAAAGAATCCTAGATCAAACCAACGATTCGTACCATGAATTCTCGGTCCGAAGGGTGTGAACAGCTGTAAAATCATCATCACACCGAGTACAATAAGTCCGATTTTTATGAATCGTTTCCATATATCGGGATTTACGAACATACCTAATATTAGTGCGAATAAACCAAACACTGACAATGATACCTGCTTTAGGAATACTTGATAATCTGCAATAAAGTAGCTGGCACTGTAAACCATTACGATTCCAAATCCCGTCAACAGAATAGCTATTCCAAAGATAATTTCATCGCCCTGCATGAGTATTTCATCAGCTCGATACAGACGAGGTAATCTTTTTCTAATATTCAATTTATTCCAAGATATAATTGCCTTGTTCCTATGTTAATTTGTGAACGAGTTCTTTGAATTGGTTGCCCCTGTCTTCAAAGTTCTTAAACATATCAAATGAAGCTGCCATCGGCGAAAACAGCACGGCATCACCGCTGTTCGCCAGCTCTGCGGATAGAGAAACAGACTCCCATAGGCGACCTGTTCTATGCACAATACACAGGTCGCCTATGTCCGCTTCAATTTCATCAGCGCAATCGCCTATCAAGACAAGATGCGTAATCTTTTCCGCGATAAGATCACGCATCATCTTAAATCCCTCACCCTTGCTCAGCCCGCCAGCAACCAGTACCACAGGGCGATCCATCGCTTCCAAAGCACAAATAGAAGATTCTGGATTAGTGGCTTTACTATCATTATAATAAACTACATCTCGTAACTCTCTAACTTTTTCCAAACGGTGTGGAAGACCCTTAAAAGCGAGTACTCCGGCTTCTACATGTTCCGATGAAACACCTATGAGCAATGCTGCAAACATAGCAGCCAAAGCATTCATTCGGTTGTGCCTTCCGGGCAATTTATATTCTTTAATCGACACCTCTGCATCCAAAGAATCTGACACCCTTGCATGAATCATATTATGGTCGGATTTATCGTTTTCGCTTTTATGCGAAAATCCAACCTTGCTCAGCTGTGCGCTCTTTACCAATTGACTTACAACCTCGTCATCACTGTTGTAAACCAAATAATCTGATGATGTTTGATTCATCCATATTCTCGCCTTAGCAGCGCAATATTTTTCAAAGCTGCTGTGATATTCCAAATGATCCGGTGACATATTCAGCAATATGCTTACACTTGGTCTGAAGTCTTTTATGGACATCAACTGATAGCTGGAAACTTCCATTGCTATCAGAGAATCATCAGTAGTTTGATGAGCTATTTCACATATTGGCAACCCAATATTTCCGCAGACAAATGACGGTTGACCTGTTTGGTTAAATATCTCGCCCAACAGGGCAGTCGTGGTCGATTTTCCATTCGATCCAGTTATCGCTACCAACTTTCCCTTACAATTTCGCCATCCCAGCTCAGCTTCACCGATAAGCTCCACCCCCTCGGAGCGTCTGACCTGTATAACCTCTGCATCGAGAGGAACACCGGGGCTCACAATCACCAAATCAGCTGATCGTTTGATTGCCTGATGGTGTCCGCCAAGCATCACTTCCAAACCGTCCTGCTGCAACTGTTCGATTTCAGCAGTTGAAGTCAAGTCATCTCTGTCATCACTGGCAAATACTTGCCAGCCTTGCTTAATCAATAATTTAGCAGCCGCAATTCCGCTTAATCCAAGTCCGATTATATGTGCAGTTTTAATTGCCATCAACGGACTTTCAATGAGGTTAAAGTCAAGAACAGCAGTAGCAGGCCAATTATCCAAAATCTGACAACTATAGTAGTTTCTTTCCATCCCATAAGCTCAAAATGATGGTGGATAGGTGCCATTCTAAACAGCCGTTTCCCTGTGCCTGTGCGTTTCCGAGTGTATTTGAAATAATATCGCTGGGATATAACCGACAGCGACTCCGCAACCAGAATTCCACCGAGCATCAATAAAAACAACTCTTTCTTAATGAGTATAGATACCGCTGCAATGCCCGCTCCAAGAGCCAGGCTTCCAGTATCCCCCATATAGATTTTGGCTGGTGGTGCATTGTACCATAAGAACCCGAGTGAAGCACCTAAGATAGATGTGCAATATACTACCAATTCTCCACTGCCAGGAAGATATATTATGTTCAAGTAATCGCTGAAAATTGCATTTCCGGATATGTAAGCAAGAATAGCAAGCCCAGTCGCAATTATCCCCACCACACCGATAGCAAGACCATCCAACCCATCAGTTAAATTTACTGAATTACTCGTGCCAGTTAATACTAAAATTGACATTGTTACATATAGAAATGTCAAACCCCAAGGTGCAAAATCTAAGAACCTGTCTTTGAAAAATGGAAGTGTCGATAGTGTCCGGTGCTCGGCAAATTGCCCCGAAAATGATTCGGGGTAAATCATCAGAACCAGTCCAATAAGCAATCCCAACGTTACTTGTCCAAGCAGTTTATAGCGTGGCACGAGCCCTTTTTTGTCCTTGTTCTTTTTCAGATAGTCATCAATAAACCCTACAACACCCATCCATGCAGTAGCTACAACTACAACCCACACATGGGGTGTGTCGAGCCTTGCAAATAATAGCGTAGAAAGAATAATGGCAGGTAATATTATCAGTCCACCCATGGTCGGTGTGCCTGCTTTTACTTTGTGAGATTGAGGACCATCCGAGCGGATTTCGTCCACTACTCCACTTGATAGCATCAACTTAATGATAAAAGGAGCAACCAAAATGCAGATTAGAAAAGCGAATACTGCCGCTGCTCCAGCCCTGAATGTTATATATCTAAATACATTAAAGCCTGAAATATGCTCATGCAAGGGGTATAGTAAATGATATAGCACTATATAATCCTAGTTAACTTCATTTAGCCCACCCTGCCTGACTGAGAGCCTTGCGAGCAACTTCCCTGTCGTCAAATGGATGCTTTATGTCACCGATCAGTTGATAAGTTTCAGCACCCTTTCCTGAAATAATTAGAACATCACCATCTTCGGAAACCTTTATGGCAAGCTTTATTGCCAGATCTCTTTCGGGCTCTATCAGTACTCTATGTAGGTCTTCCGGCTTAATTCCGGTCAGTATATCGTCGATAATCTGTAGTGGATCTTCGGTGCGAGGATTGTCATTGGTAACGATCAGGGTGTCCGCAGTCTCTGCCACAACTCTGCCCATTTCCGAACGCTTGGTGCGATCTCTATCACCCCCACAACCAAATACTGAAATCAATTTAGCATTACACAATTGTTTAATTGTTCTTATAGAGTTTTCTAAAGCCTGTGCTGTATGGGCATAATCAACCATGACAGTGAAGGGCTGTCCGCATACAACCCTTTCCATTCTCCCAGGTACATTTGATAATGCCTTTACACCCTTAATGATGTCCTTTGATCCGATACCAAGCTCCAGCAATATTGCTGAAGCAAGAGCAATGTTCTCACCCTGATATTCCCCTATTAACTCAGTTTGCAGATCAATTTGCTCTGAACTACCCTCAAGGTGAAAAGCTCCACCCGTCAGGGCATGACTCAATGTGTTTAACTGATAATCTGCTCCACTGCTTGAAAGCCCATAAGACACAGCTTTTCCGGTACATGCCTCTATCATAACGTCACTCATATTAGCACTAATGTTTATCACACCGGGAATATCATCATTTAACAAACTGAATAGTTTGGCTTTTGTTTGTGCATAATTGTCAAGAGTTAAGTGAAAGTCCATATGCTCAGAATTGAGATTGGTTATTCCAGCTGCCGAAAAGCTTAAACCATTTATCCTCCCAAGCTCAAGAGCATGAGATGAAACCTCCATGACAGCCCATATTGGTTCATTCGATGATCCCGAGTGTGTCATCTCGTCAAGAAGCTCACTAATTTCGTCTATATCCGGTGTGGTTAGGCTGGCTTCATTCCAATTTGAGATGGTGTCATAGCCAATTGTGCCAAGCATTCCGCAATGATAACCGGCTGACATTAAGATTGACTGAATTATATGTGCTGTACTTGTCTTACCATCAGTGCCCGTTATGCCTATCAACTTCAATCTGCTCGATGGATCATTGTATATTAGTTTTGATGCGTCAACGAGTGCAGTATGAAAATTTGATACAATAATTGTTGGCAATTCCGTTTGAATATAACCGGTTCCATCGGTCAGAATCATGACAGCACCTGCGTTAGCTGCCGCACCTGCAAATTTAGACACACTATAATTTTCACCGGATCTTGCTGCAAATATATATCCCGACTTAACTCTACGCGAATCTTGAGATATTCCGGAAACTGTTGAGGGTAGGTTTCCATTAACACTCTTGACTTTCAATAGTTTCAGCAATTTTTTAACTGGAAAACTCAATTCATTGTCTCGCAACTATTTCGCATTCATCTCCAGCACTGACAATAGCTCCCGCCCTAAGAGATTGAGAATAAACCCTACCGGAACCTTTGGGTCTAATAGACAAACCAACGCTCGAAGCTTTTTTAATCGCATCTCTTATCGAAAGATCCCGCAGTACCGGAACGACTATGCGACCTTCCGCAATTGATTCGGTCGGACCCATAGTAAATTTTACCTTAGAACCGGGCATAACAGACACTCCTGCCGGGGGATATTGATCGACTACTATCAAGCCCTTGCCGTAATATTCTGGCTCAAACTTACATATTAAAAACTCATTTTCTAATTCTTTCCTCGTCTTATTACTATAATCTGGCAATTGAATTTCACGTGTAGAGCTGTCAATAACAGCGATTATCCCTTTCTTTAGTTCTGGATTAAGCTCAATTAATCGCTGGGCAACTCTCTTAAAAACTGGTGCAGCAACCGAACCTCCATGATAGCCATTTTTTGGTTCATCCAACATTATCATTATCAAACACTGCGGATCTTCGGAAGGAAAATAACCCACAAACGATGCCCAATAGTCATCATCGGTGTAGCCACCATTTTTAAAGTCTGGCTTTTGTGAAGTTCCGGTTTTACCAGAAATATTTACACCCTTAATTCGTGCTCGCTTCCCCGTTCCCTCATTCACTACATTATTTAAAATTCTGTTCAATACATGGGCGGTACTATCTGATAAAACCTGATTTCCAGGTTGTGCATCTGCGACATCGACACTCCCATCAGCATGCTTGACTCCATAAATAATGGATGGCTTTAGCAACACGCCATCGTTGGCGATCATTTGATAAAACATTGCCATCGACAGTATAGTAACTGCGACTCCCTGCCCTATGACAACATTGGGCTTGGTCAAACCAGACCATTTTTTTACATCTGGTAACATTCCTACCGTTTCACCGGGAAGCTCAATGTCAGTTTTATCCAGCAAACCGAACTTTTTTATACCATCATATATTTCTCTGGATTCAAGCGGTTGGCTGAATTTGATCATTGCTACGTTGGAAGATTTTACTAACGAACTCTCAAATGACAAAACCCCATAATTTTTTGTATCATTTATTTTATGACCATAAATCTTAATGTAGCCGGGAGAAGTATTTATTAATATTTCTTTATTGATCAATCCTTTTTCTAATAAAATTGCCGCTGTAACGAGTTTAAAAGTTGACCCTGGCTCGTATATGTCTGAAATTATGGGATTTTTTTGATTTTTTACGGAAGATAGATGTGGACTATTGGGGTCATAACTCGGAAGCGAAGCCATAGCTATAATTTGTGCAGTGGATGGGTCCAAAACTATCCCATGTGCAGCTTTAGCATCATATTTTTCCATTGCATTACATAGTTCATCATATAGAATCGTCTGTATGGCAATGTCCATAGTCAGAACAATATCACTGCCATCAATTGCTGGTTGATATGGAAGTTTTTGTCGAATCTGTGGATTTCCAAATACATCCACCTCAACGTTGCGCCATCCGGGCTCACCTTTCAACACGCGCTCAAAGGTGTATTCCAATCCACTTATTCCCCTGGAGTCAACATCAGTAAAGCCTAATATTTGTCCCGCAATATCACGGTAAGGATAACCACGCTTGACATCAATTTTCTCAATCAGTCCCCATCCAAGCTCTTTTAGCTTCAATGCTTGATTATGGGAGACTTTCCTCGCTAAGGTAATATAGTTACTTTTACTCGAAAGATGGGATTGATAGTAACTATTAGCTCTGCCTGTAACATTAGCAAGATCGCTAACGAGGCGCTCTGGACTTAACAGTTGTGAACGATTTACACTCAACGATACAAAATCACCAAGATTTTCGCTGAGTGGTTGCCCTTTTTTGTCATATATAGTACCTCTGCGAGCAGGAATGACCATTCGCGATTTCCCACCTTTCTCGGCATAGTAACTAAGACCTAAGCCATCATACAGCTGAATCCAAATTAATCGACTAAAAAGCGAAAGAGCACAAACGGCAATCGCAATTTGAAAAGCAACAAATCGCTTACGCTCTTCTCTACCTCTTATCCATGACCTTGAGGAGTTCTGCACTAATTTTTCTCAGACGACTTGAAAAAGCCCATTATGCCAAATGCTGGCTCTTCAATTGCCGAAGCAATAAAAATATTGTCTGCTGGTTGACCATTGGGAACCATACCAAGTTTAAACATTGCTGCTTTTTTTATAGAAGCGGTACTCGCATGTTCAGCCAGTTTCCACTCCAAATTACTGGCTTCGTTAATAAGTTCCTTTGATCTATTCAGTTCTCGCTGTAACTCCTCGGAAAGTCTATGGTGATAATTCTCTTTGTGTACATATACCAGTGAAAATATGAATGCAAACAGAGCAATATACAATACTCCCTCAATCCACCTCTTCGTCCTATTCTGCATCATAGGTGATGATTTCATATTCTGTGCCTCATTATACTAAGTTTTTTCATAGTTTTTTTGCAGCTCTAAGCTTTGCTGATCTACTGCGTGAATTGGATTTGATCTCCTCAGAATCTGGGAGTTCAGGTTTTAATGTTAGGATTTTGATTGTGGCTTTCTTATCACAGCTGCATATCGGTGCTTCAGGTGGGCAAATGCAAGTTTGATCTGAATATTTGAAAAATTGTTTTATCAGTCTATCCTGGTGGCTATCGTATGCAAGGAAAACCATTATTCCACCAGGACTTAACAATTCTAAACAAGCAGGAAGAACAGATTTAATTGCACCATGCTCATCATTGACATAAATTCTTAATGCCATAAATGTCCTGGCTAAAGTTTTCTCACGAAACCTTACTGGACAAGTTTTCTCAACAATGTCGGCAAGTTCCTTAGTGGTGTTTATTGGTTTATTGCGTTCTATTTCGGCAGCAATTACTCGTGCATTTCGCTCTTCGCCATAGTCGCGAATAACAGTAGCAATCTCTTTTTGGGTCGAGCTATTGATAAACATTGCAGCGGTTGTAAAATCTTGTGGAGAGTATCTCATATCGAGAGGACCATCAGACTGAAAAGAAAAACCACGCTCAGAATCAGACAATTGGTCAGAAGAAAGACCAAAGTCACCAATGATTCCATCAACCGAATCAAGCTGCCACTCTGCTGCGATCTCTCTTAGGCTACTATGATTGCCACAAGTAAGATGTACTTGACTAAAATTCTGGAGGTTTTTAGTCGCCTGTTGAATGGCAGCGGGATCTCGGTCAATACCATATAGCGCAACAGGTGAAGATGATCGCTCACCGATCATTTTCAAATATGATCCGTTGCCCAAAGTTACATCGAGTATGGCTTCACACTCGGTCTCAAACATTAAACTGCTTACGCGCTCAGCCATTACAGGCTGATGCCTGACAAATCTATTACCCACTATTCCCCATTTTAAGGAATTGTCCCTCTATCACGACCTTTGATTGAATCTTATAACAGGATGTCTTTTACAATTTCTTTAGGATCCAGGACAAATTCTTGATGATGCTTGATATATGAATCCGTGTTCCAAATTTCGAGCCTGTCACTGACACCAGCTATTGTAACTTTGTGTTCTAATGAAGCATGTTGAATAAGTTCTTCGGGAATTTTCACCCTATATTGTGAATCCATCACACAATTTACCGACCAAGAACTCAATGCTTGCAATCGTTCATACTTTACTTCGGTAGGAAGGTCGTCAGGGAAGTTACTCTGAATTCGTGATTCCCATGCGCTTTTTGGGAAAGCATACAGGCAATCATGAAAGCCCTTAGTAATTACAAATGTTCGATTATCACTATCTTTAAGACTATTTCTAACCTCGCTTGGAATCTGGAGTCGGAACTTCTCATCTAACGAAAAATTATATTTCCAGTTAAAACAATGCAGTATTGATACTCCTAATTTCATGCTCCATTTTAAATATCTTATATCCCATTATAACACATTTCACCCCCTATAGTACAAAAAAAAAGACCCCATGTCAAGGAGTCCTTATAGAAAAATTAAAGGTATTGTCTAATTTAGCTATTTTTTGCGCACTTTTACCTAATATGTCAATTTGAGATATTAAATATTTTCAGCCACAACTAAATCATTTCATTGCTATATCGTAAGATATTATGATTAGGTAATATTATTCAACAATCTCTATTATATTTTTTGAATTTTCATATTTCTCAGAAAACGTTTCAATAAGTTCGTTAATTGAGCGATTTCCTCTCGGTTTCCAATTAATCCACTCCTCATCAGCATCGAGAATCGTACATACCTTCTCGGGAGCATTATCCTTCAGCAAGTGCGCTAACACCTATCCGCCCAGTCAACAAACACAGGCAGACTGTCAACAGGTACGTCTGAAGATCTAATAATATGATGCTGGGCTACAGCAGAGACAATATCCTCTGGTAAATTCCATCGCTGTATCAACCAAGCTCCGATGTGACCGTGATCAACCCCCAGAGCCTCAATTTCTGCGTCGGTAGTCAATACACCGTCCGTTTCATTAATTTCAAGCACTTCCTTAAACAGATCATTGAAGAATTGGAAAAGGATTAATTTACCTACATCATGCAATAGTCCAGATATGTAACCACTACTGGGAACTGGTAATCGAAACCCTTGATATAGTGCCAGTGTTAATTCGCCAACCGCAGCGCTGTGTTGCCAGAAAACGTTCATGTCAAAATCATCTGACCCTCCACTGTCACTGAAGGTTTTGAATACGCTGACTCCCATGACCAGGTTAATTATTTCGTTCATACCCAAAATAACAACTGCCATTTTCATGGTGTCTATTTTGCGCGGAACGCTATAATACGCACTATTAGCAGCTCGCAATATGCTCGAGGCTAAGGCGACATTTTTTTCTACAATTCTAACAAGGTCAGTAATTGTAGATTTTGGGTCCTGTGTCAAGCGCATGACTTCCAATGCGACATTTGGCAAGGTAGGAAAATTGCCCATCTCTTGAATAGCTCGCCGAATTTAAGTTATTCGACGCATTCGCTTGATTCATCAATGTAAAATACCTAAATAAGCTCTGATTAAACAATCATAAAGATTTATGCATACAGACGTAAGTGTTGTTTAAAAAGATCGCCCTTTGTAAACTAATAACTCACGATCTGATACCGTGTATGTAATAATATCAAAAAATGGTAGCAAACACAATATTCAACTCGTGTAATTTTGACAATAAGAATGGTACACTAATATTGATTGCCATTACTGTAGGAACTGCATTATTGACATGTCAGTTGAATATAGGTAATTTGTAATCGAAATAACATATATATATTTCTAAAGCTGTTAAATGAAGTATTGTACCGAATTAAGGTGACATTATACAACTGTATTAACAATATCAGCAACTAACGACATCAAAAAAGGTAAAAATCCATTAAAGACCATGGTCCAATAAAAGATATTTCGATAGTTATCAGGTCAATAAGACACGGTGAGACATCAAGAATTGTCACGTTGTTTAGCAAATCCCAAGGCAAGTTTGCTGCCATTGCAAAAGGTGCGCGAAAAGGCAAAGCTGGTGCCGCACTCGGCAGCGTCAGCCCACCGAGCTTAATTGAGGCAATCGTTTACTTTAAGTCAAGCAGATCTGTGCAAATTTTAGGTCAAGTTTCACTAATTAATGGATATTCTGCGATAAAAAAAGACCTTACTCTTATGTCATACGCGTCTGCAATGCTTCAAATTACTGAAAGGTCATTGACGGATGGTGAAGCAAATCCTCAAGCATTTGAAACTTTGAATGGCTCCTTGTGTGAACTGGGAGCCAACCTGTTAAATCCTCGCATCATCCTGTGGGTGTTTGAGTTATACTTGCTAAAGAAGATCGGATTCTGGTTGAACCCATTTCCCTGTCCTGTCTGTGGCAATAATTTGGCTGTATTGGGGGCAAAGAATTACCTTTTACTGGATGAGGGATCAGTTTGCTGTACGACATGCGATCCTGGGAACAAGCCAAAGTCATGGATTAGTGGCGAGTCTGTCTCTATCCTCCGCTTGCTCTCCGGCGGAAAAAGGCACTATTTAGAAAATTTGAAACCCAGTAAACGGGCAGAGAGCGAAATCACACAGGGAATAGAAAAATTTCTAAAATATCATCATCAGTCGATTGGTGAATTGACTGCGCTTAAATTACTTGACAAATTAGAGTAAGCAATATTGTTTGCCAGATATATAAGATTATTTTATTTAGGAGACCGACTTGAATACCAGAACTTTTAGATTTTTTTGCCTCGCCCTAATTTTAATTGTAAATACACCTACGCTTGCACAGACAGAGGTTGAAGGAGAAGTCTCTGGCGTGTGGAATATGGAAGGAAGTCCTTACACCGCGATAGGCGAGATTACCATTACTGATGATGATACATTGGTGATCGAGCCTGGCGTTGAAGTTACGATTCAGGAGAATATAAAATTCTTTGTATTTGGTCATCTATCCGCTGAAGGTACAAATGAAGATTCCATACGATTTTCTGCTGAAGAAGGAGTTAGATGGGGTGGAATCCGGTTACTGGATGCTAACGAATGTCTGTTGGATTATTGTGTAATTACTGATGGACAAGCTCTTCAAGGTGAAGGTGAAATTGATTCTCTCGGCAGCGGTGGTAATATTTTTATAGCTGGAGGAACCGTTTCGATCCTAAATTCGCGCATTTCTAATGGCGTCGCTCGTAGTCTTGGCGGTGGGATTGCAGTCTGGCGCTCATCTCCTACAATTGACAATTGTTTGATAAATGAAAACGAATCTAATTTTATTGGTGGTGGAATCGGTATCATTTTTGAAAGTAATCCCATTATAGAAAACAGTGACTTTATCGGAAATAATAACAGTCAAGGTGGTGGAGCAACCTTTATTGCTAATGAATCTGTACCGGAGTTTACAAATTGTAATTTTATCGAAAATCAAACGAGTGGCAATGGCGGCGATGGTGGTGCTTGCTATATAATTTCAGGATCTGACCCAGTATTTGAAGATTGCGTTTTCACGATGAACGAATCGGTAGATGCTGGAGGAGCAGTTTATGTTAGAGGTGAGGGAGCGGATGCTATCTTTGACCATTGTATTTTTAATAGCAACACAATCACCTCAGGAGATTATTCCGGTGGAGCTGTTTTCATTCGCGATGGCGCTGTAGAAATTAAGTATTGTCAATTTATTGAAAACGTCAGTGATCGGGGTGGAGCTATTTATATTCGCGGAAACCCATTAGTAAACATTCATCACAATATATTCAGAGACAATGGGGCTCGTATCGGTGGGGCGGTTGCATTATCGCATGACAACCCGGAACAACCTCTCATCATAGAAAACTGTACTTTTGTAGGACAATACTTCACCGGTCTTAATCCAGTACCTGTTACGTTAATGACAAGAGGTGACTGTAGAATTATTTTAAAAAGTTCAATTGTCCAGGATGAATCTCCTCGCTTCCCTGAAGAAGGGGTCACGGTCAATTATTCTCATGTCTTAGAAGGCTATGAGGGAGAGGGAAATTCGGCTGATGACCCTCTTTTTCATTTAACCGGAACCGGGTATTATTTGCTGCGCGGGGATTCGCCTTGTGTAGATTCTGGAGAACCGGAATTAGCATTAGACCCTGACGATACTCGCAATGACCGTGGATGGATATATTTCCCTAGTGATGCGATGTCAGGATTTCAGCAAGAATCTGTTACCGCATCTTTGACCACGATAGAGCGTGATACCGTGTTAATCAGGTTTCGCAATAACACCACGGTACCGATAGCTATAACACCAATGGAGTTCTGGACTGAGCCAGCGCAGGATATATTAATAAACGTTAGCGACCTTACCGACGACTTTGAAATACACGGCGCTGCCCTTGTCAGCAATGAGATTTTCATCAGTGGAGGTAACAACGGAGATGATCCTAATAAAATTTATAAACTTGACAGAGAATTTAATCTTTTAGGACTATTTGATCAACCGGGTGACCGGGGCGGTGTGGGATATTTGGATTTGGCTACCGATGGCGAGGCAGTAATTTATGGGGGTAATGACAGACAGGTTGTTGAATTCACCACTGACGGCGAAGTTGGTGACCCATACAATGCACCTGATCAATTGGACTATATTACATCCTTAAGTGCTGATTTTTCAAATGCACATGAGGATGTTGATTTTTATTTAAGTGCTGGTCACAACATTATTTATCGTGCCGATGGCAATATGTGGGTGCGAGACAGTATGATCGTGGGTGAGCCGATTCGTGGACTTGGCACTCGACAAAACATCAGAGCTGTGTACGGCATTACTGAACCTACCGCTGGCAATTCAGTACTAAATTTATTTTTCCCAGATGACGATATAAAAAAAACAATTTACCCGTTAGAGGCAATAGAAGGCTATCAATTTGATGGATTTGAAATTACTCAAAATTGGGAGCAAGGATTTGGTACGCTCGTGGGAATAATGAAAGGCGAGGGTGAAAATGGCGATATGCTCTTGATCGAAAACGTATATATTTCCTGGCTCGTTATTATACCTGAATCAAAGTTTTTAATGCCAGGTGAGGTTGCCACATGGGATGTCACCTTTGCCGGTGATCAAATGCCTGCTGGTAGATATGAAGCTGAGTTTTTCATGAAGATCAATGGAATAGGCGAAGGAAACGAAGTAATCGTAGATATGGATCTAAGCCAGAGTTCTGTGAATGAGGGTGAAGATAATTTGCCATATTCATATGGATTGCACTATGTTTACCCCAATCCATTTAACTCGATTGCAAGATTCTGGTATTCACTGCCAACATCTGACCATGTTAGTATATTTCTTACAGACATATCCGGACGGCATATTCAAAAATTGATTAATGCAGAGCATTCACCCGGTAGATATTCTGGCACTATTCAGGGACAAAATCTCCCCTCAGGTCAGTATTTCCTAAAGATGAATACATCTTCTGATGCGAATGTGCTTCCTGTGATACTGTTGAAGTAATCTGTGTATGCCCGGTCATATTGACGAAGGAGTAATAGAGCAGATAAGAAGTGCCATTGACATTGCGGCACTCGTCAGCGATTACGTGACCCTCAAACGGAAAGGAGCAAGTGAGTTGTGGGGGCTCTGTCCCTTCCACAATGAAAAAACTCCCTCGTTTCATGTTGTTCCCGGTCGAGGGTTATACAAATGCTTTGGCTGTGGACGAGGTGGCAATGCTTTCACATTTTTGATGGAGCTTGAGGGAGTCTCATTTATCGAAGCTGTACGCAATCTCGCCGAGCGTACAGGTATTCAAATTCCAAGCTCTTCCGGCAAAACACCCAACAAACATTTCAAGGCAGATCGGGATCATGCTTTCAATGCATTGCAAGTAGCAGTGGGATTTTTTCATAGTAATCTGATTGAGGCTGTATCCTCCAGCGAAAACTCGGATAAATCACAAAGTAAAATAGCACTGAACTATTTACTCAAACGTGGCATCAGCATAGAAATCATAAAGCAATATAAGCTTGGCTGGATTGGACCTGGTTGGGACGGTCTAATCAACCACGCCAAACGCAAGGGAATCAATGGTCAAGTATTACAATCGGCTGGTCTTGGCTTAAAACGTAAAAACAGTGCTGGTTACGTTGACCGATTCCGGGCTCGGATTATATTCCCGATTCTAAACCTTTCTGGCAAACCTGTCGCATTTGGGGCACGCCGCCTCGAAGGTGTTACGCCATCCGATGACGAGGCAAAATATATCAATAGTCCCGAAACGATAATTTACAAGAAAGGTGAGCACCTTTATGGACTTTTTACATCAAGGGGCTCGATCCGAAAATCAAGCCAAGCTTTTCTTGTAGAAGGATATACTGATTTGCTGGCTATGGCATCTGCTGGTATGCACAATGTGTTTGCCTCGCTTGGAACCTCGCTCACCGAAAGTCAGGCTCGGCTCGCTGCAAGATTTACTTCAAAGGTGTTTGTCGTTTATGATTCAGATACCGCTGGAACCAGTGCAGCAGTTCGCGCTGCCGAAATATTGACATATGCCGATATTGAAGCTCGTCTGATCAAGCTCCCAACGGGCAAAGATCCCGACTCATTATTGCAAGAGCAGGGTGTTGATGCTTTGAAACAAGCTTTGGATAACGATATCTCATTTGTTGCATTCCGAATGGAGACTGAGGGTTATCACAGCTCGCTGTCGCAGCCTGATCAGATTTCTATAATCCGCTCGCTGATGAAAACGGTGAACTCGGTAAGCGATCATATAAGAAAAAAAATGTTATTAAAGGAAATTGCCGAGATCAGCGGTCTTCCTGAGACTGAAATTGAGAGGCTAAAGAGCTTGCTCCCTACTCAGAATAAAATCGATGGCATTGAGCGGATTATATTAAACATACCCCGTGATGTTGTTGCAGAGCGAGATTTCATACGTATGCTGATAGGCTATCCTATTCTAATTGAAGAGTTCTTACCAAATTTTTCCACACAATTAATCAGCCATGATGACTTAAGTAATATTTTTAAGGAGATTGAGAATTCATTTCTCAGTCAGACAAAATTTGATGCTGCGGCTATTATTGATCACTTTTCAGATCCTGCCATAAGGTCGTTCATTAGTGATGCGGTGATGGTAGCAGAAGAGATGGACGAGGACAAAGCACGGGAGACGGCGAGTGGATGTATATTGGCGATTGCTAAGCACAGTGTTCAAGTCCGTACTAAGGAGTTACAGCGAAAAATTAACGAGGCTAACAACAATAACCTACCCACTCGAAAGCTGCTTATGGAATTGGTTGAGCTGCGAAAACAGACAGTTTAGAAATTCAGCCCACTGCCAATAATAACTCTTGAAGATTTATCGTAATGGCAAACCCTGCCAAAAAGTATTACTGATACCGAGCCGAACCACCGATAATCTATACCTATCTCGCTCAATATTAGTTTCCTGAACTCTTCTATTCTCGCACTCTGATCTATATGAAGATTTTCATAATCGAAGGTATCTTTCAAAAAGTGAATATTTAACTTCATATAATATCTCCTGATCTTTTGCTTCATGCTGTTATTGGTTGGTAAATACGATAAACCCGTTGACAAATTATATGCTATTCCATCTGATGTTAGACTGTACCCATTAGTAAACCCAACCCTTTCCGATATTATTCCAAGCCCTATGTAAGAATCTAACAATAATTCACCATTATCGCTAAGATTTTCAAAAACTAATTTTTCTATGCTTACATATGCTGACCATAAATGTGATGAGATATGGGTAAGAATTAGCGGATTAACGGGAGATTGCTTCACGGTTGTTTCACCGGCGAAATATTTTATACCAAGGCTGATGTTTTTTGCTTCAAACCGGTTAGGTTGAACATGGATGGTATATTGAAAGTCATCGAAGGAGTGTGGTGATTTGGCGGGCACATCCATGTTGTCATCTTTGCTGCTAAAGTTTACGATTGGTCCAATTTCTATTGAAATAGTCCTACACAATCCACTTTGAGCTGAGAAAAAAATTGCGCAAATAAGCAATGTTGTATGCAGATTTGATGTAATCTTATACTCTATTTTCAATCAGAAACTCCTGTTGCTATCTATATTTTGTAATACCATAATATAATCTATACATTTTTTTAGCGTATGCAAGCTGATATTTATTATTATATTCATCTCTTTAATTATCAAACAATTTAATATGGGAATAAGTATAGTCCATTAATCACTAACAATAATTATTACAGATATTTAATTACATAGCAAAATGCTGGCAGTATTAATGCACAGATTGTTTAGCGTATTAATTTTTACGGTGTGGATATTGCTGTAGAAATTTAGTATATTTATGAATTGACTATTATTAAGGCTGGAATTGAAAAGAATTGCTTATGTCATACTGATATTATCGGTAATGCTGGTTGTGGGGTGTCAGGAAAATCCTGTTTATGTAAGTGCTCCTCTGCCCCCAACAGAGCTTAAAATTGACGACCAAACGCATCAAAGTTTGCGCCTGAACTGGGTTGATAACTCTGTTGCAGAAACGGGATTTCTCATTCTTAGAAGCTCTGGCGAAAATTGGGAAAATGTTGGATATGCACGCAAGAACAAAACCCGATGGACTGATAATAACTTAGAAGAATTTACTGCATATTATTACAGAGTTTTTTCGGTAAATGGTAACGCCTCATCAAGTGATTTCACCTTAGATTCAGCCTACACTTTACTAATGCCACCCGAGCACTTTCTCGCATCATTATCAACCGATCCTTTGCAAGTAAAATTGACATGGTTAGCTCACTCGTTACGCGACAGTGGGTTTGTAATTGAGCGCAAATCGAGCATCGGTGACCGCTTCAAAGAGATTGTGATGGAAAATCCTGATATTAGGGAACATATTGATACCCAAAGTCTATTGCCAGGATTGACTTATCGCTACCGTATTGCAACAATTAATGACACCGTCCGATCTAATTATATTTATACCAGCGTTTTGACTCCACCGGGACCACCACTCGCACCTACAGGATTAGATTTGCTTCCCTTGGAAGATAATTCCGCAAGACTCGTATGGACTGATGAATCTTACAATGAAACCGGATTTGAGATTGAGAGTAGAAAAGACGGTTTGGAAGAGTGGGTATTACTTGGAAAACCTGATAGAAATACGGTTGAATTTATTGACCGCACCGTGCCTCCATTAGTAACGTTAGAATATCGCATTCGCTCGCACAATAGAAACGGATATTCAGATTACTCTGATGTGCTGACCACTCAATTAGCGTATTTTCAAATTAATGATGGTGATGAGTCGAGCAGTGATAGAAATGTTATACTGAACAGCAACGCACTATATGCTCAGTTTATCGCGGTTTCAAACGATTCACTGTCTTTACACGAAAGTCCAGAATGGCTAAGCTACTCCCGATCACTACGTTGGACTTTAAGCTCTGGGTACGGTCATAAAATAGTATATGCTCGGTTTATTGACCATAATTCCGTATCTTCACCGGTGTATGTAGATCATATTTCACCGTTGGTCGCAGAAATACATAGCTTTGTGATTGCGGAAAACCTCGACAGCATTCAATCTAATTTTGTGGATGTAGTGCTCGATGCAGTCAACGCCGATAGTATGCAAATTGGTCAAGATAAACACTTGGCGGATGCTGAGTGGATAACGTTTCGTAGAGAATTTCAGGTGAATTTGAATGACTCATCGAGCGTATTGGGCAAATCCCCTGGTTCAAATTCGCATGAGATTACCGAATTATTTTCCCCCTCACGCGATGAAGAAAATTATCGACTATACGCTCGAGTCAGGAATAACTTCGGAGTACCTTCTGATATAGTTGATGGAGACCTAACCGTTAACATTTTCGGCAGCCTTAGCATCAATGATGGAGCTGAATACACATATTCAAGGGAGGTTGTGTTATTCTTTGATGCTCCCGCTGCAGAATCCTTTGCAGTTGCCAACGATTCAATGAAACTGATAAGCGATCCAGAGTGGTTCCCGATGCGACCCTCTGTTGATTGGCTGCTTCAGACCGGGCACAGGCGAAAAACCGTCTTTGTGCGCTATAAAAACCGATCCCAAGCCATATCTACCATTTATAGTGCGAGCATTATTCCAGCAGGAATTAATCCCTCAGTTATTTTGGATGGGGGGTCGGAGTTTACCTTAGATCGAGAAATTAGCGTATCCGCAAGGGGCGATGGTAACATTGATTCGATTCAAATACTTTCCTCAACAGACTTTAGCCAGAGCGTATGGCGAACATATCAACCAGAAGTTCCTTACATCCTTACCACTGGAAATGGAGAAAAATCGGTATATTGCCGGCTACGTAATGATTTTGGCATGACTTCTAACGTTGTCAACGCTTTTATTTACACCTTGGAAATGAGCCCATCTATGATTTTGGACAACGGAGCAGAATATTCATCAGACCGCAACGTAAGAGTCAATATAGCTGCCACTGGCAAGATCAACCAGATGTTAATAAGCAACTTTGCTGATTTTCATGATGCTGAGTGGGAAATATTTCGCTCTGACTTTTCATTTGTACTGTCATCAGGACCAGGTGAAAAACCAGTGTATCTAAAGATCCAAAACGACTTTGAAATAATCTCCGAAATTATTACTGCTTCCCTGCTACCCCTGCCCATCAATCCTTCTATTACAATAAATGACGGGGCAAATCTGACTGCATTGCGGGATATAGATCTCCTGCTTGATGCCAGTGGTGATATCGATTCGATGCAGCTTAGCTTTGAGGAGGAATTCACTAATGAAGAGTGGGTGCAGTATTCTGTTCAAAAGAAAATTCGGTTGCCTGAAGGTAAAGAGACTAACAACGTTTATTGTAGATTTATCAATGACTTTCTGGTTATATCAACCACAGTAGTTGATTCAATTCAGCCTGCGTCATTATCACCCTCTATCATCATTAATAATGGAGACGAATTTACCAGATTAAATCGACTAAATCTAACCCTTTTATGTGACAATGCCATTGAAATGAATTGGTCAAGTTCCGACACGTTTGATCCTAACGGATGGATACCATATCAACGTGCGCTCGGAATCGAAATAGATGATGTGGACAGAAATTGGCAAATTCAAATAATATTTCGTCACGAATTTTTTTCAACCATTCCTGTAACCGATCAGATAATTTATGATACTATCGCTGAAATTAACCAATTTAGCTGGAGTGCGGAGCGCGAAGGTGTATTGTTTCAAAATGATGAGATAGTCTTTACTCTCACAATGAATCAAGATCAGATTGGAATTGAGACCGGTGGTAGGGCTGAAGTTACTATCGGAAATGAAATCGAAGGGGTTGAATTAGAGGAAACTGAACCAGGAAATTATTCAGGGAGTTATGAAATTCCTGAGGGTATTTTAATTGAAGAAGAAAATGTCAACGTAAACTTTATCGACCGGGCAGGTAACATTGCCGATGCGGTTGCAGAAGACACCATCACCATACATGCCGAAAATCACGATTGGGACTTTAACCGTACCGATAACAGTCACAATATTCTGATATTAAATGCAGCCTTGAGTGGTGAAGTCCTTGAGACCGGAGATGACATTGGTGTATTTACTGAAGAGGGGACCTGCTTTGGTATGGTCACAATCACCAACGATGGATTTCCAGAGGGTTTGAATGCATGGGGTGACGATCCTTCTACGGAAGAGGTGGATGGATTTGTTACGGGCGATAAAATGGTATTCAGATTCTGGGACGCCTCCCAAAATTTCGAGTATGAAACTGGAATATTGCGACTTCCTCGTGGCGGGTTCAATTACCAAATAGATGGTATAACCGTTCTGAATCTGCATGGAACGGTAGATGGTGATGGCTCTCCACTCGATTGGTTATATCAACGAACCGCTGACAATCATAGCATATTGGTCAGAGAAGCATTTATAGGTGAAGAAGCATTACATGCCGATGACATCATTGGTTTGTTCACACCGGAAGGACTGTGTGTTGGAACGGTGGAGCTGGAGGATGACAATTTCCCTGTGGGAATAACAGCATGGGCAGACGACCCTGCTACAGAAGAGATCGACGGATTCCGCAACGGGGAGGAAATTATGTTTCGCATTTGGGGAAGTGATCAAAATATTGGAATGGCTGCAGAGGCATTTGAGATTGAAGAAGGAGAAGGCGTGTATGCAATAGATGGCATTTCGATACTCCGATTAAGAACGATTGAATAAGGCAATTTTAAGATTTGGAAAAGCATGGGTTTCAGTGTTACATTATGGTTATAAAGATAAGAGAATCATGATAAAATTAATATATTTCACAATTTTAATATTTACGATAAGTTTGTCGAGTATTCAAGGAGCAATAATAAATGTCCCCGAAGATTTCCAAACGATCAGAAATGCGGTGGGGGCATCTGAGGATGGTGATACTATTTTGCTTCAACCTCGACGCTATCGTGAAACGATCAGCTTCAATGGTAAAGAAATAACAATAGCTTCGCTATTTCTTACCACTGGCAATTTCGATTATATTACATCTACCATCATTGATGGAGATTCTACCGGAAGGGTGGTAGCATTTAGCAATGGTGAGGATGAATCCTCAATTTTAACTGGTGTAACCATCACTAATGGTGCATCAAGTTATGGTGGTGGCATTTATATCAGTAGAGCGAGTCCGCTAATAAAATACGTAATCATACATAGCAATGTTGTCACGAGACGTGGTGGAGGAATCTACTGTACAGGTGAAAGTAGCCCTCAGTTTGACCACGTTACCGTTGCAAACAATATTGCAAGTGATGGACAGGGGGGAATACACGCTTTCAATGATGCAGGTCCAATTATCACAAATTCTATTTTCTGGCAGAACCAACCTGATGAATATCCACAAGATATGCTGACCGTATCTTACTCTGACATGCGTAACGGTCATGCAGGCGAGGGCAATATAAATCTGAACCCTCGATTTGAAGACCGCGATAATGATGACTTTCAAATTACGTGGGATAATTATCCAAATAATGATAATTCACGCTCACGTTGTATCGATGCTGCTGATCCTGAATTTGAGAATGATCCAGACGGCTCAAGGTCGGATATGGGAGCGCTCTACTACTTTCAGGCACCCGATGAACCGGTTATTGAGTTATCCGTGTATGAAATAGACTTCGGGACGGTCCCCCTTGACGGCTCACGGGAAGTCGTAATTGAACTCCGTAACATTGGAATTCAGGAACTCGAAATTGGCGATATTGAAATCGATCCCGATGTATTTAGTTTGGACACCGAGGGCAATTTTACGATAGATCCACGTGATATGGTAGAATTAATTGTAACATTCTCACCAACAGATGATGAAGAATATAGTGGCGAAATCACTATTGATTCCAATGATCCCGATGATGAAGTAATTACTGTAGAATTGGCTGGCACTGGTATGGAGGGTTATTATGTAGGTCTTCAAGAGGGGTGGAACATGATTGCATCCCCTGTTGATCCCATCAATCAGGATGTAACTAACATCCTCCGTAATATTGTAGAAAGAAACATTCTCATTTATTTTAAGAACTATCAGGGACAATTTTACTGGCCCGCGCGGGGTTTTAACAACGTCCCGAATTGGGTAGTTGAACATGGATATTACCTGAAGGCAGAGCGTGACGACTCGCTAACCATCATCGGAGAATTTGTACCGGTAGATACGCCGATCGAACTGTTGCGTGGCTTTACGATTGCATCCTATTTTCCTGAGGAGTCAGCAGATGTCGAAATTGCCTTGGAGGGTATAATTGACGCTCTTATCATTGCCAAAGATGGCTTTGGCGGTTTTTATCTGCCTGAGTTCAACTGGAGTAACATGGAGCCTTTATATCGCGGACAAGGCTATAAGCTGAAGGTTTCCGAAGAAGTGAACCTCGTTTGGAACATTGAAGAAGATGGTGTGACTGCCAATCGCCCCTCCATCCTCCCCCCCACTCACTTTGCTCCTATTCAGCATGGTTTTGCCAACATGAGTCTGCTCGTAAACAGTTCATATATATACGGTAACGATGTGGAGTTAGGGATATATGATGATTCTGAATTATGTCTTGGCGCAATCCGTCTATACGACCAATCTGCACATGGTGGTGCCATATGGAGCGGTGAGCAGATAGATCTAACCAATTTTGAAGGCAGTGAGCTTCGTTTCAGGCTTTGGGATGGAAATCACATAGTTGAACCTGAGTTTGAAGTTATCAAGGGTGAGGCAGTTTATGCCTCGGATGAATTTCTGGTTATAAGCTTAATCGAAAAATCTAATTTGCCTTCAACTCTTCAAATTAGCAGCGTATTTCCCAATCCCTTCAACAGTTCAGTTGAAATCAGCTATACATTGCCAGAATCCGGACGGGTGAATTTGGGGATATTCGATCTTAGTGGCAGACAGGTTGTACTGCTTGCCAGCAGTGAAACAACCGCTGGGATTCACACCACGGTTTGGCAGGCAGATGGTTTTGCATCGGGGGTTTATTTTGTGCGGCTTAGTATGGGTGATGTCAGTCAATTACAGAGGGTTCTGTTGGTTAGGTAAAATGATTTCTCCTGTATATTTCTTAATTCACATTCAGAGTGCATCTCCTCCAATAACAAGTATTGCTATTCCTCATGCAAGAATCTTAATATCCGCTGGATAACCTCGTCCGAATCATAGTCATATAAAAGGATGTGGTTGCTTCTCGTGAAGGAAATGAATGCTTTGTCACTGGATTCATTATTGTTAAATGCATCGAAACTTAGATTATAATCTGAAACAATATCGCCTTTTGAATGCAGCCAGAGAACAGGGCAACTTACGTTTTTAGCTTCCTCTATAGCCAGATTCCCTACTTTTACGAGCTCGCCAACTGCCCTGAGGGGTAATTTCTCATAAGCGCTATACTTCTCAAGTCCTGAAGGGTCGTTAATCTGTCCTATTTTGAGCTTCTTAATATAAGGCATCACAATACTAAAACGTTTAGCCCATTTTTCTGGCTTTCCAAAATAATACCATTTTTGATGAATTCTATAATAGGGGCTTAGAACCACAAGTTTGCTGACATCACGCTCTGCGGAAATAATCTGGCTTATTGCTCCACCCATTGAAAATCCAATTAATGCAACGCTCTCAAACTCATTTGATAAACTGTCATAAATATCAAAACAGTCACTTATCCAAGTTTTGTATTGAATGTTTTTAAGGTCTCGCGGATGTGTTCCGTGACCTGCGAGTAAAACTGTGAAATAACTTACATTCAGGGTGTCCAGTACGTTGGTAAGTGGTTTCAGATCGTGGGGTGAGCCCCCAAATCCATGAAGCAACATTAAACATTGGCTTTTAATTTCTGGATTGTTGATGGATGATTCCTTCACCTTATTGTTATAAATATTATTATTATCAGCATATATTTCTCCAATGTTTAGCACAGCAAAGATCAAAAATAGCTTAACAAAATTAAAGTGAACTATTTTAAACAGAAGTGACTTAAAATTGCTAATACATGGTAACTGTGCGAGTTCGGATGTTAATTTAGTTGTAATATTTATCATAATAATTAGAAGGACAATATAATTTGTGGATTGCCAATCTGCAATTTACTAAAGGAATCAAAATGGATCATAGTATATTCATCCATGCTTTAGCCAATAGCAAAGAAGCTATCTCTGCCAGTATTATCGGTATCACTCAAGAGGCAGCACAGTGGAAACCTGGCGAGATGAAGTGGTCGGTGCTAGAGATCATAAACCACCTTTGGGATGAGGAGAGGCTTGACTTTCGACACAGATTGCGAACAATATTCGAGGGTGATACTTCGGATTGGGCAGGGATCGACCCTCTTTCTTGGGTGATAGAGAAACGCTACAATCAACGTGACATTGCCGAGTCCCTCGCCGGTTGGCAAGCTGAGCGTGATGCTTCTCTGGAGTGGCTTAACAGCCTAGACAATCCTGACCTCAACTTGAAGAAAACACATCCCGTGTTTGATCCTATTTCCGCTGGCGATATGCTGGCTTCTTGGGTAGCACATGACATGCTGCACCTAATTCAAATCAACAAAGTCAAAATAGATTACTACGAAAAACTTGCCAAACCACACTCGATGGGCTATGCAAAGCCATAATCGCACGTAACTCATTCAACAACTTTATAAATCAAAGGAAGACTGATGGAAAATATTCACCCAATGACCATACATTTTACGATTGCGCTCTTTCTCGTGGCAATATTGTTTGAGATACTCGGGAAATTTATGTCGAAGCCTGATTTACGAATTGTTGGTCATTGGAATCTTCTTTTAGCATTTTTTAGCGCAGGCGTGTCTGTAATCACAGGTTTGAAGGCTGAATCAGTTGTTCCCCACAGCGGGCAAGTTCACGAGATGATGGAAAAACACGAGTTGTTGGGCATTACCGTGTTGATAATAATTTTTCTGATGAATGTTTACAACCTCTTCCTGAAAAAACGCTTGAGTCCTAAGTTTGAATCACTGTATTTCGCTCTCGCTATCGCGGGTGTAATTGCGATTTCTGTTGGATCATACTTTGGAGGCGAGATGGTTTTTCGGTATGGTGTTGGGGTACAGGAAATTGTGACTGAAGAGGAATCTGGGGGGCATGATCATGGTGAGCATGGGCATTGAAAGAAATTCAAATATTGCTTGTACCAATGGTTTCACTGGTCTTTACATTATTTGCAATTGCTCAGGCTCCCGAGCAACTGTGGGTACAAACATATGGTGGAGATGGTCGCGAATCATTTGGATCAGCCATACGAACAAATGAAGGTGGCTTAGCATTGGCAGGATTTACATCATCAGGATTAGAATCAGGTACGGATATATATTTTGTTGTGACTGATGAAGAGGGTGAAATAATAATTTCTGAATCGTACACTGAGGGTAAATACGATAATTGCTATTCACTATTCCAAACTTCTGACAGCGGGTTCATTCCGGCAGGAATAACTATAGTGGATGATAATGAATATTCAGATATACTTCTAGTCAAATTAGATAACAATGGTAACCAAGAATGGTCTAATACTTTTGGAGGAGACAACCTAGATCGGTGTAATTCAGTAATAGAAGCCGATGAAGGTGGTTACCTAATTTGTGCCTATACTAGATTATATGGAAACGGCGAAAGAGATGTTTGGATAATTAAAACAGATGAAAATGGTGATCAAGTTTGGTCAAGCACTTTTGGAGATTTTGGTAGCGATGTTGGTACATCCGTCTACCAATCTGAAGATGATGGATTTACACTTACTGGATATTTTGAACACGAAGTGAATCATAGATCCCCTGATTTATTAGTTATAAAGATTGACGAGGATGGCGAAAATCTTAGAACAGATACCTATGATGAAGGCGATTCGGAATATGGTCAATCAATATTAGAGAATGAAGATAATGGTTATTCAATTGCTGGGATTAGGTGGGTTAATGACTGGTCATATGGATATAATTATTTGGTTAGGCTCGATTCAGATGGAAATAAACTTTGGTCAAAAACATATGTGAATGAATTGGGGAGCGTCGTATGCAATTCCCACTGTCAAACGAATGATGGAGGATACGCTCTTGCCGGCTATGTGTATTACGATGAGAGTGATCAAAATGACTTTATTTTGCTTAAGACAGAGCCGGATACTGTGGGAGTTGGACTTGATGACATAATTCTATTACCACAAACCATTTTTCTTTCACCTCCTTTTCCAAATCCATTCAACTCAGCGACAACCATCCATTATGGGTTAACTAATGCTGGTAAGATAACGATAAATGTATTTGACAACTCGGGCAGGCAACTGGTTCAACTGTTTGATGGTTTCAAAAAAGCAGGGTTTCACGCAATGCCTTTAGATTTATCAAAATTGTAATCGGGGACATATTTTGTGAATCTACAAAGTGATTTACAGTCATATACACAGGAATTAATACTGTTAAAATAGCCCTGCTATTAATAATAATAAAGAAAGAACTGGATTCTGGATCAAGTCTAGAATGACGATGATTAGTCTTGCAAGAACTGTCACCCACGGAGGGGCGACAGCGATTTCTATATTCGGCTATCCAGCTTAAGCCTCCACCGGCTTCAAAATATCCAACAAACTAATCAACTGCCCTCGCAGCTTCTTCCGCTCGACAATCATATCCAGAAAACCATGCTCTAACAAGAATTCCGCACTTTGGAAGCCCTTGGGAAGATCTTGACCAATGGTCTGCTTGATCACACGCTGTCCTGCAAACCCAATTAACGCTCCCGGCTCAGAGATGTTGACATCACCCAACATCGCAAAGGATGCTGTGGTCCCACCCGTCGTCGGATTAGTAATCAATGAAATAAATGGCAGTTTTGCTCGTGAAAGGCGTACTAACGCGGTCGATGCCTTTGCCATCTGCATCAGTGACATCACACCCTCTTGCATCCGCATTCCCCCTGAGCATGAGATCAGTATCAACGGAGTGTTCCGCTCCACTGCCCGCAAGATCGCTCGATTGATTTTTTCGCCGACCACCGACCCAACACTGCCGCCCATAAAGGTAAAATCCATCGCCGCAATCTGCACTTGCCGACCGTTCATATCGCCCGAAACACACCGTATCGCATCGTCCAAGCCGGATTTCTTGGTGTAATTTACAAGGCGGTCGGAATACTTCTGCGTATCTACGAATCCCAAAAAGTCAGTTGAAACGATTTTTTGATCGTACTCAGTCCATGTTGAATCATCGTACAATAGGCTAAAGTAATCCGCAGAGGAAAATCGGAAATGAAAATTACAATTTGGGCATACCTGGAGATTACGCATGAGATCTTTATTGAACAGAGAATCCCTACACGATTTGCATTTTATCCACACGCCGTCCGGAATGTTCTTTTTGGTGTCGCCTTTAATCGCCTTTGCTGATCTCTTAAACCATGCTGCCATTTTATTTCTCTACTCTATTAAACGTTCCGACTTCTCTAAACTTATCAGCTACCTTCACCGCAGCAACTACCTCCCTAACATCATGCACTCTCACACCATCCGCCCCATACATCACGCTGATAACAGCCGCCGATATGGACTCTGAGATACGGTTATCGACCTCGTTACCGGTTATTTTACCAAGAAACGATTTACGCGATGATCCCATCATTACACCAGCAGCAAGATCATAAAAGCTATTAGCACTCTTCATAAGGGAAAGGTTGTGCTCAAAATTCTTACCAAATCCAATCCCTGGGTCAACCATGATATTAGTTTTTGCAACACCGATGGAGGTAAACTTTGCCACCGCTTCTCGCAGAAAACTACCAACCTCAACTATGACATCATCATAATGTGGATTCTGTTGCATGTTCTTGGGCTCACCCTTTATGTGCATCAATATTACCCCAACACCAGTATCCAAGACCAATTTTGGCATTAGCGGATCAAAGCTCCCCCCACTAATATCATTCACAATTTTCGCACCGGAGCGGATAGCCTCCTCTGCCACTTCCGACTTATAAGTGTCCACAGAAATCGGTATTTTCAGTCGCTTCGATAGAGCCTTGATCGCGGGAATAACCCGTCGCAATTCTTCCTCGGTCGAGACGGGATCGCTCCCCGGGCGAGTTGACTCGCCACCAATGTCGATGATGTCTGCTCCATCCTTCTCAAGCATCAAGGCGTTTGAAACGGCACTTTCAATCTGAAAACTTTCCCCTCCATCAGAAAATGAATCTGGTGTGACATTCAGTATGCCCATAACCAAAGTTTTTTTGCCAAGCTCTGCTCGGAAGTCTTTGGCGCAGAATATTCGGTCAGTCGTGCTCATATCAAAGAATGGCAGGCAGTGACGCCTGCCCTACCCATTCTATAGATGTTCAACATAACTTATTCGGATCTCTCTGCCAATATTATTGCCTTTGCGCAGGGAATCCTTGCGATTAATAAGCAAGTCCCGGAAATGCAAATCCAACGCCAGTCGCTCGCCAAAAGTCCAGCGGACTCCACCGTTCATGTAGCCATGACCATCTCCATGCGAGGCCTCCCTGCCAAAATCATTAATTCCTGCCGCATATTCTACTATTAAGCTAAGTTGTGAAGTTATACGTGCATCAATTGCAGCCCAAGAGTCAAGACGTTTGTCCTCGCGGTCTATTGGGTTTTGGTTCACACCAAAATGAAACCCCATCTCGCCGAGATAATCTATCAAATAGTTCTTTCCGGCAACGAGATAAAATCCTCGTGCCTTAAAGTGATAGCGTTTTGTTTCGTCGTCCCATCCGCCGAGTCCTTGATTGTTAAACCCAATGGCTAACCCTGGAAAAACAACCGTCTCATTTAGAATTCTGAATTGAGCACTCATCCCTGGTGTCGGATTCCACTCGGGTTTGTCATAGCCGATTACACCGATCCCACCATAGTAAAACCCTACTCCAAGTCGGTCAAATAGCCCAATGCTAAATCCTGCCAACACTCCACCCTCTGGAAATGCTCGCAGTTCAAAATCGAACGTACGGTGCTCCGGTCCTCCGGCAGAAGGATAGTCGATCAATTTTTGCAATGGTCTTTGACCAAGGCCTTGAGCTAAACCAATTGCGGAAAAAATGCAGAACAGAATGATTGAAAACCGTAGTTTTAACATTATTTTCCCATCACCCTTCAATAATTTCAACATTGGCACGAGGCAGAATAATTTTTTCGCCTCTGTTCAATTCTAACTCCAGAACACGCACATGGGCACCCGTTTCAAGCTTGTGCAATTTGGGTGGAAGTGCGGATACTTTGCCGATTACACCAAAATGTGGCTGACGAATCACGCGCAGAATATCACCTATTTCTAATCCAGATCCGGTGCCACCTTCTTCAACGGACTGTGATACATCTTCTGTAGGAATAATTACCTCTGGACGAATAACACCTGCTCGAATCTGTGTTGCCCCAGACACAGACGCATATCTGCCATCATTATCTGCCAGAAGATCAAAAGTTCGCTTCGCCATGGAGATTTCGCCAAAGCCTTCCGTCAATATCAATGTCGTTTTCAAATCCTCGTGACCAGTGATCGCCACACCCTGTTCATATCCAAGCAGCATGCGCAGATCAATGTTTAGCAATCCACCGGTGACAATCGCTCGAGCACCTTTTTCTGTAGCGAGGTGATATGCCTCCAGGGTTATGCGGTTACCACCAATTAATATACAGCCTTCTACATCGTCGCCTATATCTTCAGCATTAAATATTTTATCTGGCGACTGGATGCACATTTTTATCTTGCCATACCTCTCGCCTCCAACGCCAAAAATCCCCTGAATAAATGAACCAATCGCTTCAACCTCAATGCCTTCCTCAGGAAATACCTGTGTAACCCTGCCATCAAGGTATGCCATTATCTCCACCGGTATAAGCTTTTCGCGCAAAATCATTTGTCCTGTTACCGGAGAAGCATTCTCCAGAGTACCCGTGATTGGGGATACAACCGTTGATTTGAACATCCCAAAGAAAGATTTGGAGATTGCTATCACTTGATCTTTTTCTACTGCATCACCAGACTTTACAGTGAGAACCGTTTCGATGTCAGCGGGGACAATACCAAGCTGCCCCGCACAGTTGACAGGGTGAACGTTGCCAGGAAGATCCGTGCTGGCAACGACTGACATCGCTCCTACAGTGTCCCCCTTTTTTACCTTCACCTCACCTCTAAGTGGAAGTCGCCGCTCTTTAATGATTCTGGTGGCTTTAGAAACCCGCAAGCCTGGTGTATAAGAATGAGCCATATTTTTTGTTTCTTTTCATTTCCGTCGAGACAGAAATTCAGTTTTACATTTATATTATTTATCGCTGCAATTTGTACTAATAAAATGACAAATTATCATACAAATCAACCAAAGTTAACTACTATTTGGACAATATTATAAACAATTTACACACATAATCCAAGAGCGAGTTCGCTGGATTACATAATTGAGGAACTGCTTGACATGAATTGCATAATTTGCTATATTTTCACCATGATAGATAGCAAACTTAAATCAACAAACTTGAACGGTGTCATCACAGCACTTATAACTCCGTTTGACCAACACTCGAAAGTGAGTCTGACAAAATATGATGAGCTGATCGCTCTTGGTTGGAGGGGAGGTGTCAGCGGAATTGTTGCCCTCGGTACAACTGGTGAATCACCTGTATTGAGTTCTGATGAATGGCTGGCAATCGCAAAACAGGCTGTAGCATCTTCCCCAACTGGCAAACCGGTCATTATCGGCGTTGGCACCAATAACACAGCGACCACAATAAAGAACTCTCACCTTGCAGGTGAAGTGGGTGCCGATGGTGTGCTGATTGTAACACCCTATTATAACAAGCCTACACAGTCAGGACTTGAACGACATTTTTTGATGGTAGCTGATGAATCGCCACTTCCAGTAATCCTCTATGAAATCCCTGGTAGAAGTGGAGTAGGAATTTCACTGGAATTGACCTTAAAACTTGCCATTCACCCAAACATCATTGGAATTAAAGAAGCAGGTGGCAATCTCTGGAGGTCAAGCGAAATCGCTCGGCAAGCTCCAGATGATTTTGTTGTGCTTTCCGGTGATGACAACCTCACTCTATCTCTTCTTGCTATTGGTGCAGTCGGTGTCATTTCCGTAATCTCAAATATATTGCCTGTACCATTTGTGAAAATGGTTGATGCTATGCTGTGTGATGAGCTTAATCAGGCTCGAGATTGGCATAGATTAGTTTCACCCTTGCTCAGTGCACTTTCTGCCGAAACGAACCCATCACCTATCAAGGAGGCTCTCAATATCGCTGGATTAAATATGGGGCAAGTTAGACCTCCACTCGCACCGGTATCAGAATCAACACGCGAATCCATAACAAATGCCTTAAACGATATAAATAAATTTATATGATAAGAGTAATATTATTCGGTGCCAGAGGTCGCATGGGGCAAATGGTATCAGCTGATCTCATGAAACAGTCGGACATTTCTATCCTTGCAGGTGTAGAACGAGATGGACACACTGACATAAATTCAACATGCGACGGTCTAAAAATTATTACCGATTCAAGCCAAATACCCGAAGCTGATGTTTGGATTGATTTTAGTTTAGCTGAAGCAGCGACACGACATGCTGAGATGGCAACAAAAACTAATATGCACATGATTATTGGAGCGACAGGTTTTAACAATGAACAACTTCAAATACTGATTAACGCAAGTAAATATTGTCCATTATTATTGGGATCAAATTTTTCGATGGGTGTTGGTGTTATGCAGCACATCGTCGGAATAACTTCTAAATGGCTTAAAAACGATTTCGATACTACACTTTCGGAGCAGCACCATAAAAAAAAGCTCGATAAGCCATCGGGCACTGCAAAGGATCTGCTTAAAACTATATACAAAAGTAGTCAGCTTACCCCTCAAATAGCTTCTTTTAGAGTAGGTGGTGCTATCGGTGAGCATCAAGTTCGATTTGTGGGTGAACATGAAGAACTAGTTATTACTCATCGTGCATTTTCGAGAGAAGCATTTAGTCAGGGAGTTAAAATCGCCATAGATTACATCGTTGAGCAGAAAAACGGTTTCTATTCCGTCAGTGATATATACAGTGCCAATCTGCCTGAATGAATATAATAATTCTAAAATTTGGAGGAAAACTGTTAGAGACTCCAGCAAAAATCATTCAGGCTGCCAAATATATTATTAAAGCCAAGGATAGAGGCGAGACCCCGATTGTAATTGTATCAGCACCGGGTAATACCACAGCAAAATTTATCGAATTGGCACATCAAATATCCTCCGACCCGGACAAGCGCGAAATGGACATGCTTCTCTCTGTTGGGGAACGTACAGCAATGGCTTTGCTGGCGATTGCTATTAATGATCTAAGTAAATATTCTGCGATCTCATTTACCGGCTCTCAGGTTGGAATTATCACTGACACCCAACATCTTAATGCCAAGGTTCTTGAAGTTCGTGGTTACAGAATTCAGGATGCTCTTGATAAAAAGCAGATTCCAATAATTGCCGGATTTCAGGGCGTTTCTGTGGATAAGGAAATTACTACGCTTGGCAAGGGTGGCTCAGATTTAACTGCGGTTTCGCTCGCAATTGCCTTCAAAGCGCAAAGATGTGAGCTTGTAAAGGAGCATGGAGGTGTTTTTAGTGCTGATCCCGAAATAATTTCAGGTGCTGTGTTGCATAGCAAGGTTGATTATGATACAATGGAATCGCTATCTGCTTCGGGAGCGACAGTGGTGCAAAGTCGAGCGGTTGCTTTGGCTAAACATCACACCGTGAAGCTAAATGTGACCGGAATTGATGACAGACCGGGGACCAATATATCTGATGTAAACGTGAATCTTAAATCGGTAGCAGCGATTCAAGTAGAAAATGGTCTTGCAGTATCTTCAGAATTCGATATGAGCAAGGAGTTTTCTGCTGACGGTCATTGGCAGGCGATTGTATGGAATCGTCAGAATGGGATAGTGGCGTTCGATAATGGTACAAAAAGTGACAGTAATAGATCAAGCTCTATCGTAACTATACTGGGATGGAGTAATGGTATAGACGACGAGGTGATTTCTAAAATTTTTCATTATATAACCGAGTCTAAAACTGTACCGGAGGCGTGTTTTGGTACGCGCCGTGGATTAAGCTTTTTATTGCCATCAGAAGTGGCAAATGATTTCGCCAGAGATATTCATAGTCTCTGTTTAGAAAATAGTTTTATAAATTAACTTTGAACTTGAATACATAAAATGGACATTATTCATTTCTTAGTTGCAACAATTAATATAATTTGTGTACTGTTAATATGAGAAGGATAATAGCATTTTCTCTCATAATAGGTCTATTATTAACAGGTTGCTCACACAAATTAGCTGAGGAGGATATGGGAAGACCAAGAACGATTATCGACGACAAACCGGGACCGCGCCTTTCGCGCCGCTCGGACAGAGTTAGAAAACGGGAACTCGACAGCACAAACCCGGTAATAAAAATTGGGTTGATGGAAGAATATGATCGAATAGATTTCACTCTTAACGGCAGATTTGACGTGGTTGATCTTGAGGGTGAACCAATCGAAACCAATATTGAATCACATCATAAATGGCATATTGTGCCTGATGTCACTATTGAGGCAAAGGCTGTTTTCAGCATTCTAATCACGGCATTCGCTCGACGCGATGCTGCTGATAAGTTGCGCAAAAGATTGTCTGCAGAAAATCACATGGCGAGGGTTGCTGAGGTTGGTGAAGAAATTCTAATTGAGAGAAAATCTGTATCCAACAATATTAAATACCGAGTGCTTGTGGGCAGATGGCCGACAGAGCGTGAAGCCAAGGCTAATATCGATATTCTCAAAGAAGAATTTGCTCCGCGCGTGATTAGACAAATCGTCAAGCCCACCCGTGGTACAGTTGAACTATTCAATGATGAATTCGAGACCAATCGCTTGGTTGAGCGTGGTGTTAGGTTTATGCCATTGGATGACGATTCCAATGTTATGCTCCATGCTGTAAGAGAGGGCACGGGATTTCATTGGGAGCGTGAGGTTGATCGAACCTATCAAGGGATTATTGAGATAAGGCTCGACCACAGAGCACTTTTGCTCGCTTTTACCGAACTTCCGCTGGAAAAATATTTAATGGGCGTGGTACCTTCAGAAATGCCGGCAAGCTATCCTATGGAAGCGTTGAAAGCCCAAACAGTAGCGGCGAGAAGCGAGGTCTTGGCGAAAATCGGTATCAAGCACTTGAACGATCCGTTTGACATCTGCGGTACGGTTCATTGTCAGGTTTACTCAGGGATCACCAATATCCATGAGCGAACCAACGAAGCTATTGAAGCTACTCGCGGTCAAGTAATCCTTTTAAACAATAAGGTTGCGGAAGCGGTTTTCAGCTCTTGTTGTGGTGGTCACACCGAAAACAAGGTCAACGTGTGGAACCCACCAGATTCGCCTCACTTGCAGGGATATTGGGATATCGCAGATGACTCCAAACTCGATAAGGATGAGTTTGACCTTACTACGGAATTTGACACTGAAAGATGGATAAACAGCAAACCTGATGTCTGGTGTAATGCTGCTGCTCATGGTGATATTCCAGTTATTCTGAAGAAAGCTGAGCGAGTTTTCCGCTGGACGGTTACTTTTCCACATCGGGAGCTTGAAGGTATCATTCGACGCAAGTCTGGTGAAGACATCGGTACTCTGATAAATATAATTCCGCTTAAACGTGGTCTTTCGGGTCGATTGATGGAAATTGAAATTCAGGGAACAAAACGCAATATTAAAGTTCAACGAGAATTAAACATCCGCCGGGTGCTTTCTAAGAGCTACCTTTACTCAGCATGTTTCAGCATTGACGTAGAATATGGTGAGACGGGCGCACCATTAAACTTTATATTCAAGGGTGCTGGCTGGGGTCACGGCGTTGGGATGTGCCAAGTAGGAGCTGGAGTTCAGGCTGCTAAAGACAGGACTTTCAAAACCATACTCCACAGTTATTATCCAGGGACAGACATAAAGAAAATTTATGGTGGACAGTAATTAAGCTGGGTATTTTAGTTTAGTTTGAAATAAAAATGTCAGCCTTTTGTGCTGACATTTTTATTTTAGACAAATCACCTTCCGCACACTCCTTCTGCCTTCTGTCTGCAAGACCACAATAAACATCCCTGTCGTGTCGTTTGTCCAAACTCTTTGATAGCTTCCACTTGAGAAGTGACCATCTACTACCTCAGCGACCACCCTCCCAGTTATGTCAATTATCGATAGATGTACCTCAGAAGCAAACGGCAAATCGAACTCCAACCTCACAGTGCTGTTAAATGGACTGGGGAAGGGTGGATGGAGATAGGCAGTGGGCAGCAATCCGACATCACCCCGAGGCTGGCTCTTTATATCGGCAAATTCTTCATCCAGCGACACCACGAGCACCGCATTCATCTCGCTGTTCTCGGGTTGGCTAAGGACGATAATATCGTCCACTCCATTACCATTTACATCTCCACTCCCCTTTACCAGATAACCAAGACCACCATCATACCTTGTACCCTCAAACGGGCTGACTATCAGCGCATCAGGTTCAAAGTCCATATCTGGACCACCAAGAAAAATATAACCCCATTTCGCATTTGGAAACCTCATACAAAATGACATGTCGTCATAACCGTCAGCGTTGACATCACCATTTTGATCACCCACACCGTCAATCATGTCAGTGGGTCCCATCCCTCGCTCAAAAAGACCATATCGAAACAGCCCAAAAGGTTGATAGGGGTAATCCTGTGCCAATGCGGAGGCAACGAACGCGAACAGAACGATGTTTAAAATCAATGATTTCATTTTATTGACTCAACTCAGGCACCCTTAAACTCAGCCTGGCGCTTTTCTAAAAATGCTGTTGTGCCTTCATTCTTATCAGCGGTGGCACAGACTAAACCAAAAAGGTCGGCCTCAATGTTTTGTCCCGTTTCAAGGTCTCCATCCAATCCTCGATTCAAAGCTTCCATCGTGTATTCTATCGCTATAGGAGCATTGTTAATAATCTTTCCGACAAACTTGGCAACCTCGGCTAAAAATAGGTCTTTGTCCATTTGAGGTTTACCTCTTTTATCCAGAATTAGATCACCACTTTCGTCCTTTTGGAATGCATCTATAACTTTATTGGCCAGACCAATCCGATGTGCCTCAGCAGCATTTATCATCCCGCCAACAAGCAATAATTCGAGGGCAATTCCCTTACCCACGATCCGAGGCAGTCGTTGGGAACCGCCATAGCCAGGGATCAATCCCAGACTCACCTCTGGTTGACCAAACCGTGCTGTTGAAGACGCAATCCGCATGTGGCATGCCATAGCTACCTCACACCCTCCGCCCAGGGCAAATCCGTTGACAGCAGCGATAAATGGCTTGGGTGAATTTTCGATTTTATTTAACACAGATTGCCCGAATAGAGCAAATTCGCGTCCACTCATGGCTTCAAGTTTTGACAGCTCAACAATGTCCGCACCAGCAATGAAGGATTTCTCACCGCTGCCGGTCAAGATAACTGCTGCAACGTCGCTGTCACCAAGAGCAGCATCAACTGCGGTGGATATATCTTTGATAGTAGTACTATTTAGCGCGTTCAGAACCTTAGGTCGATTTACAGTGATCGTGGCTATTTTGTTCTCTACTGCATATGATACATTTTGTAATTCCAAAATAATACTCCGTTATTATGTAAGTGTAATATTTGTTATAATTTCTTTTCCCATATTGTCAAGAGGCTATCTTCTCACCCCGATCACCTGTCAGACAAGAATTTCTGTCCGTCCCGTTTAGACAACTAAATGAGATTATTATAGTGCTCTAATCGCCTTAATCCGCTCCAGCACCGGTGGATGATCGTATTCGAGAAAAACTTTGAGCGGATGTGGTGTTAGATTAGCCAGAGTGGACACGCTCAATTTTTTTAATGCGGTAATCATAGATTCAGGTTTTTTTGTTGTTCTCGTAGCATAGGCATCCGCTTGATGTTCATGCTTACGAGAGGTGATCGTTTTTATCAGCCCGATAACCATTGACACCGGAGAATAAATAAATGAGAAAAATGTTAAGCTGGCATAAATTGAAATATTGTCCATTTTAAATGCTGCAAACAGCCCTGGATTGTTGATGAACATACTTAAAATAAATAGCATCAAACCTGTGGATAAAATTGAGGTTATTATTCCCTTGGGGATGTGTCCAAGTTTTGAATGCCCAATCTCATGCGCTAATACACACACTAACTCATCTACACTCTGTTTTTCAATCAGTGTATCATAAAGTGCGATGCGCTTAAATTTTCCAATTCCTGTAAAAAATGCATTAGACTTGGATGATCGTTTTGACCCATCAATCGTAAATATACCACTCATCTTAAAATTCTGTTTTTTAGCATATGCTAAAATTGATTCCTTTAGCTCACCCTCTGCTAACGGTGTAAATTTATTGAAAAGAGGTAAGATAACCACAGGGGCGATCAACATCATGAACAACTGAAATACTGTCAAGGCAATCCATACATATAGCCAAGCAAGTTCTCCCCTTTCACTAAAAAACCACAAAATCAACGCCATTACAGCTCCGCCAATGATGATAGTTAAAAGTATTCCTTTAAGAATATCCATGATAAAAGTTTTGGCAGTGGTTCGATTGAAGCCAAATTTTTCCTCAATTACAAATGTACTGTATAGGGAAAATGGCAGATTTAATAATTGCGAGCCAAAGATTAGGACACCCACAAACAACAATCCGGTGGGAATTGCACCCCAACCTATGCTGCGAACAATGTTATCAACCCAATTGAATCCACCAAATAGGATAAAAGCTAAAATAAGAATAATGTCAAATGTTCCCGTTATGAATCCAAATCGACTTCCTACCCTCCCATACTCCTGTGATTTTGCATATTTATCGACGTCATAATACCCCACGAACTCCTCTGGCAACTCTGGCTTGAGATTTTTAAGGTTTAAAAACCTGACCACTTGATCGAGTAGGTAGCTTCCGATCAGGACAGCAAGTATAAATATCAAATATCTATTCATATATATAGTTCCATTATGTTTTTAACAATGTTAAAATTTCTGAAGCTCATTCATAGGCTTACCGCCTTCGATAACTGCCTCCACAATTTTCTGGTACCTGTGCATCGGTACAAATTTTCCGAGAGTGCACGACGCACTTCATCCTCGGTCGGGTCTGAGTTTATTAGTAGCAAATCTTAGGATGTTAACACAATACCAGGTGTGCAAAAGCCGCACTAAATCGCTCCAAAATCAACGAAGGTCTGCTGTAATGGACGCTATTCTCCATTTTCGACAAGACCATCAATCGTAATAATATCGCTACCATCAGCTTCAACCGCAAGGATGAGACATAAAAAGGCAGTTTCACCATTTATCAATACGTTACATGCACTACGATCGCCTATGACATAATATTTTGGGACCTGTCAGACCAAGGTCAAAACGTACCAACTCCGCCAACGATATTTCAGGTTCAACAGCGATGCAAATACGCGTTTCGCGCTTTCCGCTACTGTCACAATCCTCAGGGAAAGCCAAGCCAAGTATGCCGAATTCAGCTACATGATAGAGCACCTCCCTATCTGTTATTCTCTTTCTGGCAACTTCGCCCGCTCGTTGTGCAAGTTGTTCCATGGCAAATTTTTAGCTCCATGCCGACAATTCTAGATTGCTATCTGGTTTAATCGGGTGCTTGAGATCCCACATAATTATTTCTTATTTTAATTTGATTCAATTTTCAATAAAAAATTTCTTTGAACATGATTGTATTACCATTTGACAATATAAATTTAACATTCTTAGTTAGTTTCCATATTCAATTCCGCACCATTTGTCTTGAACCATTCCCTGTGAAAATTTAGACTACGGTTGACAGAATAGTAAAAGTGATTTTGAGAATTCTTACTGAACTATTATTATTCACTGAAATAGCAGACCCGCTATTTCGATGAAACTGTCCACATTTCCACAG
>Ga0115002_10000422_pt1 | contig 60982 bp, 45 predicted proteins | sample ArcticOcean_MG_C_8_FD_89576 | JGI IMG/M metagenome (GOLD analysis project Ga0115002, IMG submission 89576) | Marine microbial communities from western Arctic Ocean - ArcticOcean_MG_CB11_86 | ecosystem: Environmental > Aquatic > Marine > Oceanic | place: Arctic Ocean: Canada Basin | collected... | reverse complement strand
GAATGTTGTCTTCCTGCATTGTCATTGATGAGTGCCGGGATCTACCACTACCAATGTTGCCAGCGGTGATATATCTCGACCCGGCCAATCCACTGCTCGGCGAGTGGCTTGACCAAGTTATCGTGCTGGCATTGGCTACGTACTTGCAGGCTTGACGGAGAAAGCGATTCACGTATGCTTCGCCCCTTGCATCTGGAGCATTTTTACCAAAAGAAAGGGGTACCGGGTTCGTCCCGGCACCCCTTTCTTTTGGCCATCTCCAATAGTGAATACGCGTATTCACTTTTCAGTTTTAGTCGCACGCCTCGACGACGTCCTATCCCAAAACGTTATGAGTTGGATGCTCGCCAAATCCAGATGCATCATGGTTCCAAATAAAGACGGAGGCCGACTGTTCTTCCCCTCCTGTTACCGCTAACAGCCGAGCCCCCCCCCACTGCTGTGGCTGGTGAGCTGGGTTCCCGAGATCCCGCACCGTAGCATCGACACCCATGACACGCCGCAGATCAAAGCAGGTTACCCTACTGCAGGGCGAAGCCGATGAGCTCGGTGACGTCATCCGGACCTTGCTTGCGTGCCGGCAATCACACTCTGTCGATCCCGCAAATGACGACTACAGCCTGCAACCCGACCCCCTGCCCTGGCACTCGGGTTCGAACCAATCGATGTGTCGCAGTTCGGCGTGCGTGATTCGTGAGGAATAGGAAGAATGGGAAGAATGGGAAGAATGGCCGATCATACTTCTCATTCTTCCTATAAATCGAAGTCGCGCTGAAACCTTGCCAGCAGCTGATACGGATCTGTCTTTGCATAGTAAAAGCGGCCGCGACGTGTGCACGACTCGTCTGCCGGAATCGTCCCGAGCCAGGCCACCGCATGGATACAACTGCACATCGCACAGAACAGCCGGCTGGCACGGTCCCAGCCGATGCCGAAAATCTCGGTGCGGTCTTCGGACTGACACATGATGAACGGGAAATCGGCGATGTTCTTGCCGGGCACAACGCGGTTCGACGGCACCGGAAAGTGCTTGTTGATCTCGGCCACGGCAACCATGCCGTCCCTGGTTGCGATCAGGCTGCGATCTGCCCAATCCGTGTTCTTCTCCTTGCGCGGCCCGTGGAACGGTGGATTGATCCAGCTGCGGTCGACGTCATCTGCCGGCGTGTTCCAGACGCAATAGGCGCAGGCACAGCAGAAGTCGGCTTCCGTGTCCGTCATCGGTTCATCACGATCGTTGTGGACCGTCAGCATAAGTTCGAGCGTCCCGTCGTCGATGATGTCGATGCTGCACTCGTAGCGTACGCGCGCCTCCTCGAATGACTGTGTAACAAGCCGGCCCGTCGCAGTCTCGCTCCAGTTCGGCGGAATTACATGACACTCCGGCAGCGCCAGCTCACGGCAACTGATCGTCTCGGGCACCAGCAGTGACCATCGACGTTCGTCATCGACAGAGACAGTAATCTGCCCTTCGACAGGGTCCGGTTTAAGTATCATTTCAGAGGCGTCCTTTTTGGGAAGTTGATCGGATGGTGCTAACGTTACGGCCCCATTCCTCAACCTCAAACAGGACCGTATCTCGATGTCGGAATTTATCAATGTGATCATGGAGATCCTGGCCGGCACACTCGACGAGTTGCTGCCGGGCACTAACGACTGGCAGACATTCAGCGGCGGCGACCAGTTTGAACTCGCGGCAAACAGCAAGTTCGAACTGAAAGTTCGCGAGCTGACCGACTACTGCTGCTCATATCTTGACTAAGTGGGACGAGGCTCCGCCACGTCATTGGGCGCTTATGAAGCGACATCCAGAAACCCGTACCCAACGCGGTGATCTTCATGAGAATCCGAATTCTAACATCAATGACCTGGCAGGAGCCCCGTCCTACCTAACGACTTTGGGATACACACAATGGCCAAATCTAAGCAATCATCGGATTTCACCTATCCATCGCTTTTCCCGCGTTCCTCGAATGCGTTCCAGCGCGGCATGCAGTCGCGCGCCGGATTTTCCTGGGAGAGCGCCAACGTTGGATTCACGCAGTTCCCGGACGGCCTGAAGCTGGTCGCGTGCAAAGAACGACAGACCGATTACGGCCGGACCGTCCAAGCACGCTGGGAACACAGCGGCACAAAAGTCCGCGCCGACGTTCGTTACGAAGTGTTCGACGACACGGGCGTCGTCGAGATCGACGGACGCCTCACCAATCGCGGTCGTAAGATACTCAGGAATGTTCGAGGCCCACTGGTTCTCGCCGTGGACTTCAGGATTCCGGTGGCGAGCCGGCCGCACGTCAGCTGGGTTAACAGCGGCGGCTCGGTCGAAAGCTGTTTCCCGCCGACAGCCTATACAGTCAAGGAAGTGGAGTTGGGCTGGGAAAGCGGCAAGACGCTGTTCGGCGGACGCTACGGAGGACGCTCGACGGAAAGCGAGCTGCCGTTCGCGTTCGTCATCGACCCGGAAACCCGCGACGGTTTTTTCTGCTACATCGAGTGGCCGTGTCGTTGGATCACGATGATCAATCGCGCCGGCTCGAACATGTTGCTGCTGCCTCACGTCGCCTACACCGATTTTGAACTCGGCCCCGGCGAATCGTTCGACATGCCAAAAGCCAGCCTGGGATTCTTCAACGGCGATATCCACGACGGCTCAAACCTGCTGCGCCGGCACATCACACGTCACGTCGTGCAGCCCGTGCCCGATGCGCCTTTGCTGCCCGTCACCTATAACCACTATTACGGTCTGCCGTCCGACTGGACGGTCGAAACGCTCAAGAAGGAAGCAAAGGCATACGCCGAGATCGGGGCCGAGTATTTCGTTGTCGACGCCGAGTGGTTTGCCGGTGGCTTCCGCGACGGCGTCGGCAACTGGGAGCGGCTCGACAAGCGACGCTTCCCGAACGGCTTCGACGAAATCGTCGAGTACGTCGAAGCCCTCGGCATGAAGTTCGGGTCATGGCTCGAGATCGAGTTTGCGATGGAAGGCAGCCATTGGGTGAAGAAGCATCCCGACTGGTTCCATCAGGCGACGAACCGACCGAACCTCGTCTACGGCAGAGCGCGACACAATGATCGGCTGCTGCGCCTCGAAGATCCGGATGTGCGCCGGCAGGTGTGCGATTTCATGGTCGGCTGGGTCGAGCGCTACCGCCTGGAGTGGCTGCGCTGGGACTTTAACAATGCCCCGGCCCCGTTCTGGGAGGCCAATGAATCGGAGAAAGACAGTGGCAAACTCCAGCTCGGCTACGGCCACGGCGTGATGGCGCTCGCCGACGAGCTGCGCGAACGCTGCCCGCAGCTGCACATCGAAGCCTGCGCCGGAGGCGGTTACCGCATGGATCTCGGTACGCTGCGCCGGGCGAACTCCGCATGGATCAACGACAACTCGCTGAGTACAGAAGCAATCCGCTGGTTCAAGAAAGGTGTCAACCATGTCTTGCCCGGCTGCTATGCGAACTCCGCATTTTTGTGGATGTCGCATCCGGCCCGACGCCAGCAGACGCTCGCGTCGTTCAAGCGCGAGGGTTACCCGTCATTTGTCATGCGTTCGCAGATGGCGGGTACGCTGCTGTTGTCCGAGCAGTCGCAATATTTCTCGGCGAAGGTCAAGGATGCCTTGCGGGCCGAAATCGAAAGGTACAAGTCGATACGCCACTTGCTGATGAAGGATTTCTATCCATTGTTCACGCCAACGACACTGGCAGATTACGACGGCTGGCAGTTCCATGATCCGGAGACGGACGAAGGGTTTTTGCTCGTCTTCCGCGTCGAATCCCCGGCGTCCAAAACGAAGGCTGAGCTGCGCGGCCTGAAGCCCGGCAAGTCCTACCGATTGACCGACATGGACAGCGGCCGCACCCGCAAACTCGAAGGCGGCAAGACGCTGTCGATCACGATCAACGACATCCAGGGCACGGCCTGGTACCGGTACGAGCGGTCAAAGTAGCCGCGGGGCGCTGAACCGCAGCCGCGCGAACAGAGTTCCGAAAGAAAGCCGCTATGTCGACGCCAGGCTCACGTAGGGATTCGCACTTTACGCGCAAGGCGGCGGTTCAGCGCCCCGCCCCTACTGTGCGAGCGCGCGAAGTTAATTCGGCGTCATAGTTGTAAGAATTCCGGTCAAACTCTTCGCGAGCGTCAGCTATCTTCTTGATTTTGCGAAGCAAAATCAATGATGCAGCATCGTCGTCAGCCCGCCGTCGATGATCACATTCACACCGTTGATAAAGCCGCCGAGATCGGTGCAGAGGAAAGCGACGAGGTTGCCGATGTCCTCCGGCGTTCCGATGCGACCACCCGGGTGCATGCTGTTGACGCGGTCCAGCGTTTCCTGGCGATCCTCCTGGGAATCGAGCCACACCTTCGTCATGCCGGCGTACACAAATCCCGGGCTCACCGTCAGCACACGAATCCCGTCGCGCCCGAGATCCTGGGCCATGCTGTGGGTCATCGCAACAATTCCGCCCTTCGCCGCGGCATACGCGCCGAGGTCAGGGATCGTCGCAGTGGCATGCACGCTGGAGATGTTGATAATGATCGGACTCTTCGCTGCCTTCAGCATTGGCAGCCCGAATTTCGTCGTCAGAAAGATCCCTTTGAGATCGACGCTCTGGGTACGGTCCCACTCCTCCAGCGTTGTCTCTTCGATGCTGCGGAAATATTCGACTGCGGCGTTGTTGACGATAATGTCGAGGCCACCGAACTCAGCGATCAGCCGCATCATCCCTTTAACCGCATCGGGATCGGAAATATCCGCGTTGACATAAAGGCCGCGGACGCCGAGCTCGCGGACGGCAGCAACAGTCGCCAGCCCCATCTCTTCTTCGATGTCGCACACGACCACATCGGCACCGGCACGTGCGAGCACCAGTGCGATACCCTCGCCAATGCCCTGGGCACTGCCGGTCACGAGAGCTATACGATTCTTTAATGAGATTTCCATTGGTGTTCCTCCTGCCAGGTTAGAATAAAATACAATGCGGGCCCACGGAACACACGGAGCACACGGCAGGAGGGACAACACCGAAGACAGCGATCTCTTGTTCCGTGGATTCCGTGTGTTCCGTGGGCATCGTTATTTCGTCTTCTCCCGCACACGAAAGTTGTCAACGTAAACTTTGTCGTCGTTCTCGATGACGATTGCGGCTGACACGTCGCCGATCTTGAAGGTCGACTCGTCGTACGTCGGCAGCGAGAACGGGCCGGTGTAAACCTGCCATTGTTCGCTGACTTTAATAGTGATCAGATCCGGAAAGCCCAGCCACTTCGTTTCGCCATTCGCCGGGTCCTGGCCCAGAACCCAGGCGCGGAAATGAAAGGTGCCGGTGCCTTTCAGGGCGACCTCATAGCTGTAGTTGCGACGGGCTCTGAACTTGCGGCTGTAGCGGCCGTGCAGTCCGGCCTGGCTTTCCGAGAGCACCATAGAGAACCCGTCGAACGCTGCTTCGCCCTCGACCATCCGCCCGGCCGGCAGCTCGAAGCCCTCGGGTTTGCGATACAACGGACCGCGGTAGTCATAACCCAGATCCTTGCCGGCAGCCAGACGATCGCGTCCCTGCTTCTGCAGCGAATGGCCGATCGGCGTCCACTCCCACGACTCGAATTCGTCGTTGATGACATAGGCTGTATCCGGCGTCGTCGCACCAATAGATAAAACGGCCGTAAGGGAAAGCAGGAGCAGGAAAGAATGTGGGCGAAGCCTCATCGTCACTCGCCACTTACGAAGGTCATCTTTTCGGTATCGTCATTGAAATAGATAACCAGATCTCCGCCCTCGAATGCAAACGAACTGGCCGCACTAATTGCGTTCCAGAATCTCTTGCCCAAGCCGCGTTCACCAGCTTTCGTGCCACCGAAACTCAAAACCTCCAGTTTCCCGGGCTCCGGAATCCGGTAGTCGCCAGTCACCCGATTGCTCACAGTGTGCCCTTTCATCGTTCCATCCTTGCCGTCATCCTGGAACGTGAGCACAACAGATCTCTTTACATCGACCGCCTCCGTCTCGATCTTGCCGCTCGCGGAATCCTCATAGCCCATCAGCTTCCAGGTCCCATTCAGCGAGGTTGCGTCTTTCGCACATGAGCTCATCGAGAGCATACACAGGGCAAAGCCCAGGCATGATTGTTGTCGCATAAAATAGCCTCGATTTTTCATTCCGATGACAACCGACTACTGCATCGCCTGGTATGTTTCATACGCCACTTCCAGGCGGTTCATGTTCTTCTTGAAACCATCATAGGCGCCATAGAGAATCTCGAAATTCTGCCGGGATGTCGGCGGATGGTCGGCGGCGACCGCAGCGAGTCGGACAGCCTCCAGTTTGACCATTGCATGCAGGGCCATGAGCTTCGGCTCATCGTCGATTGCGTTGCCTATATCGTCGAGACGCGATACCGTCCCTTCCGAAAACACCGCGTCCCACCAAGCCGGGTAGCTGCCCATCAGAATCCTGCCAAACAACTTGGGCTGGGCATACGCGCCTTTGATGTGACGCCAGATGGCATACGGTGCCTCGTCATCACGGATGACGTTCAGGCCCCAGACATCAGTCACCTTCAGACCCGGCGCCGGACAAACCAGTTCCGCTGTCCAGCGATTGTCGTGGATCGTCGAGCGGACGGTATGCTTGCCCTGGAACTGATCCCACATCGACTTATAGTTACCGGTGTATTGACCGGCGGCGTTGATCAGGATCTGCTCATAGTTGAGTCCGGTTGCATATGCGTCGACGAACAACTCGGCACCGTAGTAGTTGGTGTAGTTGTCCCACTCACAGGCACCCTCGATCGGAGGACCCTGCCGGTCAAGAATCTCCTGGACGCCGCGCTTGAGAATCTCAACGTCGTCCCAGACGAATTCGAGGGCGATGTACAGGTTCTGACTGTCGTACACAGCGCGGATGGTCGATACGCGCTGGACGGTCTGATTCGGGTCGGCAGTCGCGGAAAAGTCGCTGCGCGCCTCGGTCGCCTGCCAGCACGCGTCGTCGAGACGGCCGTCGATCGTGGGTGATTGCTCGGCGTACGTGGCGCAGATGACCTTGAGCGGTTGGGCGTGGATTGAAAAGGTCGAAAGGGACATAAGAGACATGAGGGACAACCATAAACGCACTGTCCCTTGGGTCCTTTTTGTCATTTTTATCCCTTTCTTACAGTTCATGGCACTACATCAAACGTGCATTCTGCGACCGCACCGGTTATGGCGTTCTCGGCAGCAACTCGATAGCGACCGGGCGTTGCGGAGTACGCGACCGGCAGCGAGATTTCGAAGCCTTCTCCCCGGATGATCAGATTCTGTCGGAACCACTCCAACTCCTCACCCTCAGGAGAATACACGCGCACGTGGATCGCCTGCTTTATTTTGCTCGCATCGCCCTCGAAATCGATCGTCCCGGCAATCCTCGCGGTCCCACCGAACTGCACATCGCCTTCAGTAGACAGCGACATGACGCCGGGGCGAGCCGGCAGCGCAGCGAAGTACTGCGGCCGCAGATCAAGCCGTGTTTTGAAACGGTTGGTATAACCGCGATAGGCATGGGTGCGCACGTCCCAGACATGCGCTTTCTCGGGCAGTACGACAGTCGTGGTCTGACGTTCAGAATCGTGGCCGTCGCCGCAGCGCAACAGACCGACAAGCATCGTCGCACCATTCCGAAACACCGGCATCAGCGTGTCTCGACGCGCCATCCCGTGTTCGTCGAACAGCTCGACAGGCGGCGCCGCGCCGGTGTATTCGCGCAGCAGCTGTTCGATGGCATCGGAGCCGGTGTGATCACTCTTCTCATGCCGGCCCATATAACCGTTGATAATATTCGGCAGATAGGCGGCGTGACCGTTACCATGGTGCGTGACGTGAATTTTGTCGGTCACCGGGAACAGGTCGTTGAGGCGTCCGGTCTCGAGCTCGCGGCCGTGCTCGGTAGACGATCCGGGATGGTTGTCGGCAATGACCAGCCCGCCGTTCGCCACGAACGCCCGGACTGCGTCCGCCTCGGCAGTTGACATCCCTTTGCTGTACGGCAGCAGCAACGTCTTGAAGCCGCGCTTCTCCAGGTCGCCGGCAACGATGTCCTGCGGCCCGATCATCGTCGGCCTTACGCGCAGCGAATTCATCAACGCCAGGGCATCCGCCGGCGCCCCGCCAATGACACTGATGTTGTACAACCAGGTCCCCGAAAAAGCGTTGTCCTGGAACGGGTGCAACCGCGAGATGTAATGGTTGTAGGGCGACCACAGAATGGCAACGTCGGAGCGGTACGGCTCCGCGGTGATCGTCAGTTTGCCGATGCCGCGCTGGAGAAAGCGCACTTCGTCGGCAATATCGAGAAAGTACGGCAGCGGATCTGACATGCATGGAGTCATGCATGACTCACCGCCGAGCGTCTCGGCGAGCAGCCCGCGTTCCCAGTCGAACCCGTTGAGGCCCAGAAACAGACAGATCCACGGCCAGCGTTCGCGATTGACTTCCGTCTCGAAATCGAAGTGCCAGCGCATCATCGCCTGTGCTGCCAGCAGGAAACTCTGATCGTGCGAAAACGATTGCAGCAGTTCGATCGACATGGCATGGCGCCACTCGCTGTTTGCTTCCTGGCCGACGTACACTTTCGAAGACGTCATTTGCTCGCCCATACGCGAGAAATCGAAGTGGTCGTGACCGACGCGGCCGGTCTTCGCCTCGGGCACCACCGTCCGGATCATATCCGTGTAGTCAATAAAGAACTGCGTCCAGACGTGCGAACGCATGAAGTAGCGGAAGTCGACCCAGCGCGGCATCTGATCCTGCTCGACCGCGGCCTGCAGCAAAATGCCCCGGACATCGTCCCAGGATTCGAATGACGTGTTCCATTCCGCATTCAACACCGCCAGGTCATTGCCGTACTGATCACGGCACCACGCTTGAAATTTCCCGGTCGTGACGGGACCGAACCCGGAGCATTCCATGCCGTCGAAATCACCGAGCAGATAGTTCTCACCCGTCAGCACATACAGCGGGCTTCCGAAGCGGGCACTCTCCTTGTACGCCGCCAAACGGTTGTTCAGCCAGTTCGCGTCGATGTGTCCCTGCTTCTGCGGAAACTGTTCCGGATCCAGGGGTTCTCTAGAATCGGCGATCTGGCGGCACATGTCACTGAGCGCGGCGAGGTCGAGGTCCGGATTCTCCTGGCGCTTGTCCCATTTTGCGTGCACCGGTGTCCAGTGCTCGCCCATGTGCTCGGCGTAGCTGACGCTTGCCAGATGCGAGCGGGCGTTGATCTCGTATTGCTTGAGCCTGTTGTAGATCAGGAAGGTAAAGGTCGAGTTGATCCCGTACTCCCGCATGACCTTGCCCCATAGTTGACCTTTCCAGTCGTTTGGCTGCGGTGACGGCGAGAAGATCAGCATGAACATGTAGTCGTCAAACGTCCAATCCGGCAGACCGATCCAGGTACGTTTCGTGTCGACGATGCCGTGCTCGTCTTCGATGACCGCTTCGATGTCCCAGAGACGGGAGAGCGGTTGGGTGACCGGCAGTTCGAAAGTGGCATTTGCGATCGCCACGCTGGCCTGCCCGTCCTGCCATTCCACATCGGTGCGGGCGACGGTTCGGCCCCAGGTGTCGATCGCGCGGACATATACCTTGCCTCCAAGCATGACGTCGATACGACCGGTCAGTGTCTCGCCCGGCAGGTACGAATCCTTCGCCGTCGTGACGGCAGTTACGAACTGTGATGACTCGACGCGGAACGCAGCCGATGCGAAATCGAGCACATTGCCCACGGTGTCGAGCAACCGGGCGTCGAGCACGTAGGTGCCGCGCGGCAATGTCGGCAGCGGAAACTCGGCTGTCGTCCAATTCCGTGCCGTAGTCATCTCCGAAATAAATTCCTTCCCCTGAGTGTTGCGGATCGCATACGAAACAGACGAGCGGGCCGGTGCCGCAGTTGTGGTCACAGTGACTTTCGCGGCACCGAGGTCATCGCGAGCGATGACGGTAGCGGGTGTCTTGTCTTCCCAGCAGAATCGCCTCAATACCTCATCGACCGGCGCCTTCAGGTGGGTCGGCGGCGCGGTAAAGCCGATCTCCAACCGTGACTGCCCGTCTTTGCCGGTTGACCACGTAATGGCGCGACTGAGCAGCGCGAACGCGTAGTCGTACATCACCGGAAACGACTCGCCGACGCCCGCGACCGATTCCGGGTGACCTGTGTAGGGACTGAGCGAGTTGAATTGCCGGTAGGCGATCGTCTCGTCGAAGTAATCAAGTCCGACGATGCGCCCGTTACCATGCTCAGTTGCGGTGATACACAGCGCGGTCTGAGCCCACGTGTGCCGAGATACGCCGGGGATTTCCTGGAAATCGGCATGACTGTCGAACAGCTGCACCGGCATGACATCCAGCGGCAGACCGCGGGTGATAGCGGTAGCGGCGTCCGGGAGCGTGTTGGTTTCGAACAGCGTTTGAAACTGCGGGTCGGGCTCGGCGTACTCGGTGCGGGTGTCCAGTCCGAGCTGCAGCCGGTTCGGCGTGACGTAGACCAGGCCCGTGCCGCGTTCGACATGCTCGAGGATGAGCTCACGGGCGTAGTCGGGAATGACCGGCCACGAGACTTTGGCAATGACGATCGCGTCGTACGTGTGTCCGAGGCTGAGTCGTTGCTTTGTCAGGTCAGTGAGAACGGTCTCCGCTTCCGCTTGCTTGAGCGGCGTCGCGGTGGTGTCCTGGTACGAGCCGTGGGCCCAGGTCGAGTACCCGGCGTTCATGATGACGGTGTACTTCAGGTCCAGGCGTTGGGCGGTCTCGACGACTTCACGGGAGTTGTAGTACGGGATAATGAAAAGGACGTTGAGCGGCCCGCCGGCGCGGGGCTTGGCCCATTTGACGTGGTAGGTCTCGAGCGTGCCGGGCAGGCGGTCGTAGGGCTGATTCGGATCCCCGACGGGCGGTGTGGCGAAGGCGGCATGAAGAGACAGAAATGCGAGCACTGCGAGGAACGTCGAAGCTGCATCGACTCTGCGAATACGTAGGGCCATTCGTAATATCCTGTTTAAGTGAACATTCACAGTAGCTTATATCGATTTCAAATCAAAGCAGGGTTTGAATCGGCAGGCTCCCACACTAACTTTGAAGATGCGCGCGCGGCGGAAATCCAGCACGGCATTTCACCGCCGACTCTTTACCCTCATAGAGTTGCTCGTCGTTATTGCGATCATCGCAATCCTGGCGGCGATGCTGCTGCCGGCGCTGCAGGGCGCCAAGTCCCGGGCGATACAAATCCTCTGCCTGAGCAATCAGAAGCAGCTTATGCTTGGAACGATCAGCTACGCAGACGATTCAGACGGTCACTTTCCGATGGGTATGCACTATCTGAACACCATCGAGTTCTATAGCGACATGTTCTTCTACCAGCTTGTCGATCCGGATCAGGGCTACACCTCTCTCGTACTGTTCGACTGCCCGGGTGACGAGACGCGAACGCCGGTTACGCAGCCTGCACCGGTTGACTACCCAAACAACTACGGCGACGAGATCAACATCAGTAGTTACGGGTACAATACGAAAATCGGCGGGTACGTGGTTCTCAATCCACCGGCGCCAGGTACGATTGTAAACAACACACCGAATATCAAGGTGTCGGCACTAGCCAATCCCGACCAGGATATCGTGTATATCGACGTAGAAAATACCTCCACCGGCAGCCCGACGAGCCCGAACTACAATCCATGGATCCTGTGGGAAGCGACGGCGCCGACAGCAAATCGCGACTTGGGCGGCACCCATATAATCACGATTCGCCCGCATCACGGTGAGAATGTGGTCATGAGCTTTGTTGGCGGCAACGCGGCGGTCTACAGTTCCATGCAGTATATAAGTGAGATACGCTCGACCGGCGATTACGCCGTTGGCGGCGAAGGGAATGCGACCGGGTTTGTGAATTATTGACGTCTGTATTTGTGGCCACGGTATGATAGGCACCAAAATCGTTGAGTAAGAATTCAGAAAACTGCTGTGCCTGGAACCCTGGGAGCGCGGGCGTCCATGGCGGCTACTGGCGGCCTTCACAGCGCCCGCTTAATGTTGCGAAGTTAAGCGGGCGGGACGCCCGCGCTCCCAGGGTTAATAACTGGACCTTCTATATCACGGCCGCCGGACGGATGCACAAGGCTTGTGATCTCTGCCCGAGAACCTCGATCCGGACGTGGGCCCGGCAGGCACACGCCACAAATAAAAAAACGCCGCGGACGACGTGGTCGCTCGCGGCGTTTTGTGATCGATCGATTCGCCTTACTGGCAGTTAAATGAGCCGATCAAGGTGTTGATGTTCTCCAGAACCGTGGCACGGCAGCTAGCCGGATCACAGAGATCGGCGGCCGCAATTTCGGCATCCAAACACTGGATGAGCAAGTCGCAGAAATCATTGATGTTGGTGAGACCCGCACCGCTGTTGCAGACACAGTCAAGGACCGCTAACTCGACTGCAGCACACTTCTGGGCTTCGGTCACTGCTTCGCAAACATCGCCGATGCCGTCATTGTCGCAATCTTCCTGTCCCGGATTGAAGGTGTTCGGGCAGTTGTCGTCACAGTCCGGCGTGCCGTCGCTGTCCGTGTCGGTGTCTGCTACGCCGCAGCCGCAGTCACCGGGGGCGACCTTGTTGGGATCGGCCGGGCAAAGGTCATTACAGTCCGGTACGCCGTCGCTATCCGAGTCGATGTCCGATACGCCACAGCCGCAGTCGCCTGGTGAAACCTTCAATGGATCGTTCGGACAGCCATCCAGGCAGTCCGGTGTACCATCAAGATCTGTGTCCCCGGTTTCGACAACACCACAGCCGCAGATGCCGGGCGAGGTCTTCAGCGGATCGTTGGGGCAGCCGTCGAAACAGTCAGCAACGCCGTCATTGTCGGCATCAAAGCCTTCGTCGATCTGGCCGTCGCCGTCGTTGTCGAGTCCGTCACAGACTTCGGTATCGTCGCAGTCGGCCGTGCCGTCGCCGTCGGAATCGCCGTGGGCGCCTCTGGAGCCGTTGCGGATGAGCGGATTTGCTGCACCGCAACCCGGCGCGAGAAACAGGGGGTTGAACACGTCGAGCGACTGGTACTGCGGATCGTCACTGGCGTTGGGGCAGATGGTGGCTCCGCCTGAGGGGCTCACCGCGTCGGCCCCGCCGGTGCAGCCACCGCCGGTACCGGTCGGATTCCAGAAGACATTGGCGAAAAGCGACGAGGTCGCAGCCGGAAAGGCATAGGTGCCCCGATTGTATTGGGCCGTGATCCCTGTGATCAGGTTGTAGTTGAACTGTGCGGTTCCAGCCGAGTGAATGCGAATCGCGTCATTGGTATAATTGTTGATGGTGTTGTTCTCAACAATAAACGTCGCCCCGCCCGCCGGCCCGATATCCATCACCTGAGAGGCGCCTTCGCCGTCGATGCAATTGCGCTTGACGTTGACAGTCTGCCCGGAATCCGCCTGTATGAAGACACGGCCTTTTACAGCATTGCCGATGACATCGACGTTCTTGGCGAAAATCTCGGGATCGGCATTGTTCGCCACGACGTTACCCGTGACATCACTTGGCACGGTTTCTGGGCAGTTGACATCGATTCCCTCGCTGGTGTTATTGAAGATCGTGTTGTTCGAGATTGACATGTTCGCAATGCTCCCACGGACCCGAATACCCTCGTTGTTGTTGTCATGGATATTGTTGCCATCGACCAAAAAGTTGTCCAAGGTACCTTCAAGTCGCATCCCGATGTTGTTGTCCAGGCTGATTTCGTTGTCAGTGATGAAATTGCTACCGCTGACAGTGTTCACCTGGAGGCCCATCTGGAAATTGGCTGTGATCGTGCAGTCGTGAATGTCGATGTTGCTTTGCGCTCCGCCGCCGCCGAACAGCACGCCGACCTGGAAGAAACTGTTGGTCGCATCGAAACCACAGCCGATAATGGAGCAGTTGCTGACTTCCTGATTATCGCCACCAAGCAGAGCGATACCATTCGCGCCGCAATCGTTGGTCGTGACGTTCTCGATCAGGATGTTATTGACATTGACACCCCAGACGCCCTGCTCGGGCGCGTCATTGATGGTCACATTTTTCAGGGTGTAGTTGCTGCCGAAGGTGTCGAAGCCCTTACCGGATGCATCGCTCCCCGTGTAGCTCACACTGAAGCCCTGGCCATCAAACGTCGCGTTGTTACCGAAGACAAATGCATTGCCCGACGTCCACGTGACGTCCTGAGTCAGCAGATAGTCATTGCCAGTGAGCGTCGAGCCGCCGACGTCCGCCTGGGTCAGAAGGATCGTAGCTCCCCAAGTGGTGGTTGCGGCCATGGCAATCACAGCCGCCATCAGGATTGTAGTTTTGAAGTTGCGCATTTTATCATCCTTTTCTGGACAGTTGAATCAGTATTTTTCAGACGTGCGGCGGCGGCGGAGTAGCCACCAACTGTATCTGTTATAGGACATTCAGTCGGGAATTCCAAGATTTTTTTTTCCGAGCAAACGGAGGCGATTTCTGTTCATCGGTCACCGATGGATTGGAAGCATGTGATGGGGCTATCCTATCCGCGTACTACGAGCCTCCGCGCTCGTGATTGGCGGCGTTTACGGGAGCTTACACGCCGTAAAAACCGGGCGGCTACAGGCGAGCATTGATCACCCGGGCACGGACACGGGCACGAAAAAATCAACAACCGGCGAAGATCCACACGTGCAGATGTAGATTCTTGGCGATCAGGCTCTACGTTTCCCCTTGTTTAATTGAATAGTCACTGGAAAAACTATGAAATTCGCCACCCTGTTGCTGATCCTGCTTGGTGCCGGCTGTGCGACGATCACCGACGATCAGATCAAATCCGATCGGGCCCTGGTCAAGGCGATGTATCGCGCGGCAGCCGACGCCAAAGGCACGCCTGGCGAAGAAGCCTCGAACCTCGCGAACGACCCGGCCCGCATCGAGTACGGGCAAATGCTGCGCCGTGAAATTCCGGCAACCGACGAGGAGATGCGGATTGCCCGGCTGATGACTGAGGACACGCGCAGCGCTTCAGCGCGCGGTCCCGACTGGCCGCGACCAGCTGAAATCAGGTTGCCCCGGGCGAGCTCCCCACCTGAGATCGACGGCAAGTTAAATGATCGTGCCTGGCACGACGCATACATGGCGAAAGACACCTACCCATTCAACAAGCAAGAGGGGGTTGGTCACGATTTCACAGACTGGGACATCATGTGGGATGATACGTATATCTATTTCGCCTTCACCTGTTCCGATACAGACCTCGTAGCACCGGTGTACGAGCGAGACGAAGCCGTCTTCAGCGACGATGCTGTCGAGATGTTCATCCTGCCGGAATTCGAAACCGGCCTTTACTGGGAAATCGTCGTCAGCCCGAACGGCAGTATCTACGATGCGCTCAACACCAAGACATGGGATCAGTGGGGAACAGAGGCAGATACATCTGCAACTGTCGACGGCATGCTGGTCGGTCGGCACATTGGCGGTACGATCAACCAGCGCGATGATACGGATCAGGGGTACACTGTCGAGGTCGCCGTGCCGTTTGACCAACTCCCGGGTTATGCCGGCCGCAAACCGGCCGCCGGCCAGAGACTGCATCTGATGCTGGTGCGCCTCGATCGCGACGGTGACAAGCACACACCGTACGCCTTCGAGCCGCTGCTGAGCTGGGGACACAACATCTGGAATCACGTACCCGTCATTCTGGCGGAATAGGATCGGGCATGGCAGACGAATTGAAAATCGCCTGTATCGGCGCAGGCAGTTCGGGAGCCGGACACATTGTGCTGCTCGAACAGTACGAGCCGGGTTGCGTCGTAGCGTTCTGTGATATCGACCGCACGCGCTTTGACAAGATCATCGGCGGCTACCTCGCGGGCAGCGCCGCCGCCGAGTCCGGTGATTTCAGGACGGACGGTGTGAGCCTCCGAGCGGATCTGGCAGACATTCCGTTCTACACCGACCCCGACGAAATGCTCGACAAAGCAGACATCGATACCGTGATCATCGCGAGCTGGTGCAGCACGCACTATGAGATGGTCGAAAAGTGCGCCCGCCGCAACCTCAACATCCTCCTGGAGAAACCGATCGCTATCACTGGGACAGACGTCGACAAGTGCTGGGCGTTGCTCAAGGACTACCCGAAAGTCGCGACCGTCAACTTCACGATGCGCGGCGCTCCGGCAACGCTGGCCGCTGCCGGGCATATACGCGCCGGAACGATCGGCGACGTCGTTTCCGTGCAGTATGTGAACAACGTGCACTACGGCGACGGCTACTTTCGCAGCTGGATGCGAACCCGCGAAAAGATCGGCAGCCTGCTGCTGCAGAAAGCGACCCACGACTTCGATGTGATCAATACGATCATCGGCCGGACACCGGTCAGTGTGGCAGCGTTCGGATCACGCCTGGTCTACGGCGGCGACATGCCGAATGACCTGACGTGCGATGTCTGCGATCGCAAGGATACCTGCCCGATGAGTGTGTACAGACTGCAGCAGGAAGGCGCCAGACCGATGTCGTCGGGTAAGGGGGAAAAGTGCGTTTACGCCAGTGAAATCGATATCGATGACAATCACACGGTGATCATCAATTACGAAGGCGGGGTCACGGCATCTTACAGTCAAAGCTTCTGCGCACCGCAGCGGGGCGGACGGCGCGGCGGTTTTTTCATCGGTACGGCAGGGACCATGGAGCTGCAGTATTACGGTGAATTTGTTGAGACACCCGAAGGTGAAGCACTTGTGGGCAACAGCCGGATTGACATCATGCAGCGTCTCGCCAAGCCCGAGAGCAGCATCCGGGAGGTATACGACTGGACAGGTGAATCTCATTTTGGCGGCACGAAGCCGGGTATGAGAGCCAAGCTCGACCTGCTGCACTCGCGCCCGACGGACGTCGAGAACACGATCCGAGAAGGTTACATCAGCACAAAGATGTGTATCGCCGCCGAGGAATCGATCGAAACCGGAAGGGTTGTAGAACTTGATCTGGATCTGTAGCCAATCCGGTCGATCAATTACGTGCCCGCGGCCACGTTAACTTTGCAGTTCCCTTGGAGTTCAACCCCCGCAAGGACATTTCGTGTACACCATCGAAAACAATTGCTTCGTCTGCCGCAACGGTAACGGCCGCTACAACCGCCCGTTGTACGGGCAGTACGGCACCTTCATCACCTACGCCGGTGACCGTCCGGAGTGGGCGCTCAGCCGTCCCGGGAAGACCGGCAATCTGCTGGTCGGCATCACCAAGGGAAAGAAAGGCAAGTGGCTGATCGATGCCGACACAGTTGTCGCGAGCTATTGCCCCGGCGTCTACACGCACGAGATTTCGGACCGGCTTCTGGGCAAACAGAAACTGGTCATCCGGTCCGTCGCCATGCGTGATGCTGACGGGCTGGTGCTCGACATATCGCTGACCGGCCCGGTCAAAGGGCTGCAAGTCGTTTGGGCTTTCGGCGGTATCAACGATCTGAGCGATCCGTACTGCACTCCTGAATACGACGTCAACGGCTACGACCACGAGTCCCACTTCTTTCCGAACCCGGAAGACAGCCGCGGTAACCATGTGACGATCGACAGCCGCGGTTTCCGCATGACCGCAGACTTCGCGATCGACTGCCGCGACAACTCCGCACACCCGCAGCCCGACGATGTGCACAACCGCAAGCCGCACTATGGCATCAGCGGCGCGTCCACTACCGGCGGACACAGCTTCGTTGCCGACTCATCAGCGTTTGCGAAGATCGCGAACTTGCATAGCAAACGCGTTGTTCATCCCGTCGCCGTGGAGAGCTATGAACCCGATGACCAACCGGCACTGATCGGTGTCCGGATGATGCGGAATGGCAGTGACCGACTTACCCGCGGCGAACTGAAGAAACGACTTGCCTACGCCCTCGCCAACCATGAAGCCGTTCGCAATCGCGTCACCGTGTCGACGCCGGACGCGGATCTGAACGCCATCGTCCCGGCGCTGAACGCATCCGCCGATGCGCTATGGCATGCACCGTACATCATGCACGGCGGCATCCACTGCCACGGCTGCTACATGGGGTGGCGCGGTCCGTATGCGCCGACCGCGCTCGGGCCTTGGGAACGGGCGGAATCGCACTTCAATACATTCGCAAAAACGCAGAAGAAAGATTCGAAAGGCACGACCCGCGGCGGCATGCAGATGAGCGTGGACGTCGAGTACAGCCGCGTGCGCCGCGACTCGATCCTGTTCTCCAAAGGGCGCATGGAGAATCAGAACTACAACATGCAGGAAGGCTTCATCGATCAGGTGATCCGGCATTGTCTGTATACCGGCGACGACAAATTCCTGAAAAAAATGTTCCCCGTTATCAAGCGGCATCTGGAGTGGGAAAAACGCTGTTTCGACACAGACAACGACGGGCTCTACGAGAACTTCGCGAACACGCACATCAGCGACGCCCATGGGTACTATGGTGCCGGCTGCGCACAGGCATCCGCATACACGCACTTTGCGAACATGTTTATGGCAAGGGCTGCGAAAAAACTCGGCAAGTCCCCCAAACCATTCCTGGCCGAGGCCCGCAAAATCCGCAATGCCCTGAACCGAAAACTGTGGATGCCGACAGACGGCGCCTACGGCGAATGCCTCGACAGCATCGGCAACAAACTGCTGCATGACAATCCGGAGTTGCCGTCGATCTATCACATCATCGACTCAGAAGTAGCAGACGATTTGCAGGCGTGGCAGATGCTGCATTATGTGCGACACACTTACGAGCATGTGACGTGCGGCGACGACCAGGGGGAGCTGGTCTGGAGCTGCAACTGGGTGCCGTGGTCCTGGAGCATCCGGCAGTTGATGCCGAACGAGACGTGCCACCTGGCACTGTCGGCGTGGCAGGCCGGGTGCTATCAGCAAGGGTACCGGTACTTCATTGGACCGCTGATCGATTCGATGAAGGAATCGAAGACGCCCGGACACGTCATCGCCACGTCGCCGCGCGACCTCCACAACCCGATGCTGGGCACCGATTTCGGCTGCGGTATCGGCGCTGCAGCGCGCGCGCTCATCGAAGGGTTGTTCGGACTGCGTCTCAACCATGTCGACGGTGAGGCCGTAATCGCTCCGGGCTTCCCGGACGATTGGGATCACGCGTCGATCACCACACCATACGCGACGCTCGAATACGCGAAGGACAAGAAGCGCCGGACCCTGCATGGCACCTTGCATAAGGCAGCCACGGTGATCGTGCAGCTCCCGTACACTCACGACGCCCTGCCCTCGGTTACTGTCAACGAACACAAAGTCACTCCGGAACTGATATGCGGTGTGGCGGCGCCGACTGTGCAGGTGCGCATTCCCGCGACAGATGCGTTCGAGTGTGTCGTTACGACGATTGGAAAGCAGCTACGGCCCGTGCCATGTCCGACGCGCGTTGTGCCCGGGCAGAAGATCGCTCTGGTTCGCGATGGCACTAATGTCCTGGAGATCGAAGATTCGCAGGGGTGCCTGTCCCGACACACGAAGAAACAAGCCGTCATCGGCAAGCGCCTCGGTCACTATTGCTTCTTCGTCAAGCTGCGGCAGAACGATTCGGTGTGGTGGCAGGCGTTCGAGATCGAAATTCAACCGGCTACGGAGATTCTGAATCCGACCTTCTGCAAACACACCGGCAAGGTGTATTGCAAACTTCGCAACAACGTGAGCGGCACGACACGCAGTCATTCACTGCAACCGGAATTTGATGCGACCGTCCCTGGGACGTACACAATCACGACCAAGACAGCGCACGCGGAGGTCGGGGTCTGGGATCTGCCGGAGCCGCCGGCACTCGATCTCTTCCGTACCGCGGATCTGTCGGCGCATGTCAATCTCGATATCGAGTTTCTGTTCGATCAGGAATATCACAGCCCTCGGCCGGCGTCCTGTTCGTACATGATCGGCACGAACGGATTCAGTGCGTGGACGGGTTCGCCGGAACCGCCGCGGCTGAACTCTTTGTACTTCACGCGCCGGGTCGATGAGAAGAAGCGATTCGTGACGAAGCAGGGCGTCCCGTTCCACAGCCCGAACTGGAAGAGCGACAACTCCGTGATGATCAGTCAGTACGACAACTTCCCGACGTCGGTTCGTATCCCGGTCGGGAAGCGAAAATGTCGTAGGATGTACTTCCTGGTTGCAGGGTCGTGTCAACCGCTGTCGTCGCAAATGGATAATGCATTGCTGCGTGTTCGGTTTGTTGACGGTTCGGAAAAGTTGCTGCCGATCAATAATCCGAAGAACTACTGGCCGATCTGGGGCGACTTCGATATACAGGCCGATGCATTCTGTTTGCCGGCAGTGCCGCCGCAGCGTGTGTTGATCGGGCCCAATACCTGGGCGAACCTGCTGGACATGACGGTTCCGTACAAGCCGATCGCCAGTGTGGAGTTCGAATGCCTGGTCAATGAGATCGTCATCGGGTTGCTGGGAATCACGATGTATTGATTCTTAGCATTTTTCGAAAATGCGGACGTCGATCCCTAGCCACCTCGCGACGTTGCTGTACCGAATCCTGGTCACTTTGTTGAGGGGATCACGATGTATTGATTCTGGAGCCGCGGCGGCCCGCCGCGCCTCCAGGTGATTCGCTCACCGGGCGCCTTGCGCGATCGTCAGGACCTGATCCAAGCTCACGCCTGGCATCGTTTGGCCGGTGCCGTCCGGCCAAAGAATCTGCACCGATACCGACTCGGTCCGCGCGCCCATTCCGAAGTGCAGGGTCATGTCGTTCTGACTCGCCTGCCCGGTGCCAGCCTCGACCTGACGGATCTGCGTCGTACCGTCACCCATATCAATCCGCACCTTGGCGCCGATGGCGCCACGATTGACAGTTGTGCCGTTCCCTTCCAGGCGTACCTCGAGCCAGTGGTTGGCATTGCCGGTGTTGACGAAGAACTTTCCGGCCGTCACCAGATCGAGATCGCCGTCGAGATCGAAATCGGCCCATCCGGTCTGGTAGGTCTGCTGTCGGCCAGACAGTCCCTCACGCGATGTCATGTCGCGGAACTGCCAGTTGCCTTCGTTACGGAACAAGCGGTTCGCGCTGCCCGGGTATCCCGGTGCGGTGCAGATATAAACATCGAGGCGACCGTCGTTGTCATAGTCACCGAGGACCGCCGAGGCAAAAGCCTCCTGCCAGTCGGTGCCGTCGAGAATCTTTTTCATCTCGAACGAATAGCCGTGCTCCGGACCGCGATTGCGATAGAAGGTCGCGTCCTGCCCGCGCCGACCGTCGTGGTGATTGAAGTTGCACTGAAACAGATCGAAGTATCCGTCGTTATCGAAATCACCCCAGGCCGAACTGATCGTATGGCCATAGGTCTGAATGGCCGGCGGCCGCGCCGGATTGTCGCCCTGGACGCCGCGGGCCTGTGCGACGTCGGTGAAGCTCGCGTTGCCGTCATTGAGCCACAGAAAATTCGGAGCGAGCCAGTAATTAGAAGCATAGACATCGAGGTCGTTGTCCATATCGAAATCGCAGGCCGTGGCACCCCGGGTGTTGCGGATCCCGTCCTTCTGCTCCCACGCAATCGTGAACCGTTCCCCGCCTTGATTCATAAAGATCCGATCCGGGTGCACTTGATGATTCGCCATCGTGCCGCCAACATAGACGTCCAGAAAACTGTCGCCGTTGAAATCGCCCCAACAGGCTCCGAGTGATGCAGATTGCAACGCCGCGCCGTCCAACGGGAGTTGCGACAGGCTGCCGTCTTCGTTCTGGCTCAACGCCCGGAACACCGAGTAGTTGAACGCGTCGAGCCGGCCGTCGTTGTTCCAGTCGCCCAGGATATTGGCGCCGCCCAGTGCGGTCGTTGTCGCGGTGAACGCCTTGCCGCCGTCATTGATCCAGGTCGTTGCGATATCGAACAAGTCCGGGAAACCGTCGCCGTTGATGTCGCCCCAGGACGACATGTTGTTCGCCAATGTCGGCATCAACTTGGCGGTCCGGTCGGTAAACGCCTGCTGTCGTCGCGCCCCCATCGCATTGTCACCGCTGATCTGGATATTGTCGAAACACAAAAGCGGCGCAATACCGACGTCATAGCGCCACTGGCCGAGGACCGGCCCGAACGATTCGTTGTTGACGACATGCATCGCGACGCTATCCGCCTTGAGCACGCCATTGACATAGATCCTGAGGTTGCCTTCGACAATTTGCCGGCCGGCATCGACCCGGTCCGGGGTTGCCGGCGGCGGCGTCTTCCCCGCGTCGATCGCGCCCTCAAAAGACACGGCCACGTGGACCCATTTGTTGTCTGCAATCAAGCCGACCGGCGTCGTAACCTTGGTCGCTCCGTAGTTCATGGCGCTCAGCGAGCCATCGGGATTGACATGCAGGCTGATGCCTTCGCCAGCCTGATCGGAGCGTGTGCTGAAGATATACTGTTCACCAGGCGCGATGCCGCCGTTGCCGTCGTCACCTGTATCGAACTTAATGTCCGCCTGCCAGCAAAACTGGTAGCGCTGCAGCTCGATCTTCGCCGCCATCGTACCGGTGCCGCCGCTATGGGTCCGCGTGTAGTCGCCGTCAACACCATCCGTCTGCCGGGCGTGGCTGCAGAAAAAGTCCAGCGCTCCCGGCTTACCCTGTGCCCACAAGTCATTGCCTGCATTCGATGTGTCGGGAATGCGGGTGACCCAGTGGCTCTCGGGATCGATCTCGGCCGTGCCGTCGGACGAATGCAGAATCGGGTAGACCGGCAGTCCGCTAAGTGCAGCAGTGCCGATCGTCATCGCGATAGCGTAAACGATTTTCATGGATGTAACATAGCACGGCCTCTGACATTGGATCTTCGGTGTTGGACGATCACATTAAGCGTCAGGTCGCTGAGTCGAACATCGAACATAGCTGTATAATGGCGAATCGTGAATACAACTTGGAGGAGAGACTCCTGCAATTCGCAGTCGGAATAATTCGTCTGACCGATGAACAGCCAAACACGAGGACAGGGAATCATGTTGCCGGACAGCTTCTGCGTTCCGGCAGCTCACCGTATCCGAACCACGGCGAGGCACAAGCCGCGGAATCGCCTAAGGACTTTGTGCACAAGTTGCGGGTCAGTCTCAAAGAACTCAGAGAAACTCATCGATGGTTAAATTTGAGCCGCCGCGTACCACTGGTCGATTCTCCACAACTGACCGATGAACTGATGATCGAATCCAAGCCATAAAATGCTCATCTATGACGTTCCACATCTGATCCTGCGTCCGCCGGAAAGCGACGCATTGCTGCCGAATCCCGGCAAAGGCATGTCGAGCTATCAGCGCTTCAATGGTGATCCGCTGACGACTGACGGCACCTGGCACGACCGTGGTCCGCTGACCTTCGGTTCTGCACAGTCGGCTATTGGCGAGCCTTCACCCCCCGACAGTTTCGACAATGGCGACTATCCGTATTGCTCGATCGCCTACTTCCGTTGGTACTGGGCCGACATCGAGCCGGAGCAAGGCAAATACCGGTGGGATGTTATTGACCATGTGCTTGCGGAAGGGGAGAAGCGCGGTCAGATGGTTCACATCGGCATAATGCCGCTCGGCGGACCGAAAGGGACGGGGGCGGTTTACCGCAATTTGGAACAGGGTCCCGGTGTTCCGGACTGGTATGCCGAAGTAGCCGAAACGGTTCCGGATGCGCATTGCTCCGGGAATCTCCTGCCGATCTGGGACAGTCCGGAATACCTCGAGCACTACGGCGGATGCATCCGGGCATTGGGCGCGCGCTACAACGGCCATCCGAATCTGTTCGCGGTCGATGTCAGCATCCTCGACTGGTGGGGTGAAGGCGGTGGGGTTTGCGGCGGCGAGGCGTTTCAGGCGGAGACGGACCGGCTCATCGACCGCTACGTCGACAGCTTCCCGGACACCCACCTGATCTCGCTGATCAACGGCTATCAGATGCGCGCCGGCACACGCAAGGGCTGCGGTTTCCGCGGCGATTCATTGGGTGACGTGACGATGCATGAGGACAATGATCCGAGCCGGCCCATGTACTGGAATCATATGTACAACTACTATCCGATGCAGGTTGCTCAGGCTGATGCTGCGGAGGCGTGGCGACAGGCGCCGGTGGTCATGGAGGCCGGCTGGGTACCGAATTACTGGCGCGACGCCGGCTTCCCAATCGACTGGATCATCCAGCAGGCATTGAAGTACCACGTTTCGACGGTGATGCTCAAGTCCGCGCCGATCCCGGAGGAATGGCAGGACAAGATAGAGTCGTTCCTGAAACGCATGGGCTACCGCTTCGTGCTGCGCCAGATGGTGGTTACGCAAACGCTGAAGCCCGGCGATGAGTTCTGGCACACGATGTGGATCGAGAACATTGGCGTAGCACGGATTTACCTGCGCTATCGTCTGGCTTTTCGCTTGCGGCAAGATGACAAGAGTGAGATTATAGTGTCGGCCGCGCAGCCCGAGACCTGGCTGCCCGGTGACGCCTGGCTCGAGGAAAAACTGCCGCTGCCGGCATCGCTCGCAAAAGGCACAGTTGATGTCGACGTCGGAATCGTCGATGCCGACACACTGGTGCCCAAAGTCCGATTCGCCAACGAAGGCGCTCATGACGATGGCTGGCTGCCAATGACGACTCTCGAGGTTATTGAATAATGGAAACTGACGTCGATGTGACCGCTTACCGCCGCGACGGTTTTCTCATCGTATCGTCGATGTTCACGGAAGCCGAGGCGGCAGATTTGAAAGAAACAGTTTACGAAAGTACCGCCGACAAGGAAAATCCGATCGGCGTCGAAGTCTGGATGCCCGATCGCGTCCCCGAATCAATCCTCGAGATTCTGCTGGGCCCACCACTGTCGAACGTGCTGCACAAGTTGATCGGACCCAACGTCGATTTCCTGAGCGTCAAGCCGGCGTCCAAGTCAGACACTGTGCGGGAAGCCTCGCCCTGGCATCAGGATCGGCCGTACTGGCTCGGATCGGAGAAAGTTTCGGTGTGGATGGCTTTGGATCGTGCCACCATCGACAACGGCTGCCTCAAGGTCGTCGCCGGGTCGCATCAGATGAGCTTCACGCACCAAAGAATAGAAACGAACGGATTCGGCAATCGCCTCAGCGATGATGATCTCGCGGGCATGCCGGTAACATCCGCAGAGCTGGATCCGGGCGATGTGTTGTTTTTCAGCGATCTGACGGTCCACGGCTCGCACCCGAACCCTGCCGGCGCCGATCGATGGTCGCTGATTCCAACTTACCGAAACGCCGATGTGCCCGACGACGCCCAAGTGTGGCCGAATCCGGTTCGTATCGCCGAGGAGACGGCAACATGACAGGTATTCCCGCAGTGCTCGGCGCTGCCTCCTTCGGTACTTCCGTCCCACGGGACGAAGCGTTCGCCATCCTCGACAGATACGCAGCGCTCGGCGGCAGGATAGCCGATACCGCCAACAACTATGCACACTGGCATCCAGACGGAAGCGGCGGCGACAGCGAGGAGGTGCTCGGCGAGTGGCTCGAGCAACGCGATTTTGCGGACTTCGCAATCATGACCAAGATCGGGTCGATGCCGGTCGACCTCAACGGCGACCTGACGAATTATGAAGGGCTGGCGCCGGAAGTCATCCGACGCGCTGCCAGTGAATCCGCCGCACGGCTGCGGACCGATTGTATCGACTTGCTGATGGCGCATCACGATCATCCCGCCACACCGCTGCTGGAAACGTGGATCATGTTCAGCGACCTGGTCTCGACGGGCAAGGTAAAAAGCGTCGGCGTCTCCAACTATTCGGCTCCGCGGCTCGCTGAGCTTTTCAGGTTGACCCTGCGGCACTCGCTCGCGCCCGTCGCCGCCGTACAGGTTAAATACTCGCTCATCGCGCCGATCCAGCCGAATGAACCCGCGATGTATCCGCCATTTGCCGAGGAAAGCCGGAAAATTCTGCAAAATATGAGCCCGGATACGGAGATCTACGCCTACTCGCCCTTGCTGAACGGACTCTACGAAAAGCCCGCGGACGGCGATTGGCCGGCAGAGTACGATTCGCCTGAAAACCGCGCGAAAGTGGTGGAACTGCAAACCGAAGCTGCCAATCAGAGCGTTTCCACATCCGCCCTGGTGTTGAAAACAATGGTCGATGACGGCATCATTCCGGTCACAAGTACGAGTAAACCAGAGCGCCTCGAGAGCAATCTGGTCTTGATCGGAAAGTAACGGCGTTTAAGCTGTTCGTACCGAACCTACCACAAGCCTATCATGAGAGACAACTTCTTCGCACCCGATCGGGTCAACTACATCCTGCGCACGTACCTCCCAACCTGGAATTACGAAGCACGGGTCGAGGAGATCGTCCGGTTCTGCAAGGAAACGGACACGCATCATGTCATGCTGTTCACCGATGCGCAGCACATCTGCTGGAATCAACTGACCCTCGACGAAGCGAAGCTCGAAGCTGCGAACATCGCAAAAGCGAAAGCGCGGCTGGCGCAGGACGGCATTCGCGTCGGGATCAACTCGAGCTACACGATGCCGCAGTCGCGCTTCGACCACCGCGGTCAGTGCGACTACGACTACTGGGTGACACGCGCCGACGGCAGTTGCGATCATCGCATCCCCTGCCCTCTCGACCCGAAGCTCGATACGTACCTGAAAGCGTTCTACACGATCCTGGCGGACGTGCATGCCGACTACATCTATCTCGATGATGACCACCGCTATCTCTTTCACGGCGACAACAACACGTTCGGATGCCACTGCGACCTGCATCTGAAGACATTTACTGAACGCACTGGAAGCGAACGGACGCGCGAAGCGCTGAATGACGCGCTGCTGAACGACGCTGCTGTACGCCGGCAATGGATCGAGATGCTGGGCGAACGTCTGGTCGAGATCGCGAGAATCGTCAGCGACACCGTGCATGCCGTCGATCCGGATGTCGAAGTCGGTCAGATGGTGCCGTGCGTCCACCCCCTGCCGGCGATGGGACACAGCATCACCAACGTTATGGACGCCATGGCGCCCGTGACGCGGCCAGTCGTGCGACCTTGCATCGGACCGTACAGCGACACGATTCGCCGCCACATCATCCCGGGCATGTTCTATCTCGAATTCATCGGCCATGTGCTGGGCGACGATGTGGACTACACACCGGAGATCGAGACGACGCCGCACACACGCTTTTCGATGAGCATGACGACGGTCCGCTTTCACATCACTCAGGCATTGCTGAACGGCATGAACAACCCGGCCCTGTCGACCTCCGGGTACATGGGCAACTCAATGTTCCTCGAGCCGGAGTGGGTCCTGTTTCTGAGAAACGAGCGTGCCTGGTTCGAAGGCATTCGCAGCATCGCTCCGCAGCGGGGTACGCGCTGCGGCGTACAGCTAATCTTCGACTTCGACTCGACCAAGGCTAATCCGAACCCAATCGATGATGTCAACGACCAAAACTGGCCGGCATTCATGCTGTGCGACGTGCTCGGCAATATGGGATTCGCGTACACCTTCGACGACTCGCCCGTGCGTTTCCTGGCCGGCGACACGGTGTACGCGCTGCCGGATACGCAACTGCAGGAGTTGCTGTCAGGCAATCTGATTCTGGATGCCAGCGCTGCGAAAGCCCTGGTGGACCGGGGCTACGCCGGCCAGGTCGGCTGCAGCCCGGGCGAGGCAATTGCGCCGTTCGGCGGCGAAGAATGCACGGACGTAGATTTCTTCGGTCCGTACGTTGGCGATTTTTTTTCGCACAAGGCCACACCCTTGCAGGCCATTCGTCAGCTCAACATTGCGGACTCCGCAAAAGTCCTGTCACACATCATCGACCATGATCGCAAGCGTGTCGCACCGGGTATGATACTTTTCGAGAACGCGCTTGGCGGCAAGATCGCAGTCTTCGCCTGCCGCATCGGCAGTTCGGATCCGGATACCCGACACCTGGTCTGCTACCAGCGGCAGTGGGTGATGCGGCAGATTCTCGCGTGGATGGCACCCGAATCTATGCCGGTCTTTGTTGAGTCACCGAAAGATTTCGCGGTACAATGCTGGGACGACGGTAATCGTCTGCTCGCCTGCATCACCAACCTTTCCTACGACAACACCGACGAGATCACCGTAGAAATCAATGTTGCAGGACTGACGCCGGCAGCAGTGCGGTACATAGACGACGATGGTGCTTCTCAATCGCTGACCGAATACATCGAAGACGTATCGACAGACGCGCAGATGCTCTGGCGCATCCAGCGACCGATGCCCCTGCTGCGATCACTGGTGATGATTGTCGAGCGCTAGTGTCGTGGCAACTTAATTCGTTGATACATTGCGGGGATGTTTTCGCATACTCTGGTGATTCGATCGGAATGGGCTGTAATCAATCCGCTTGACGGTTCGCCTTCACGGCCGAGCCGGCCCGTGCCACTGGACTGCGTGCGTCAATTCGACCTTATCTCACGGTCAGATCGACGGACCCGGGGACGTCGGGATCATCTGGCGCCAACTCAACCAGCCACTCGGTAAAAATCAAGTTCACTCGTCGGCACAACCATGCCACGGCCAACAAAGACACGGGCAGTGTACGTCGCCGAAGTCATCGAACTGGCGGCGTTGCCCAGGCGACCTGCCGATACAGCTCCCGGCTCCAGCACAAGCGACAGGGAAATAGCAAAAAATACATGAGTACGATGCGATGCGAAGGGATTCCAAGAGTTCATTTTATCTCCAAACTCATCCGATATCCTACGACCCCAGTGACAGTGCCAGAGTTTAGCACAGTTTTCAGTGTAACCATATCCCCTTGATTAACCGTGACTCGGTCAGTCGTGTTGCCAACGGGATCGAAGCTACTGGTGGCCACGACATGGGTGACTGCGAGAGGCGTGTCTGCGCCGTTCACCCTGATGGTGGCTGTCACTGAAAAATCAGGATCCGGAACACCCCAGCCCGGGTTCGTATCGCCATATTCCGGAAAGATGAACAGATTGCTGATCTCGGCATCCCTGGGCATCAACGTTTTAATACTTTGCGTTTCACTGCCCACGGTGCCGTTCGGGCCGTCCTTTGCTATACTCACATACGTGGTACCGTCATTTCTAAGTTCAAACCCCTCAAAGAGGACCGCCCCCTGCCTGGCCGCATCGGAAACTTCTTCCGCGACTTCAGCCACCTTAGCCCGTATCGCATACGGCACTGCGACGATGCGTACTCGTGGGGTCATCTCGTCGTCCGCGTCCACCTTGATGCCGAGCCAGAGCTGAGCGTTCTCATTAAAGGCTTTCGACGTGAGCTTGAAGCCCGCGTCCCATAACTTCTTCGCACAGGCAAGACGGAGCTTTGGTTCATCCATGCCTGACAATGTGCACGCAATCGCAAGCTTAGAAGTCCTGATATTCAAACTCAGGACGCAGGCAATGCTCACCGGCTTCGGCAAGCCCTGCCATGCCGTTCCGTTGTCAGGGACGATGTTCGCCCAATCGGCCTCAAACGGATCAGATCCGAGCAGATAAACCGCCTTGCCCGGGACCGCACGGAAGAGGAGCAGGCTGTTTGCCTCCCAGGGCGTTCCGTGTCTGGTGATCGGCACCTGTTCGCGGTACACGCCTTCGTCAATCAGGATCTGATCGAAGTCACGGGCCCTGGCCGTCGCTGCGGAATGGTCTTTAGCGGAAGCGATTCGGTGCCGGGATTGTCATCTGACGCATGGGCGCAGTTCTGTGCCACATGATACGTGTCACCATGGGTCTCCCAGGCATTGGGAATGTACGGCTTCATTGCGTCATCAATCCGCCATCGACGACAATGGTTGCACCCGTGGTGTAACTGGCGTCATCGGACGCCAGATAAAGGGCGGCGCCGCACAGCTCTTCGGGCATGGCGAAGCGGCCTGCGGGCACGAACTTCGCGCAGTAGTCCACCGAGTCCTGCGAGTCGTACCACGGCGTCAGTTTGGTCTTGATCGTGCCGGGCGCGATGGCATTCACCTGGATGTTATACTCTGCCAGTTCGAGCGCCGCCGCGCGGGTCAGCATCTGTATGCCCCCTTTGCTCATGCAGTAGTGGGACGCGCCGGGATCTGCGATCTCGGCAGAAATTGAACTGATGTTGATGATTTTTCCCTGCTGCCGTTCTGCCATGTGACGTCCGACTGCCTGGGTACAGAAGAACTGGCTCTTCAGGTTCGTATTCATCGTCCGATCGAACATCTCTTCGGGAACTTCCAGGAACGGCGCCATCAGATGGATGCCGGCGTTGTTCACCAGAATGTCGATCGTTGCGAACTCCGCCAACACGGACGCCACCATGGCATCGATTTCGCCTTTCACCGACATGTCGGTCTTGACGAAGAGGCTTCGCCGGCCGAGGGATTGGATCTTCTTTGCCATCGCGTCGCCGGTTTCGTCGTCCAGCTCCGCAATGGCCACATGCGCACCCTCACGGGCGAAAGCCAGCGCGATGGCCCCTCCGATACCGCGCCCGCTACCAGTGACGATCGCGATCTTATCTTCCAGTCTCTGCCCCATTGGTCTGCCTCGCCTGATGAACTGATGATGTTGAATCGAAGCCGCAAATGTAGTCTTGCCTGAATCGAGATGACAACGGAAGTGGATGCGAAACAGACATCCCGACGTGTTCGCGACCGAATACGCGAAAAAAGCTTGGAATTCCGACGGTGCCCTTGCGTTCATCACGTCTCCGAGCGCGCGGCGCGACGCTCGCTACTGACGCCGCCAAGCGAATGTCGGATGTTCACTTCTAAGACCTTAGGTCCCTGCCATTCAAGACTAGTGCCGCGACACTAGCCAGACTGTAGAACCACCGCATGCGTTCCCGGGGACAGCCGCCGGCCGTCGGGCAAAACTGCCGTTGTGTCCGCCGGCACTGTAAGTCTGATGTCCAGCTCACCGTCATTGTGTCCTATGGGCCGCGGCGCTCCGCTTGCGTGTGCTGTCCATTCCATATGAATCAGGCCGTGAGGTGTCGGTACCGCGCCCTTGGCGTGTTGCAATCCGAGCTGCTGCGGCGCGACTGCGAACTCCGCAAACCCCGGTTGCATCGGTCGTACGCCAAGGATCACCGCCTGCATGAATACCAGCGGGGCGCAGGAGAAGCCATGACACAGGCTGCCGCAGCCGGTCATCGCCGACTTTCCGTCCTCTACCTCCCAGAGCGTCGGCGAATCCGATTCGACCATGTGCCGCCAGCGCTCGCGGATGATGGACAGCGCATGGTCCGTCCGCCCGCACCGGGCTAACGCCTCTATCACAAACAACTGGTAGCTGTATTCCGCTTCGACGACATCCGTTGCGATCAGAACATCTAGCGCCGCTTCGCGTTTGTCGTGGTCGAGCAGATCATAATAGACGGCAAGGGCATGAGGAATCTGACTGGCCGTCTGGCGGCCGTCGCCGGGCGCTGTGCAATCCCGAAACCGGCGTGCATCATCATCCCACAATGTCTGCTCGAGGGCGGCGACAATCTCCCGTGCGCGTGCCGAAAGCTGTGTTGCCCGGTCCGCATGCCCCAATGCAGCATGCAGGTTGGACGCCAGTTTGCACGTAGCGGCGATAGTCATGTTCAACGGTGCGGTTTTCCCGCCGAGCTGTACGCCGCTGATCTCGTAGCCCCAGTCAATGAGATTCCACATGTCCGATCGGTCCGCAACGAGACTGTCCGGATCCTGCCAGGATTCGTAAAGGCCGATGACGCCATCGACGTATGGTATCAGCTCGGTGACCAGCTCGAGATCGCCGGTACGATGATAGTAATCACTCAACACCATCACCCAGTTGGCCGATGTGACGGGCAACAGCAACTCGCGGGACGACGGATAGCGCCCTGGAAACTGTCCGGTCGACAGGGCGCCGTCAGCGCTCACCCGCAGATTTCGCGCGGGGAATCGCGCGTCTGCGGTGATCGTGAAATAGAACAGGTTCTCCTGAAAGTAATCGTCCAGCCACAGGGTCTGTTCGCGCCAGGGGCAGTCGACAAAAAGATCCATCGAACAGGCGCGTATCGTAGCGACAGACTTTTCCCATAACCGATTCAAATACGGATCGTCACACTCGAATCGGCCTTCGAGCGGAATCGGGTACACGCGGTCTTCTGCCGCAACGCCATGAATCGTGACGGTTCTAGGAAAGCGGCGAAACACGAGTTGTGCAAGGCGGAATCCGCGATCATGCAGCCGGCCCGAAATCTGTTGCCGGCCCTCGCGCAGGACATAGCGGTCCGCAAAGCGGTAGACGCTGCCGTTTGGGTTTACCGCGCGCGGATTGACCCGCCGATCCAGTACAGTTTCGTCGTAGGCAATGTCGACAATCGTGCCGGCGGGGCCTTCGACGTCGAGCTCGAGCCCGCCGCAGACTGCGCGTTCGAAATCCAGTATCAGATACGCACCTTCACCGCGCGCCAATGGTGTCAGCGGATTTGCGGGAACGATCTGAACCGGACTATTGTGGGTGATTACATTGGGATCCAAGATCCGGGGGATGGCGGTGTGCAAGTGCATCTCCATCTGCATGAGATCGGCAAAAGCAACGGATTCCTCCGTCTCTTCATCATGCGACGGCACGCCGCCACAATCGACCACCGAAGCCGGCGGATACCGGTCTGCCGTCAATGCTGGGATGTCGCGCGGGCACAACCTGCGGCCGCCATGGCCATGCGCATCGGCGAGTTCTACTGCGCTCGCCCAGCCGTCGTGCCCGTCGGCGCCGGTTTGCCAGCCGGCGGGTTCGTTGCGCAGATCGCAATACACCGAATAACCGATGTGATGCGTGTAGAAGAGAGTATCCGTGCGGTACGACGGATCGTGCTTGATCTGCCATGTTGCATCGGTCCTGATCAGCTGATCGTACCGCTCGGCTACTGGCGAGCCTTCGCACCCCGGGCTTTCGCACCGCGAGCCTTGGGCCCAGACCGCGGGTGCGACCGGTGGCACCGCGCTGGTAACGGGCGTGATCGGACAATGCACCTGGAGCGCCAGCCAGTTGGCGCCGGCGGCAAGCAGCGGCGCAATCTCGTAACTGTCGAAGAAGAACCGTTCATCCGTGCCGCGGACCGGGCCGGCGCCGAGGCAGTCGCCGTTCAGGAACGCAACGTATCGCGAGTCCGCCGCGATACGCAGGATCACACGATCCGGAATGACGACATCGACAGTAAACTGCTGCCGTGCAAGAAAGGTGCAGTTCGCCAAGGCGTCCCCGGGTGGGCCGATCCATTTGGCGGAGAATGCCGGCTCGGAATCGATCATGGCGACGCTCACTACGGGTAGGGGCCTTCCACGACGTACAGTGGATTAAACGGTACGATCACGGCATATCCCGAGTAATCCGCCTTCTGCAGTGTGTTGATTGCGGTGTCCCGGCCGAGCGTCTCCACATGACCATCGGCGAATAGAAAATTTTCCCTGTACTGGTGCAGCAGATGCACGCTCGTATCCGGGTCGTGGGCATAACCGTTGTACACATGAAGTTGTGCATCCTGGCGCAGGGAGTCGCAAAGCAGGACGACCTCTGTGGGGCCGGGATTGTAACCGCCGGCGGTCTCGAGCAGGTTGGACATCACGCTGTACTTGTGTGGATCCCGAATGTAACTGGCGTAGGAAGCAACCCCGTTGGTAAAGGTCTGCGGCGGATACGATGGACAAAGCAAGATTTCATAATCCAGATATTTCGTGGAGTCCGATGAAAAATCACCGGTCAAATACCGATTGAAAAAATCGTAACCCGTACCGAACACGAACCGATCGTTACGGTTCCCCATGATGCTGTTATCCCCATCATCGCGATAGCCCATGAATCCGAGATAACACTGCTTCATGTTATTCATACAAAACGTCTTGTGCCGCCCCTTTAGCGGACGACAAGGCCGGCAGCAACATCGACGCAAGAATGGCAATGATGGCAATAACTAGTAGAAGTTCAATCAACGTGAATGCCGAATGATCTTTTGAGATCGGCGTGAGGCGATTCGATTGCTGCGATGACTGCATGTGTAATTCCTGAAGTCGTGACAACCCAAATTATCCAGATATAGTCTATCGCTGCTTCCTCATTATGACAATTACCCTATCGGAGGCCCTGTGCCGACCACGATTACAAACATATCCGTGCGTGATATTCGCTTTCTGACCTCCGACGGCCTGCACGGTTCCGATGCGATCCACAAAGATCCCGACTATTCATGTCCCTACGTGACACTCGAAACCGATGTCCCCGGTCTGACCGGACACGGCATCACCTTCACGCTGGGCCGGGGCAATGAAGTCTGTGTCGCAATGATCGAAGCGCTGAAGGAGCACGTACTCGGGCAAAATGTCGAAGCGATCTTCGCAGATATGCACCACTTCTGGTACGGGCTCGCCAACGACGGTCAGTTGCGCTGGCTCGGCCCGGAGAAAGGCGTGCAGCATTTTGCCGTTGCCGCCCTCATCAACGCGCTCTGGGATCTCCGTGCCAAACAGGCCGGCAAGCCCCTGTGGCAGCTCCTCGCCGACATGGAACCGGCCGAGCTTGTGGACCACGTCGAGTTCAGCTACATCACCGACGCCCTCACGCCGGACGAAGCCCGTTCGATTCTCGAGGCCAACGCCGCCACCAAGACCGACCGCGCCGAGGCGTTGCGAGAGGTTGGCATGCCGTCCTACACGTCCAGTGCCGGCTGGCTCGGCTATACCGACAGCGAAGTCCGCGATCTGGTGCATAAATACCAGGCGGAGGGCTGGACCCGCTTCAAAATGAAGATCGGCGCCGACCTCGAAGCCGAAGTCAATCGCGCCCGGCTCATCCGCGAGGAGATCGGGCCGGACGGCTGGCTAATGGTCGATGCCAATCAAACCCTGACCATAAACGAAGCCATCGACTGGATGCAGCACTTCCAGCAATTCAATCTCGTGTGGTTCGAAGAGCCGAGCCATGTCGACGATATCCTCGGCCACGCCCGTATCGCCAAAGGCATCGCCCCGATCGGCGTCGCCGTCGGCGAGGCCATCAGCAACCGCGTTCTGTTCAAGCAGTACATGCAGGCCGAGGCGATGGCTTTCTGCCAGATCGACAGCTGCCGGCTGGGCGGCGTCAACGAGATCCTCGCCGTGATCCTGATGGCCGCCAAGTTCGGTATCCCGGTTTGCCCGCACGCCGGCGGGGTGGGATTGTGCGAATACGTGCAACACCTCGCGGCATTCAATTATGTCGCCGTCTCACCGGACCTCGACAACTTCGTCATCGAGTATTCCGATCATCTGCACGAACACTTCGTCGATCCGGTCGTGATGCGCAACAGTCGTTATCAGTTGCCCACGCAGCCCGGCTACAGCATCACCATGCATCCAGAATCCCTCGATCGCCACGACTTCCCCAACGGTGCTGCCTGGACGTGAAACGGCATGGAAACGATGGTAAGCGTCAACCCAAGCCACACAAACGCCGCAAACACTGTGTTTGGCAAGATGCTGCTGTGCCGTGAAGGCTGGGGCATGCGGATTGAGTTTGTCGAAGCAGATGAGCTGCATGTGGCCCAATTCCCAAGGTTTTTGTCGGGCCACCGCGCCAGCACTTCATATTCGCCGCGCCGCATCGTGAACGGCGGCGGCGACCAGTCCCGTGCAGTGCGGTCCTTCGCCGGCAGATCCCAGTCGTCGACAAGGTCGGCGTATTGGGTGACGTACTGCGAAGTAGCGGGCGTCGCGCCGCGCGCTCGTGGACAGCGTAGCAGCGGTTGCCGTGTTGGACTGGCTGCAACGGTAGATTCCTATTACCCGCCCGCTGCTTGGAATCGACCCCTCTCATCAATCGCACTGCCGACCGCGTGTGTGGCGATCGCGGTTCGCTTGAAAAGTGAATACGCGTATTCACTTTTCAGGAAGTGACGGTGAGTTAGGGCGGCGGCGCAGGGCGGCGTATGGCGGCGTATGGCGGCGTGTGGTGCGGCTCTGGAGAGGGGATCCGGCTCTATCCGGCTCCGGAATCTCGGCCGATTCGTGCGCACGGAGACGAAGCGCGTCACGGATTCTTCCGAAATCTACTGTGAAGTTTGCTTGGTCCACTCACCGCACGCACATGACACAATGACCGTGGTGACACCGAGATCCACTTCGCCACCTAAGGGCACCCATAGCCCTGTGATTGGGAAGTGGGCGTCACCCGTGTCATCTGTCATGCCGTTCTCACAGCGAATCGAGTTTGACGAATCGGTTTCCTCGCCCTACGCCGGACCGAGATTCGTTCGAAGATCCGGAGCAGCCGCGATGGCGAGAACGTAGCTGCGTCGCTGGTGCCCGGCGTGGTCCGCGATGAGCAGCCCGGACACTACTTCGGGGGATCGAGGAGAAGGCGGGGTCAAACTTCTCCCGGCTTGACCAATTCATCTTCCCCGATGTAGCCGACTCCCACCCCGTGCCTGTCAGGTGTATATGAGATCTCTCCGGAGGCCAAACTGTTGGCCATATGTCGCGCCCCTACTTTTCCATCTGCAGCCGCATCTTGAATCCAGGATCGGGCTTGACGCTCGAGCGAGGTGTCTCCTGCACCGGCGAGGAGGCAGTCGGTGAGTTCCGTGACATTGCGCTGTCCACCCCATCGCTTGGCCTCGTCGAGGTACCAACTCAGAGCCCTGAGATTGTCCGGCTTGCAGCCGATTCCGACACGACGACAATACGCGGCCTGACGAAGACCGACGTAGTAGCCTTTCGCGGCGAGTTCCTCGTAGATCGATAAGGCACGAGCCTCCTCCTGCGATGTGCCGTAGCCATCCTGAAGGCAGACGGCCAGGTTCATCATCGCACGGGCGTCCGTTTGCGAGGCTGCTAGCTCCCATAGCTCAACTGCTCGCTCGCGATCGCGCTGGACGCCTCTGCCAGTGAAATAGCGACACCCCAATCGTCTCAGCGCAAGGGCGTCACCCGCTTCCGCGTTCTGGATCACTAACGCCAGGTTGGATCCAGGCTCTTCTTTCTCGTGAATATCCTCCCATTTCTGGATCGCGCCGGAACGCTCGAGGGCTCGGCTTCGCTCGAGAACCTCGGAAGGGTCGATCTTGCGGCGCTTAGCCGAGCGGCTGTAAGCGTCTCTAAACCTCGTTGAAGCCTCGACTGCTTCGACGCGCTCGCAGCGATAGAGATGCTTGGCATGGTAGTCGGCGCGGCGCATAGTGCAGGATATACGCCCGCCGCCACAGCGTCGTATGGGTGTTGGCCTTCGAGCCGTGGATCAGGCTGCCGTTGAAGAACAGGACGTCGCCGGGATCCAACAAAACGGTAACGACGGGCTGCAGGGCCCGTAGGGCGAGCAAGGTCTGCGGGCGTTTTGCATTCACCATTCACAATTCACCATTCACAATTATCGATGAATTGTGAATGGCCTCCATCGGCGCAATGAATTCCACGTTTTCCGCGGTATCTTACATACCATGTACCGAATCATCCTCACCCTCCTGCTGACGTTCCCGCTTCACGCTGCCCATGAGACCTTCGACGACATGCCTGTCGGCGACTGGCTCAGCGCCGATGGCACGCGCTCCGAGGCGCCGTCGAGTTGGAACATCGACACAACGGACGACTCCTTCGGTCACCCCGAGTACAGCGGATACATTCGCGTCCTCGAGGGCGGGGTCCTTGAAGCCGGCGCGACGAACCATGGCAATGGCCTGTGGCGCTGGGAACCGTCGATGCCGATGACAAAAGGTATCGTTGCCTTCAGCGTCCGCATCCGTTTTTGCGGCCAACTCCCGGCGGAGCCGTCTGACGGCAATCGCGTCTTCCTTTTCCTTGGCAACAGCCCGGGCAGCCGCGACACGGTCTTTGCCGAAATCATGGCGAGCGGTCCGGCGACGCTGAGTTATCGCACCGCCGACTACGCGCAACGTGTCACCGATATCGATGGCCTGGCAGCCGTGGGGACGTGGAACACATTCGACGCCGAGCTGAATTACGACACCGGCACGACACGCGCCCGGCTGAATGACGGCGACTGGCGGCAGGTCGATGGTATCACGGCGCCCCCTCACCTCGATGCCATCGGCCTGTGCACCAACGGGATTGTCCAATACGACGATTTCAAGCTCAAGCCGGACGGCCCGAAGAAGACGTTCGTCAAGAAAACGACGCAATTCGGCCTCGCCGGCTGGCGCCCGAAAGTCCGTGTCGCCTGGGCCGATATCGATGACGACGGCTGGATCGACTTCAGCCTCGGCGGCGAGGTTTGGTGCGGTGTCGATGGCACCCGCTTCGAACGTGTCAGCGGTATCGAAGGCGCCCTGTGGGGCGACATCGACAACGACGGTCGCATCGACCTGTACGACGGCCGCGGCTTCTACCGCAATCTCGACGGCAGCCGGTTCGAATACAGCGACAAGGTGCCGGACTACGAAGATTCAAATTACATGGGCAGCGCCCTCGGCGACTGGGACGGCGACGGCTTTATCGATGTCTACTGCGGCTCCTTCGGCGGCACCTCCCGGGTCTACCGCAACGTGGATGGGAAATCGTTCACCACGGTGTGGGAAGCGTACGCCGGCAAGACCTACGGTGTTGCCGTCTGCGATTTCGACAGTGATTTCGACATGGACATCTACGTCTCCAACTACTGGCTGATGGCGAATGTCCTGTGGGTCAATGACGCATCGAAGAAACCATTTCCCTTTGTCAACCTCGCGTCCGAGTATGGTGTCGCGGGTAATCCGAATGTCGGGCAGGGGTATGGCCATACAATGGGCGCGGGGTGGGGCGACTTCGATAATGACGGATACTTCGACCTCGCTGCGATCAACTTAAACCACCACGACGGTCGCCGTGGCGAAGACTCGAAGTTCTTCCGCAACCGCGGACCTGACCACGGTTTCCGTTTCGAGGACAAAAGCGACCAGGTCGCGCTCGCCTGGCAGGAGTCGATGTCGCAGCCGGCGATCGGCGATTACGACAACGACGGGTATCTCGATTTTTTCGTTAATGTCGTGTATGGCGGCGACCATCCCGTGCTCTATCACAACAACGCCAGCAAGCCGGAGCAGTGGAAGTTTTCCGATGTCACCGCTGCCGTGGGCCTCGACATACCGCACAGCTACATCGGCGGCTTCTGCGACGTCGACAACGACGGCGACCTCGACCTCATCGCCGATGCCGACCTGTGGATTAACGAAGGAAACGAGAACCACTGGCTCGCCATCAAACTGGTCGGCAACGGCACCACGGTGAACAAAGCCGCCCTCGGCTGTCAGGTTCGCATCGACGTGCCCGGCCTCGGCACGCTCGCGCGTCAGGTTTGCGGCGGTCGTGGCAACTACACGCATCAGGACGACCCGCGTCTACACTTCGGCCTCGGCACCCATACCGGTCCGGTCACTGCCGAGGTTCGCTGGCTCGACGGCACGATTCAGAAAGTCACCAGCGAAATCGATTGCTATATTACCATCACCCAGGAGTAGGTAGTGGAATTGGGGTAAAGGAATAACTCCGGATCCAATTCCCCTACCCAAATTCCTTTACGTAAGGCGGCAAGCCGCAACTCCGAATTCCGAGTTCCCTAATCGTCAACCATTCTCGAATTGGTTAACGATTAGGTTGACGGTTAGGATGTTTCAAGATCTACACTTTTGTGTGTAGCTTCTTAGCCATCAGACTCTAACGTTCTTCACCGACACACCACATATGAAAATCTTAAGCCTTTGCCTCTGCCTCATCACGCTCACGTCAATCGCCACCGCTCAGGACGGCTGGGAGATCTACACCTCCAAACTCCTGCCCGTGGTCAACCAGGAATTCGAGATCCGCGTCAAGCCGCCGGCGGATGCTGAGTTTCCGGTTACCGTGCGGCTCGACGTCGGTGGCGCCGGCGGCCGGCTCGACACCGAACTCGCATTCGACGACGCCACGGCGTCCGCGACGAAAATCACTGCCACCGATACGGGCTACCTCCGCGGATTCATCGATTTCGGCAATGGCTTCAAGCAAAGCTTCGACATTCCCGTTGTCTGGCGCGAGCTCTACTTCTCGTGCTGGGGGCCGCCGGAACCGCACGAGCGTGAGGCACACGGCTACCTCAACACCCACGTCATCCATACCGAGAAAGATCCGGAGATCGTCAAATACTGGAAGGACTACGGCTCGCAGGTGATCGCCTGGATCGGCGCACCGCGCTCTGATGACAGCGGCAACATCCCGCTCGAATCCATGGAAAGCTGGTGCGACGCTATCGGCGAGTTCCTCGACATGGGCTGCGACGGGGTCTTCGTCGACGAGTTCGGCGCCTATCCCAACGAGTCAGGCATCGTCCGCATGCGCAGTATCAGCAAGATGATGAAGATGGCGCGTGAGCGCTTTCCCGATATGCTGCTGATGCCGGCGACGGCCGGTGCGATCCAGCGTGAGCTCGCCATCGGCTACAAGGAAGCCGGCGCTATCGCCATGCTCGAGATGTACCCGACCTGCATGACGCGGTTCTTCTACAGCCACAGTGTCCGCAAGCACCTCGATCAACGCATCGAGACCGTACGCAACACCGACCTCATCCACCACGCCGACCAGCCGCAGGGCGCCATCGTGCTGCTCGGCACGCGCGTCATCGGTTCGCACGAGGAGCCGGTCGTCGCCGAGATCGAGGACTTTGTGCGCTACATCAAGAAGACCGCCCCGGAAATGCCGGGTATCGGGTTCTACGGCGGCCGTTACGAAGGCATGACCGAGGAACTGAATCGCATGATCATCGATTATTACATCAAACCGGTTGTCGATGTGCGAGCGATCCGGTTCTCACCGTGGAGTCCGCGCCAGGATGAAACGGTTGATATACTCGTCAATATTCACAATCTGGGCGGGATGGCGGCCCGGGATGTTCGCGTCAAAGTATTTGCGACCCAGCTCGGCACGTCAAACAAGGCGGAGATCGGCACGATAGAGATCGCCAGGATCGGCAACGACACGATGGATTTGAAACCCAGTGAAGGCCTGCCGGATCGCGCGCATGAGTTCCAGGAAATCAACGGCAATAGGTATGTCGTGTACCCGCAGCACAACGTCGTGTTTCTGGCACGCACCACCGGCAAGGTCACGTGGACACCGCCGAAGGCCGGCTATTACACGATCACCGCAGAAGTGCAGTCCTCGAACCAGCACACGATCCTCGACGGCGCCATGCAGGAAACGCTGCACGTCCGGCCGAAGTGACGGGTGGATGGAGGATAGAGAAAAAGATTAGGTAGAGAGATTAGGTAGAAAGATTAGGTATGGAGACGGCAAAGGCCAACAGTACTGCAACCGATTCCCCTGGAGGCGCGGCCGGCCTCAATGTCGCCGACATCGACAACGATGGCTTCATTGACATCTACGACGGCACCAGGCTGTTTCGCAACGTCGATGGCCGGCGCTTCGAGGAAGATCGCGAGGCCGTGCCCGAATACGATTCTCGCTACATGGGGTTTTGTCTCGGCGACTGGGATGGGGACGGCTACATCGATGTTTATTGTGGCGATTTCGGCGGCACGTCCCGCATCTATCGAAACGACAGAGGCAAGAAGTTTACCACTGTCTGGGAGGCGTACGCCGGCAAAACATACGGCGCCAGCGCCTGTGACTTTGACGGCGATTTCGATGTCGATATCTATGTCAGCAACTATTGGTTGATGGCCAATCGCCTGTGGTTGAACGACGGCACGGGTAAGCCGTTTCCGTTCACCGAAGCGGCGGTCGAATACGGCGTCGCCGGCGATTCGTCCATCGGCCAGGGGTACGGGCATTCGATGGGGGCGGGTTGGGGTGACTTTGACAACGACGGTTATTTCGATCTGGCGGCGATCAACTTCAACCATCACGACGGCCGACGCGGCGAGGACTCGAAGTTCTTCCGCAATTCAGGTTCCGCTGGCGGCTACCGTTTCGAGGACAAGAGCGACCAGGTCGGCCTGACCTGGCAGGAATCGATGTCGCAACCCGTGATCGGTGACTTCGACAATGACGGTTACCTGGACTTCTTCGTCAATGTCGTCTACGCCGGCGATCATCCCGTGCTGTATCGCAATGACGGCAGCACACCGGCGAAGTGGCAGTTCTCAGACGTGACCAACGCGGTTGGGCTGAATATGTCGCCCGACTATCTCGGCGGCTTTGCCGATATCGACAACGACGGTGATCTCGACCTGGTGACCGCCACGGACCTGTGGATCAACAAGCTCGGCGATGGCGCCCCCTTCGGCAATGGCAACCACTGGCTCGAAGTCAGATTGATCGCCAACGGCACGAGCGTCAACAAGGCGGCAATCGGCTGCCAGGTAAAAACGCCGTGCCAGAGCTGGGAACGCTCGTTCGACAGGTCTGCGGCGGGCGCGGCAACTATACCCACCAGGACGATCAGAAACTGCACTTCGGCCTGGGCGCACACGCCGGCCCGGCAACACTGCAGGTTCACTGGCTGGATGGTTCCGTGCAGCACGTGACAACAGCAACCGACCGCATTGTCACGGTCAGGCAGGATGGCGATGTGCGATGACGCACTTGACCGACCTGTCATCACCCGCATGATGGATCTGCATGCCGGAAAAAGAACTGGCTGTTACGCTCCGGAATCGAATCCCGGCATGAACAGTTCGGGCCAGTTGCCGACGTAGGGACTGGTAAAGGACCACGCCTTCGGGTCGGGTGCAAGGCGGGTGCATTCGGCGGGTAGCGCAGCGCGCAAGAGGGAGAATTCTCCAGTCAGATCGTCGAATTGATTGGGGGGCATGCCGAGGCGGACACCCTTCGCCACCCACGGCAGCACGATCGCCTTGCGCGTCGTGTCCAGACGATTCTGCCACGCCGAATGCAATCCGCACTGATTGGCAACCAGCATCTGGCCGCGACGTGCGACGACCGGAACCGGCTCCTGCTCCAGCCATGGCGTCGCCACCAGGTCCGGAATGTACTCAGGGTAGGAACCACACGCCTCGCGCGGCGCCGGCCACACGCCGTGAACCCGCGGCAACTCGGCCCGGTGCTCGGCCGTCAGGACCCGGCTCCAGTGTTCCATGATCGGACGATGGCTGCCGGGAAGTACGCGCATGGCGCCGCGGTTCTCGGGCACGTCGTTGACCCAGAACCAGAGGTCGAGCCTGATTTGACGCGGCGTCGCGTCGAAATTCTCCAGGGTCGCCTGCAAATCGACATGCGCCCCCCACACCCACTGCGCCTGATCGTCGCGGTACGGGGGCGGTTCGGGGTCACGATTTTGGCATCCCGGGCCACCGCAGAGATGAACGGCATCGGCACGCAGACACTGCTTTGCAACCGCCTCGAAGTATGGCTGCTGGAGGAAATCCAGAAAATCGGGATCGACAATGCCCACTTCCGTCGGCTGCTCCACGGACCTGTCCCACATCTTCTCCCACCGATCGAGCTGGTCCGTCGTGAACGGACTGTCAATGACCAGTGCACCATCCTTATCGAACGTCGACAGTTCAGCTTCCGTCATTCCCATTATCCACCCATCCCGGTTCACTTCTTGCACGAAACTCCGTGTCCGTGTGTTACAGTTCCAGCCTACCGTGACCCGTGGCCGCATCAAGAACATCAGGCAAGTTTCCTCGACCCGCAAACAGGCGGGACGATGAAAAAGCAACATTCGTGCCTGCAAAAGCCTGCATCATGAGAATGCCTTCGTCCAATCGATCGGCTACACCTCGGCAGGCACTCCGGTCTTAACGTCGTACGCCGTCGCTACCCGCTCGGCGAAATCAGGTCGCTTAAGCGACTTATTCAGGTTGGCAGGCAATGCCGAGGGTCACAACGGCCCGCGGCTCGATAACGGATTGGACGGCATGCGCAGTATGCGCCACCGGGGTATCGGTCTCGCGCTCGACCAGGTCGCAGGCGATGACCGCATCGATGTTGAACGCCGGCAAGGTCACGGTTGTCGATTGCGGTGTGTCGGTGGGATTCCACAGGCGCAGGATGATCCGCTTGCCGTCTTCGGCGTGCTTGCAGGTGAGCAGCGTGACCGCAGCATTGTCGATGCTCAGGAAGCTGTCGGTGACCGGACGCGTTCGCGGATATGGATGCTGGGTGAAGATCGTTGTCAACGGCAGATTCCCTTGGGCAGCAAATTGGCGCATCGTCCCAATCGAGGCATCGCCGGCGGTGCTGCCGATCACGTAGCGAAAGATCAACGGCCCCGACTGCGAGACTGAAAAATTGGTGCCCAGGTTGTTATAACAGACGCTCGAATAAAGTCCGCCGCCACGCAGCTCATCAGCGGTTTGCGGCCGCTGTTGCGACTGCGGGATAAGGACCGAATGGGCCGGTGACATGCGGCTGGGCCAAAGCCGGCCGATGCTCACTACCGCAGCATCCAGACTGCACCAGAGCACGCTGATCTCGCCGTCCGTGACCTTGATCCAGTCCTGCGCCGTCAAGCGGTTCGAAAACGCCCCCGGCATGCGGTCGGTTTCCGGGTTGGCGACGTTCAGCGGCTCTTCGATGGTGTAGCGGCCCTCGGGTACGGCGAGTGGAAACGGCACCAGGGCCTCGAGGTTCGGGGTCGGGTCCTTCAGCAGCCCGATCTCCAGGTCGACGCGCTTGATCCCCGCGGTCAGGCGGATCTCCAGCTCGATTACCGGATGTCCGGGCGCCGCGGCGCTCCAGAAGATCGAGCGCTGCACCTGCCCCTCGACCACTGCCGGCGGCGTCGTGCAATTGGCGCTGCGCTCGATCTCCTGGGCGTCCCGCACCAACAAGCAGCTGCAGGCATGTGCGGCGCCGGCGTCCACCAGTTCTCGATCCAGGGCCTTGTCGTAAATGCTGGCAATCGCACCGCTGCGGTCGACGGTGACGCGATAGAATTCATTCTCGATCACCGCCGGTACATCACTGCTGCTGTCTACCGGCAAATGACCGGCCGTCGAGGCAACCGGGCGCAGACGATACGTCCGGTAGCCGAGCGGCGGCACGTTCTCGGCGATGAAGCGCAGGTCGTGCCGCAGCCCCTGTGGCTCCTCGAAAAAGCCGAGCCGCGGCCCGCCCTCGGACAAGCCGATGCGTTGTGCTGCATAAGGCGTGCCAGCCAGCGGCGAGCGAAGCTCGGTCAGGTCGAAGTCGACGACCCGGTCGCACGCCACGTCGATCAGATCGAAGTTGCCGGCAACCAGGTCAAGTGACGGATTGACATGCCAGCGGGTACCCAGCGCCACCGGCTTGAGTCCGCCGGGCTGCACCGGCTTCAGCTCGCTGATGCAGTTTTCGATCTCACGCATCGGCGCCACCACGAGGTCGGTGCGGGGATACGGCGACGGGTTGAAGACCACCAGATGGACGTCGTCGCCGTCGAGCTGCACGGCATCCGCGATCCGGGCCATTGCCTTGGTCTCCACGTCATAGGCCAGGGCCGCGGCACGATGGGCGTGGGCCGCTTTTTCGAGTTCCGACGCGGCATGACCGGGGCCGCACGGCATGTTGTGGCCCCAGGTATGCTCGTCGTGCCAGTTCACCTCCTCGTAGGCCCGCGACAAGACGTCGGTCTGATAGGCGTAGGGGGTAACAGCAGCCGCCATCGTGGCCAGGGTTTCGGCGCCGGGCAGCCGGTGATGGTTGCGACGATTCGTAGCGGTTGCAGCGGCGGTCGAGGCGGCAGCCAATGGGTAGTCCTGGCCGGGGATGTCACCGTGATGCACCGGCAGGTCGGCCGGCAACTGCACCTTGAGATCGGCATAGAAGTTGGCGTTGGTGCTGCAGATGAGCCGGGGCGACAGCCAGGCCTCGTTCCACGTCTTCACCGTAGTAGCAAAGTCCACATACGGCGAGTTGTCGCGGCTGGAGCCGGTGACCGGCCAGCGCATCACCGAGTACGGATATCCTTCGTCTTCATAAGTGCGCAACGCCGCCGCCAGACGCGGCAACGCCGGGTCGTTCTCGCCATTGCAGCCCACATTGTTCGACCAGACCAGCAGGCGCCGGCCCGATGGCGCCTCCCACCAGAACGCCCCGGGTGTCTCGCGGTTGCCGAATACCGCTGAAACGTCCCAGAAGGCGGGACGATCCGCCTCGCCCCCCCAACTGTCGTAGTACGGAAAGGCGCAGTCGAGAAACTCGATGCCGCTGCCGGTCAGGATCTCGGCCAGGCCGCGAGCGACACCGGGGATGTCGCAGTGCTCCGCCGAGACGATCGGCACCCCGGTTCGCTGCGCCAGACGGGCGCCCTGGTAGAGATTACGAATGAAGGACTCATGACCGCAGAGCTCAGTCGTCATGTTGCCGAAGAGCGCCGTCAGCTCCACGTGTCCCGAACGGACCCGGGCCAGCAGCGCCTCGGCTTCACCGGCCGTGGCATGACGCAGGAAGTAATCGACGGACCAGCACTGTTCGACCACGATGCGCTGCTGCGCCGGGTCCGGGTAATGATCGGCGGCGCGAGCCAGTTCGAGGTACTGCAGCAGCGATTGGCGTTGCATCTCGAGCACCAGGCTGGGGAGATTGGTGTAGCCGACGTCGTGGTGCGAGAGATTGACCAGGTGCACGGTCCACTGTCGCGGCGGGGTCCAGAGCAGGGTCCGACCGGCAACCGTTTCGCCGTCGCAGAGCAACTCGACGCGAAGTTCGCCGGCGGCGGCGAGCAGGGGAAGGTAGACGGTCACTTCGTCCGCCACCGGTACGGCCACCGGCGTCACTACCTCGCGGCCGTCGGCACAGGCTTGGAAACTCAGCGATCCGCTGCCCGGCAACGCTGTCAGGCAGGCGGTGGCTTGTTGTTCCGGATGTCCGTCGGCGCCGCGCCTGACGAACACAGATGGCTTGAGGTCATCGATCATCACAGACCAATTCACCGATCGAGAAAGTAATGGCCGCGTTGCTGTGCCGTGAACATCGTGTGGAATGACGCATCGAAGCCGGAGTAATTGAACCCATCACCCTTCATCCAACTAACACGTCCGTCGGCAAATCCAGTGTTCCAGCCGATGGCGGGCGGACTACCGCCGGTGGCCGGGGTTCCGTCGTGATTGCTGTAAAGCGTCGACCAAATGACGAGCAAGAGGGTGGAATCGCCAAATAACGCCGCCGCGCTGTCCAGGGTGACGTGAGTGGCGGAATCGCCGACATCCATCTCCTTGCCGTATACCGGATGAAACTCTCCGTCGAGATAGCTGTAGGACGAATAATGGTCGAGAAAGAAGATCTGCTCGCCGGCGACCGTTTCCCAGCCTCGCGGTATAGTCGGGTTGGCCGGACATGTGCTTAGTTCGACACTGACGCCATATCCTTCCATCGCGGAGGCTATACCGTCTTCGAAATGTTGCAGATCGTAGCCCATCCGGTCCGAATTGTCGAGGCCGCTGCGCGGCAGCCACTGATTCACCGTGTCGGCCCGGTACAGGAAGTAACAAACGGCGAACTGCTTGATATTACTGGCGCAGGTGACGCGTTTGGCAGTGTTTTTCGCTTGCATCAAGGCCGGAGTCAGCAACGACAGGAGGATCACGATAATCATGATCACGACCAGCATTTCAATGAGCGTAAATGATTGCTGTCGCCCTTGCATGGTAAAACGCGTCCGTCCTTACAAGAGGTGAAATGACACATATTAAACGTTGATATAGACTTATTAAATATACTGATGACGACCCGAGGTTGCAAGACTTGAGATGATTTTTCAACCGTGCGAAAGCATTGCGTGGCTATGATGGATGGGCAACGGTGAGAGAAGTGAGCCGAACTGTCGGTCGGAGTCCGGTCAGGTCAGGCCGTTGCAAAACCGGGGAAGTCAATCAGGGCCACAAGCCGGTGGCTTCCGCGATGGTTGCGAGGGTGATTTTTGCCATGCCTGTGAATGTAATAACAAATCAGTTGCTCGGCAAGCATCCGTCGATCCGTAAGTACCGTACCGGTGTCTTGCAACATCGGGGCGAAGCCGCTATTCTTTCGGCTATCACATCAACGTTTGATATGGGCGCTAAAGGAGCTTAACTATGAGCTTAGCAGCAGATTACGCAGCAACCGGATATCTCGTCGTCGACGATTGCCTCAGTGCCACGGAAGTGGCCGATGCCCGGACCATGGCCGACGACACCATTGCCCGGCTGCCCGGCGACATGCGCATGGAAGACATAGTCTTTCCGCATGTGGACGATGCCTTGTGGACCGAGACGTCGCGCATCGACCCAAGCTGGGGGCGGGCGTCTACCGATCATGCGGCCTTCTTCGAAATCTGCCGTCATCCGCGGGTTCTCGATGTCGTCGAACAGCTCCTCGGGCCGGATATTGTCCTCTTCTCGTCGCATCTCATTGCCAAGGCTCCTGGTGACGGCTATCCAGCGCCCTGGCATCAGGACGCCTTTTACTGGCCTCTCGAACCGCACGACGAGACGCTGACCGTGTGGCTGGCGATCGACGACTCGACGACGGAAAACGGCTGCATGCAGGTTGTCCCCGGTTCCCACCGAAACGGCATCCTCGAGCACGAGCAAGCGCCGGGCCGCGGCGGCAAGCTGGTCTCCTACGAGGTCGATATCGGCCAACTGGACAATGCCCCGGTCGATATCGAACTGCGCGCCGGGTCGTTCTCGGTCCACCAAGCACTGACGGTCCATGGCTCGGCGCTGAACACCTCGGCCAAACGCCGCTGCGGCTACACCATCGCCTACATGTCGGCGCGCACGAAGCTTACGAATTGGGACGGCATGCCGATCTACCTGATGCGTGGCAAGCCGGCCGCGGGTGTCAGCTATTGCGCTGCCCCCCCGAAATAACAAAGCGGACTGTGCCCGTAACGGATAACGGGCCGGATAGGTCGGATCGATGTCGCCAGTTACGTCGGCAGGTCGATTTCGTAGCGATAGGCATCGGTTATCAGGGGTTTGTCTTCGGGGTCCGGCAGGATCGCGTCGGCGCGGGCCTCGGTCACGAAGATCACGGGATTGCCACTTTCACGGTCTTCGTAGCCACGCCAGTTGCTGAAGCGCACCAGCTTGCCATGCCGCGGCTCCCGTTCCTGGATGGCGGTCGCCGTCCACGGCAGCGCCCAGAGGAAATCGCGATCGACCTCGACGATGTTCAGCGGGTACCGCGGATCGGATTGCTTGGTCGGGCTGGGCAGGATGTTGGTAATCAGGTAGACCCGGTCGTTCTTATCAGAGCGAAAGAAGTTGAGATACGATCCCGGCGAATAGACATAGCTGCAGTCCGGATGGGTCAGCGGCACGGGCTCGCTCCAGGTGGCGCCGCCGTCCTCGGAGATGGCGAAGAACTTGACGCTAGGCAACGCCTGGCGCGGGCCGCAGATGCCCCGCATCACCACCATCAACCGGTCGCCGTTCATCTCCGCCACCGCCGGCTCGGTGAGGCCGTACGACATATACTCCGGAACCGTGATGCAGGTGGACAGGGACCAGCGCAGGTCACCGCCGGCGTGCCAGTGACCACGTAGCAGGGCGACGCCTTCCACTGGCCATTTCTTCTCGCCGAAGCGGTCGGTCCGCGCCACCATGCAACCGTCGGCGCCGACAATATTGACGCATATCGGCACGGCGATAGTGCCATCTCGCAACCGCTTCGGCGGCATCGCGAAGCCGCTGTTGCGCTCGTACTGAAGGCCATCGGCCCAATTCACGGCATCGTAGCCGCCGCCGTGCTGAATAACTTGCTGATCGGCGCTCCACGTCCGGCCCTCGTCCCGTGACACGCGGTAAAACAGCCGGCAGGTGCGCGCCTGACGCGGCATCCCCTCGTTGGCAGGCCCGAAACTCTCATAGTCACCGCCCGGGCCGATTTCGTAGACGTTGAAAAATTCGAGCACCGCGCCCTGCTCGGGAACGCAGAGATACATCGGCTCATATCGGCGAACGGTCTTGCTGAGGGATGCATGCCACTCACCGGTCTCGCACCAGGTGCCGCCGTTGTCTTCGGACCGGCGGACCAGCGTTTTGCCGTCACTGCCAACGCTGATCTTACCGTCGACTGTGAGGGTTTGGGTCAGCACCGGCGAGGACAGGGCGGTATAATCGACAGATTGCACAAAGGCATCCCGATGATGCAGCGTCTTGTGAATCTTGATGTCGTCAGATGTGGACATTTGGGTCAATCCTTTTAATCGAATGTCAGTTGCACCACCATTACCGTGTCTGCCAGGTCGTTGACCGGCAGATTACGCAGGCGGAGATATTCGTGGTGGCCGGAATCGGTCACCGCTTCGGACGGTAAAAAGTCTACGCAGGTCTCTACCGGCACCCCCGTATTGAGCAACACTGCCTGCTTCGGCAGTGTGCGAATCGGCTTGAGATGGACGCGGGATGTGGGCGGCGGCTTGTAGAGGTGAACGTAGAGATTGTTTCCGTTCCGGGTCAGCAGGACGTCACGGTTTTCGGTCTCGCCCGGGGCCGGCACCGCCGGGTGAAAGGCAACGTTCACGGCGGCATACCAACGCCCGATCGTCTGCAGGATCCGCACCGCCTCCGGCGGGATGGCACCGTCTGCCGTGGGACCGACATTGAGCAGATAAACGCCACCTTTGGCCAGGATCTTGTCGATGCTGCGGATCAGATAGCTGTCGGCATGGTAATCTTCATCTGCCTTATAGCCCCAACTTTCGTGCCCCACCGATTCGACGGCCTGCGTCGGGCGGTCGAAGGCTGCCACCTCGTTTACGTAGCTGTCATAATCCCGTTCGGGCGTACCGAAATCACCGTCGTCGAAGCCGCGGTCGTTGATCACTGCGTTGGGCTGAAGCTTGCGGATCATCTCGTTGATCGACGGATCCCGGACGTCCGTCCGGTTGTTGTCCCACCAGAAGCCGTGGATCTCCCCGTAGTTGGTGCACAGTTCCCGCACCTGTTCGTTTAAGAAGCGCAGGTAGCGCTCGAGGTCCGGTGTGTCGCCGGGCTCGGGCCCGGGCAGCTCGTGGTTGCGTCCCTGGTTGGGATAATTCGGATGGTGCCAGTCGACAATCGAGTAATAGAGCGACAGCGGGACGCCCCGCCGCTGGCAGGCCTCGGCCAGCAGGCCAAGGATATCCTTGCCGTAGGGCGACTGCATGACATTGAAATCCGTCTGACGCGTATCCCAGAGGCAGAAGCCGTCGTGATGTTTGGTGGTAAAACAGAGCGACGTCATGCCGGCGCTCGCCGCCACATCGAGCCAGGCGTCCGGATCGAACTGCTGTGGATTGAAACTGTCGATCAATTCTTCGTAAGCGGCTCGCTGCATGCCTCGGCGCTGCTGCACCTGTTCGTGCCAGGCGGGAATCGCATACAACCCCCAATGGACGAACATACCAAACGGCTTGCTGAAGAACCAGTCGCGGCCGTCGCCGAATCTGAACGCGTGCATAATTATTGCCCCTCAGGAATTTCCGTCAGTTAACAGTGGTGGCCGAGGCATAATATGTCAAATCGTGGTTTTTTTCTTGCAATCGATCACAAAATTACCTATTAGCTTTGCTAAATACTTTGATGACTGACGCCGTTTTTACGATGCAATATCAACATTTGATGCAGCGAGCGGCGAGCAGTGAAAACCAAACATTACGGAGAAGCACCATGAAACAGACAACCCTCATCGTCGCAATCGTCACCGGTCTGAGCCTGCTCGGTCCCAGCGCCCAGGCAGATGAATGAACTTTTCCTTGGGCACGCGTCCTTTGAAAATTCTGGAAACGGGGACGTCGTAACGATTAAAGGCGGTAGTTTGGATGCCAGCGACTGTTCGGTTATAGGCACACTACCTGCCCGGTCTTTTGCATTTCGGATGGTCCGGATAGTATCCTGAAATGGCATCCTGATAGCCAGTCTCTGCCTCAATCAGGCCCATTCGCTTTGTCCACGGAGGACGGGGCTATCGTTATCTTCTGTTTGTCTGAAGTGAATTCCGCTGTGTACCTTGAACCATCTACCTCAAGTTCGTATGTGCCGAAGAAACCTCGGAATTGGAAATGCCCCTGAGCATCTATTTCACCGGAACCCTTCGTAACCCAGTCATTCTTGACGAGATGCTCGTACGCCTCAGCCGCCGGAGTTGGTGACCAATTGTTGCGCCAAAGGTGGGCTTCCTTGCGCCATCCATAGTGGGCCTGCAGTTCCTTGCTGCGTGGAAACATTTCAGGCTCCCAAATCCCCCAACGAGTTATGCCCACCACTGCCGGGTGTGCAAAACACAGGCGATAGAAGCGCTCCAGGTCTGCTGCATACTGCCTCTCATCGGTTGCCTGAATGCCGAACTCTGTAATCCGGACAGGTAGATGGAATTGCGACAGGGCCTCGAGCTTCTCCCACATTTCTTCATCGCCTGGGATTGTCTTACCAAAGAAATGTCCCTGAATACCTATCCCTCCCACTTGCACCCCTGCATCTGTCAAAGACCGTATCATCTCAACGTATTGAGGGGTCTTATTGCCCGCAAGAATACTGTTTTCATTGAGGTAGAAAGTCGCAGAGGGGCCAATCTCGTTAGCCCATCGGAAATAAGGTTCTAATGTTTTGAAGCCGAGGACATTGCTGTAATAGTCTCCAGGCTCAAGACTTTCTTTGCCCAGCACCTCATTGTTGAGGGTATACTCAGATATTCTATCTTCAAAGACGGTCAGAACATGACGCAGTCGGCGTTTCATGGCCTTTTCCAGATCGTCTCTCCCCAGTGCTTTCACCCAGGGTTGCACGAAATGCAGATGTGCGTCTGCCGGATCGGCATCGTCAAGACCATCCCATCCGTAGAATATCGCATGACCAAGTGTCTTTTTCTGACGGACGCGGCACCAGTCCGTTATCGAGATATACGGCTGATCAGCATACATGTCCGGTTCCGGCTCGGTGACCTGCCAGAAGATCGGGATCAGAACGGTATTGAAGTACTCGTCAATGTGCAGAAGATAATTTCGGCGATCACCGTTTGCTTCCGGCAGCATGAAATAGGAGCGATACAGGACGGTGCCCAACTCAAAGTTCAAGCGGCTCAGAGTGTAAGTAACCTTGGTGCCCTGGGTCGCACCGATACAGTCTATCGAGAAATTGCCCTTTCTATTCTGCTCTATAAGTGAACCCAGATTCATATCGTCTATCTCTCCGGATCGTGCTCGGTCCGGTTTGCCGGCCCGATAGTGGTTATCTCCATCTCGCCAACGGCGCGTATCACCGCGCAGGTGAAGCCCGGCGGAACCCGCGTCATGGTGAATGCGGGAGCGCGAGGGCAATGAGGAGGGAGAGGATTGGTTTCATATTGTTGCTGACTATACAAAGCGACGCGTGCGATTGCAAAACCGGACCGTGTCGCGGCGAAGCCAAAGGCGAAGACGGACCGTGTCGCGGCGAAGCCAAAGGCGAAGACGGACCGTGTCGCAGACGACGTTGCCGGTAACAACTCGACGAGCGACGTCGGCCAGTACGTAGCGTGTCGCGCTTTGGACAACGTCAATAAAGAATCGCAGGACGACGAGTAAAGCCTGTCTTCGTACGTTGCTCGTCGAGTTCTTACCGTTGCCGTGCTACGTTATGACCATGAGCAACTTCCACCGCATCCCGTTGATAGTTGTCCTCTCTGCCATCGCCATTGCCCATGCCGACATCGAGCGGGTGGATTTCAAAAGTTAATTCTGCGCCGACCCTAAGTGAGCACAACCCCCAATATCCTGTTCATCCTCTCCGACCAGCACAATGCCAAGGTGCTCGGGCACCGTGGGCATCCGGACGTGAAGACGCCGCATCTCGATCGCATGGCAGCGGACGGCGTGCGCTTTGACAACGCCATCACGCAGAACCCGATCTGCACGCCCAGCCGCGTGTCCTTTCTTTCCGGGCAGTACTGTCATAACCACGGGTATTACGGCTTGTCCGGTCCCAATCCGGGCGGATTGCCGACGGTGCTTGGTCACTTCCGCCGGGCCGGTTACCGAACGGCGGCGATCGGCAAGATCCATTGTCCGGAACACTGGGTCGAAAGCGACAGCGACGTCTTCCATGAAACCTGTGACTGCAGCATCGGCGGGCGCTCACCGGCGTACGAGCAGTTCCTGAGCGCGCGCGGCAAGCTCGAGCTCGAGGACCACGGCAGCCTTACCGAATTCGGCAATGCCGGCGAGCAGAGCAAAGACAGCCGCCCGTCAGCGTTGACGTACGAGGAATCGCAGGAAGGCTATATCGCTGCGCAGGCGATTCGATTCATGCAGGAGAGTCTCGATGCCGGACGCCCCTTCATCGCCCACACCAGCCTGCCGCGGCCGCACCAGTGCACGACCCCGAGTGAACCGTTCTGGTCGATGTACGAAGGCAGGGAACTGGCCCTGCCGCCGAACGCCGATTACGATCTCGCGGCGGCCGGTAAGTCACCGCACCTGATCCGCACCGCGGAGAATTGGCGCACCGGCGAGTGGGCGTTGTTCGAGCCGAAGACCTTCGAGGCCGCGCGACTGCGACATCTGCACGGGTACCTCGGCGCGGTCAGCCAGGTCGATCACGCCGTCGGACAGATGCTGGATTGGCTCGACGCCGGTGGGCACGCCGGGAACACGATCGTCGTGTACGCATCAGACCACGGCGACTATGCCTGCGAGCACGGGCAGATGGAAAAAGCCCCTGGTATCTGCGCCGACGCGATCACCCGTATCCCGATGCTCTGGCGCTGGCCCGGCAACCTGAAAGCCGGCCATGTTGCCGGCGACCTCGTCGAAGCTGTCGACGTCAGCACGACGCTTTGTGCACTCGCCGGTGTCGAGGCCATGGCGACGGCGGACGGGATGGACGTTTCGCATCTGCTGCGCGGCGAGTCGGGCGCGGTCCACAAGCTCGGCGTCACCGAGTTCGCCTGGAGCAAGAGCGTGCGCAAGGGCAATTACCGGTTCGTCTACTATCCCCAGGAGATGTTCGCCGACGCGTACCCCGATGGCTTCGGCGAGCTCTACGACCTGGAGGCGGACCCGTGGGAGATGCGCAACCTCTTTTTCGATTCCGCGTATGCCGACACGGTTTGCGAACTCCGCAATGCTCTGCTCGAGTGGCTGGTCACCACCACCCGGCCGGCGACGATTCACCCGCCGCCGACCGCGGAGAATGCCCAGGCGACACTGCACTACGAGAACGCGGTCAATGCGGACGGCAAGATTCATCCGGACAACGTCAGAGCGGTGTCAGGGACTAACTACGTGTGATCGCGTACCGTGTTGCCTCCTGTTCAAACGACGAGAACGCCTGCGAAGTTTGCCCTCACCAGTACCAACCCCAGCCGACCGATGATCCGGGGTAGAAAGTGTTGTTGGTCGCGAAGGGCTGGGCGAAGTTGCGGTCGAGGCCGCTAATCCAGGCGACATGACCGTCGGCGTAGCAGACGTTCCAGCCGACGATCGGCGCGGCGTTGCCGTTCTCGCCGTGGTTGTTGCCAACGAGGCCGGGCAGTGCGTCGTGGACCATTGTGGTGTCGCCGACCATGGCGTGGTCGCTGGTCATGAAATTGGAATCGTGGGAGGCTGACAGTCCGTTTGGCTGGTTTCCGTATCGGCTGAAATAAACGCTGGCTTCGTCGTCGAGGTAGGTGAAACTGGAGTAATGATCCACGATATAGCTCCAAATTCCCCAGAACGAGCTGTATTCCCAGCCGCGCGGTCCCGGCTCGTTGCTGCTGGGACATTTCCAGATGTCGATGCCCAGGCCGTAGTCGTCGTCCATGGCGCGCCCGACGCCCTCGTCAAAGACATACAGGGAATAGCCCAACTTACCGTTGAGCGGGTAGGGACCGGCGTAGGGCAAATACTTCCAGTCGTTCTGATAGCCGGCATAGCCGAGGCTGATCTGCTTCAGGTTCGAAGTGCAGACGACACGGGTCGCCACTTCTTTCGCCCGCCCCAGCGCCGGCAGCAGCATCGACGCGAGGATCGCGATGATGGCGATCACAATAAGCAATTCGATCAGCGTGAAACAGCTGAGCGAATTGCGTTTCCCTAACCTGCGTCCTAGCAACTCGATCAAAGTGAACGGGATCTTTCCTTTCATGGTGGCATGGGTTTGTTTTTCTGCAATAACAACATATAACGGTTGAATCGCAGGATGTCTAGACGATCGCGCCCCGCCAGCCCCGGCAGAGCCGCGAGCCGTCTACGGCGGTTTCCTATTCCGGCAACACCATCTCGTACCGGTACGAATCCGGCACGATCGGTTGTTCTTCCGGATCGGGGATGATCGAGTCCACGCGTGCCTCGGTCATATAGATCACCGGATTGCCGGTTTCGCGATCGTGGTGGCCGCGCCAGTTGCTGAAGCGGATCATCCGGCCGTGCCGCGATTCCCGATCCTGGATCACCGTTTCGGTTTCGGGAATGGCCCAGAGATACTGGCGGTCGACCTCGACGATCTTCAACGGATAGCGGGGATCCGACGCCTTCGTTGGGCAAGGCAGAATGTTGGTGATCAGATACACCCGGTCATTCTTGCGGGAGCGGAAAAAATCGAGGTACGATCCCGGGGAATATACGTAGCCGCAATCCGGATAGGATAGCGGCACCGGCTCGCCCAATGTCTTGCCGCCGTCCTCGGAGATCGAAAAGAATTTCACGCTCGGGATGGCCTGCCGCGGGGTGGCGATGCCGCGCATGACGACCATCAACCGGTCACCGTCCATCTCCGCAATGTCCGGCTCAGTGAGCGCATACGACATGTACTCCGGCGGCACAATGCAGTTCGACATCTCCCAGCTCAGCGCCGCGCCGTCATCAGTCCATCGCCCCAGCAGGAGCGCTACGCCCTCCACCGGCCATTTCACCTCGCCGAACCGGTCCGGGCGTGCTATCATGTGGCCGTTGTCGTCGAGCACATAGACACACATCGGCACCACGATGGTACCATCGCGCAATCGGGTCGGCGGCATGGCAATGGCCGAGTTTTTCTCGTACCAGACGCCGTCCGCCCAGTGTACCTCGTCGTGACCGTCCTGGATCACCGCGATGTCATCGCCCCAGGACTCCCCATCGTCCGTGGATATCCGGTAATAGAGTCGGAACGTGCGCGTCGCCGGCGGCATACCCGCGTTTTCCGGCCCGAATTCCGTGTAGTAACCGGCGGGTCCGATTTCGTACCGATTATAGAATTCGATTACCACACCACGATCAGGATCGCAAAGATACATCGGTTCACAGCGACAGATGGTGCGCTCGCCATTCGTTCCGATGTGATCGTTGAAACTGCCTGTCTCCCGCCAGGTTTGTCCGTTGTCATCGGACACCCGGTAGATGGTGCGGCCGTCTTCTCCGCCGACAGTGATCGAGCCTTCGGTGCTGATCGACTCTGTCAATGTCGGTTTTGAGACAGACGTGTATCCGATCGCCTGCACGAAGGCGTTCTTGTGGTGGAGTGTTTTCCGGATTTCGATGGGGGCAGGTGTGCTCATGGTGGGCTGCGTACTCTGGAATGATGATCGAATAACCGTCGACGCGAAAACGTCCGATTCTATAAAAGATCCTTGATCCCGGCCTGCTGCAATCGCTGGTACCGCGGACTTTCGCGGAATGCTCGCTCCGCTGCCGCCGTGGCAGCCGCCCGCCGGCGCTCGACCGCCGCCTGCTGAATCGTGGTGTTCAGGTAAATGACCGCGACCGTCCCAGGTCCGCCGTGCTGTGCCATGACCGTGATCCCAGCCTCGACAAGCTTTTCGCGATCGCCGTCGTATTTCGCGGCCAACTGCTCCTTCACGAACTTCAGGCCGTCGTTGTCGAGACGGTCGGCAGGGGCATCAGGCATTGCGATGTACACCCGCACCTCGAAGAGCTGGTCATCGACGAATTTGTACTCTGTTTGCTGGATGAGCTCACCCGGTTTGCCGTTGCGGCGCAGGAGCGTTTCCCGCTCTGTCTCAACCAGATCCCGGTGCGCTGCCATGGCGTCCGCTTTCGACTGGCCCCATTGTGTATCGCTGTAGCCGTCCGTCAGATCCTTTGCGTAGACCGTGACGGCGATCAGGCAAAAGCCAATGTATGCGATGCGGATTCGATTCTGCATAATTACCTCCGTTGTTGATGATTTTGTGTTTCCTGTGTCAGATCAACGCGGCTCGCTGCATGCCTCGGCACTGCTGCACCTGTTCGTGCCAGGCGGGAATCGCATACAACCCCCAATGGACGAACATACCAAACGGCTTGCTGAAGAACCAGTCGCGGCCGTCGCCGAATCTGAACGCGTGCATAATGCTTGACCCTCAGGAATTTCCGCCGGTTAACAGTGGTGGTCGAGGCATCATTTGTCAAATCGTGATTTTTTTCTTGCAATTGATCACAAAATTACTTATACCTTTGTTAGATACTTTGATGACTGACGCCGTTTTTACGATGCAACATCAACGTTTGATGCAGCAACGGCGAGCAGTGAAAACCAAAACATTACGGAGAAGCACCATGAAACTGCTCACTCGCTCAATCGCGCTCGCCATCGGCCTCGGCCTCATCGGCGTCACCGCCCAGGCCCAGAACATCTTCCCGACCAGCGGTAATGTCGGTATCGGAACTGCCTCGCCAAACGTTCCGCTGCGGGTTGACGAGCCGCAATCCGGTGTTGGCGTACCGCAGGTGCTGTTCCACAACCCGTCCGGCAGCGTGCTGCAATTGTCCGGCGGCAATGGCGATAACGATGAGAACATCCTCGAGGTACGCAACGGCCTGAATCGCACAATGTTCAATATCACCGGTGGATTTAGTCCTTCTACTATTATCAGCGATGGCTTTCCGAATCCCACGGGCTCTCTTCTCCACGTGGAATACGGCGGCCGGCTCTTCACACACCAGGCCCAGTTCATTGTCAACTCGGACGACACGTGGGAGGGCTGGGGCGTGCTCGTGCAAAGTTCGGCGATCAGCCCGCATCCCCACTTGGAACGTGTGCTCGAGGCCGGGTTGAATGACGGCTCGACATCGTTTCTGGTGACCGGCCACAATCGTGTTGGTATCGGGGCTTTGCCCGACGGCAATGATAAAGCCGATAGCGTCGAAGAAACCCTGCACGTCTTCGGTACTGCCCGCGTCGAGACCACGGCGGCGGACGACAGCTTGACCCGTGTTCTCGTTCGTGACGACAACGGTACGATCCACGAACGCGCCGCCAGCACGCTCCAGGGAGGAGGCACCCCGGGCCCGCAGGGCGACCAAGGGCCGCAGGGCAAGCAAGGTGCTGCCGGTGCTGACGGCGCGGCCGGTGCAACCGGTGCTGACGGTTCGGCCGGTGCTGACGGTTCGGCCGGTGCTGACGGAGCGGCCGGTGCAACCGGTCCGGCCGGTGCTGACGGCGCGCAGGGCACGGCCGCACCGTGCGTCGACTGCTCGACCGTTCAGGATGCCGTGTTTGCGGTCGTCTGCAAGTTCCCGACGCCCACCACGTTTTTGGAGTTCAGCTCGTGTGTCGAGGCCGTCGCCAGCCTGGCACTGCTCAACACCTCGGTCTGCACGCCGAACGAGAACGATTGCCTCAACGTCATGCTTGGTAACGTCCAGGACCTGATCGACCAGAAGACGCCCTGAGGAAACCGGCCAACGATCACGAAGCCCGGAGCCAATCTCGGCTCCGGGCTTTTTTTTATGCTGTGAAAGCTTGTTTTGTGCGAATTTGTCAGACAATAGGCTTATGAGCATCGCACATCGAAGGTTCAACGGGTTGCTGATGTTGGCAGTGGCTAACCTGATAACGCTGGCGGCAGCCGGCAACGAGTTGCTGCTGTCGCGCGTAGTTCCCGTCGTCAACCGACCGCTGGAGATCCGGTTGGCGCCGGACGCCAAGCTGACGGGCCGGGCGACCCTGCGCGTGGCAGCGAATGACGAAACCCTGCTGACGGTGCCTGTCGAGCTCGCACACGGCAAGTCCCCGACCTGGTCCTTCACGCCGAAAGCCACCGGGTACCACACCGCTACCATTGAATTCGACGGCGCCACCGAGCCGATTACCCGCCGGTTTCCGGTCGTCTGGCGTGACCTCTACTTCCTGGTCTGGCCGCCGCCCGAGCCCAGTGAACGGCTGGCCTACGGACCGCTGGTGGCGCAGGTCATCGACACCGACTACAAGGCAGACGTGATCCGCCAATGGCACGATCACGGAGCCGATGTCGTCCCCTGGGTCGGCGTGCCGGCATCCGACGCGTCCGGGGCGATCAGCGAAAAGGCGATGGCCGACTGGGTCGAGGCCGTTGCCGAGCATGTGGAACGCGGCTGCGAGGGAATCTTCATTGACGAGTTCGGCGCCTACCCGAACCCGCATGGTTTCGAGCGCATACGGACCATCTGCCTGATGCTGAAGCAACTGCGCGCCCGCTTTCCCGAGCTGCTGATCATGCCGGCCACCGCCGGCGAGAGTTCGCGCTGGATCCTATCCAGATCGGCAGTCCATGACCGAAACTTGGCTGCCGCTAAGCTGTACCAAGCATAAGCAGCCACGTCGTCCTCAGGCACACCCGTGCCCAAGTCGTACATCCGGCCGAGCCTGCCCAGCGCGATAAAATCTCCCTGCTCAGCCGCCATGCGGAACCACTTAAACGACTCGGCATCGTCCTTAGGCACGTTCATGCCCCGGGCGTACATCAAGCCGAGGTAGCTCTGCGCATCGACATATCCCTGCTCAGCGGCCATGCGGTACCACTTAACCGCCTCGGCATAGTCCGTGGTCAAGTTGCTGTACATCCTGCCAAGGTTGAACTGCGCCTCGGCATCTCCCTGCTCAATCGTCTTGCCGTACCACTTCAGGGACTCGCTAACGTCCTTAGGCACACCCTCACCGCGGCCGTAAATAATGGAGAGTTCGCGCTGCGCTTCGCTATCGCCCGCTTCGGCCTTCTTACGCAGTGTTTCCACATCTTCTGCCGCGACGGTACACGCAGCAACTGCCAGCACGACCATCAGCGTTCGAATGAACGGAATTACATGCACAGGATTGCCCCACAATGTTTTCATCACTGCCGCTTCGCTGCTTTCCGCTTCTCGATCCGCTCGAAGATTTCGCGGGCCATCGCCTGCCCCTTCTCAAGCTGGGACGGCGTGAGGTCGCGCTTGAAAGCATCCATAAACTTGTCTTTGTCTTCGTCAGCGTCTCGGTCGAAATCGTCTTGGTTGAAATAGAAATCGTCTTGGTCGAAATCG
>Ga0115002_10000420_pt1 | contig 61081 bp, 46 predicted proteins | sample ArcticOcean_MG_C_8_FD_89576 | JGI IMG/M metagenome (GOLD analysis project Ga0115002, IMG submission 89576) | Marine microbial communities from western Arctic Ocean - ArcticOcean_MG_CB11_86 | ecosystem: Environmental > Aquatic > Marine > Oceanic | place: Arctic Ocean: Canada Basin | collected... | reverse complement strand
CCGCTACTACAACTTCGAACGCAAACACTCCGGCATCGAGTACCTCAAGCCAGCACAGGTCGAAGCCCTCATCAACCAACCAGAATAAGAGACTGCACTGTCCGCAAAAACGTCACCACCCCAGTGTGCCATGTCGTCTGGTGTTGTGCATGTCGTTGATGACGATCCGCTCGTGCGCACGTCGATATCCGCTTTGCTGACCACGTTCGGCTTGACTGTTGTTGAATTCGAATCAGCCGAGAGTTTTCTGGAGTGGCTTCCGCCTGAACCGCGCGGCATCGTGATCACGGATCTTCGGATGCTCGGTATGAGCGGTGTGGACCTGATTGAGAAGCTGTCCGCTCAGAACTGCCACATGCCGGTCATCGTCATCACGGCTTTCGCCGACGTTGCGCTGACAGTGCAATTGATGCGAAAAGGAGCGATCACAGTCCTGGAGAAACCGCACAGTTCCGAGGCACTTCGGGCGGCTGTGGAGCGGGCACTGGAAATGGAACCGGAATCTGCACTCCGCGCGACTCGCGCAAGTGAAGCTGAGCGGCGACTGGCAACCGTGACCGAAGGCGAACTGGATGTACTCAAGCTCGTATGGGCAGGTCAGCTAAACAAAGCCATCGCCGCGAAACTCGATATCAGTTCGCGCACCGTCGAGAACCGTCGTCGCAACCTGCTGACGAAAATGCAGGCAGGTTCGGTTGCCGAACTGCTCCGCATTGTTGCGCTGACATCGCAGTTTTCGGAATGACAGTGCGACGTGATTCCCACCACGGCCTGACCACAGCAGCAGTCGCGCGTGCCACACAGGACCGTTCAGGATTCTCGAGCAATCGCTGCGGCGTCGAGATGTGACGATGGAACCACCGAGCCCGGCTCTCCATCGTGCTTTTCCAGGTCCGCGGGGCTGGCTGGCTGGGGCAGATCGAATCGGAAGGACGCGCCCTTCCCCGGCAGAGACTCAACGCCCAATTGCCCGCCGTGCGCTTGAATGATGGACCGGCTGATTGCCAGACCCATCCCCAAACCGTTTTCACGTGTTGTGTAGAACGACTCAAAAACTCGATGTGGCTCGTCAATCTGGAGCCCCGCACCACTGTCAGAGATCGTCACTCGCAGCGTGTCTGCGTTGGACGCGACGTCGATCTCCACACGTCGGTCAGCGACTGGATTCACCAGCACGGCTTCGTAGGCGTTGTGGAGCAGATTCATAAGTACCTGTTGAATCTGAACCGAGTCGACTTCAACCTCGGGATTGTCCGTCCCATGACCAACGGTGACAGTCACCCGACGGGCGCGTTCTTCGCTTTGCAGAATCCCCCTGGTGGGGGCGATCAGGTCGAAAACGTTGACACGAACGCGTTTGCCGGGGCGACGATCGACCAGACCACGCAAGCGTCGGATGATCCCGCCAGCCAGGCCGGCAGCGCGACCAATGCCAGTATGCCACTCCCTCAATTGAGTCACGTCCGCGGCTTCATCTTCGAGCAGTCGATTCCCGGCTGCTGCAAAATTCGAGATCGCCGAGAGTGGCTGATTCAGCTCATGCGAAATACCGGCAATCAGTTCGCCCAGCGTGGCCAGTCTCGCGACATGGGCCAGCTCCTGCTGCTTGAGCTCCAGTTCCTCATCCGCTCGCTTACGAGCCGAGATATTCGTCAACATGCCAGACAACTGAAACGGAGCATTCGTGCCAGATTCCATCCGACGACCGGACAGTTCAATCCAGCGAGTCGATCCGTCACGCAGCGTGATCCGATGCTCGACTCGCACGGGATCATTAAATGCCACAGGCATTTCCACGAGACTTTGCCAGGCAGTCTGCACGGCCGGACGATCGTCTGAATGCACGCGCTGGATGTAGTCCTGGATGGCATTGTCGTGCGTACCTGCAGGTAAGTCCGCCAGTTGGGCCGCTTCACTCGACCACGTCATTCTGCCGGTGGCAGGATCGAAGTCCCACGCGGCGGAACCACTGGCTGATAATGCCAGACGCAGACGCTGCTCGCTCAGACGCAAGGCCTGTTCCGCCTCGCGTCGTTGCTGGACCAGTTGCCGATTCTGAATGGCGCGCTCACACAGGCGAGGCAATGCTATGAACGATTCGGGCGACTTGACGACGTAATCCACGGCACCGGATTTCAGCGCGTTAACAGCGATGTGCTCATCACCATGACTGGTGAGCAGCACGACACCATACTCCGCGGATTCCGCATCGTCGGGAATCAGGTCGGTTCCGTGATCTTCGCCCAGCAGATAATCCGCCAGCACCAACTCCCAACCACCGTCGGCGATCTTCTCGTGGGCTGCCGCGATCGTGTTGACTACGGTGATTTGAAAATGGCCATCGTGTCGACGAAAAGCCGCCTCGACGAGTTTGACATGCGAGGCATCATCCTCGACGAGGAGTATGTCACTCTGTTGGATCATTCGCGTTTCCGAACTCAGTTTGTCGCCAACGGTCACAGTCTCACATGAACTGGCAACGAGTGTCCCGCCGCTGGCTGGCTCGGTCAATCGTGGACGTGCGATGACTGCCCTGACGCTCACACGATCATTGCTTTGTCGTCCGCGACTCGTCCACATCCGTAATCGGCTTCCCGTTCACTGGCGAACGCCGACCGGCCTGGTCGTTCGTTCTAGAACTGGTAGTCGTCAATGTTCTGCAGATTGAACTTCAGAGGTGGACCGAGGGTGACCACACCATCACGCACTTCGATGCCCTTCAGTCGGCCGAAGTCGCGTGTGCCGGATTCGAGGCCCCCGTTGTTCAATTCCTGAGCGACATGCACAGTCAGGTAGCCGAGAGCCACGGCGTCCCACAGCAGAAATGTCTCGACCGTTCCGTCTTTGACGTACTCGCGCATCATGTCCGGCAGGCTCAGACCGGTCACGCAGATGGACTTCGCCTTGCCCGAGTCACGCACGGCTCGCGCGGCGCCAGGTAAGGCGACGGATGTGATGCCCCACACACCCTTCAGATTCGGATGAGCACTCAGGGCTTCGGACGATTGCTCCTGAGCCTTCTGCAGGTCTTCGCCCGGTGTCAGATGCGGCAGCAGTTTCATGCCTGGATACTTCTGGTCGATTCGCTTCCGCATGAATTCCATCCAGGTGTTCTGATTCGACGCCGTCGCCGTCCCGCTGACGATCAGGTACTCGCCTGCGGGGCTCTGACCGCGAGCTTTGAGTTGTTCGACCATCGTGTCGACCAGCGCGAACCCGAGGGCTTTATTGTCGACCTGGTTCACGAAGACCGAGCGGCCAGACGTTTGCGGGTTGGCGTCCGTGTCCCAGCAAAGCACAGTCGCACCGACATCCTTCGCCGTGCGGAGTGTCTGCGAGATGGCTTCCGGGTCGTTGGGCGCGACCGCGATGACGTCCACTCCCTGAGCCAGCCAGCCGTCGACCATACGAATCTGATCCTCGGAGCGCGCCTCGGTCGGACCATCGTAGATCAGTTCGATACCCAGCTCCTGGGCGGCTTCCTCGGCACCGCGCCGGGTCGCATCGAAATAGCCGATCCCGACAAGCTTGGGCATCATGCCCAGCCGGAACGAACTCGTCATACCGCCGTCAGCGGGATCGACGACCTGGGGCGGCTCAGCGTCTGAACTGCAGCCACTCAGACCCAGGCACAGGGCGACCACCGTTACGTAGTAACTCAGAGTCCTCATGGCATTCGCTCTCTGGAGTATCTGTGTTGCAGGATTTGTCTCGCCAGACGCGTAGCGAAAACGATCGGGGCGCCGGCGCGAAGCGTGAGCAGTCTACGGCAGATATTGATACGATCGTTGACCGATGGCGACCATGTGCCGAATCCGCGATTTTCCGCCTCGAATTTCGACCAGGTAAAGATCATGACGACGCAAGTATCTCCCATTGCGCATATTTCACGTCGGGCATTATTGAAAGGCTCGATCGCGACTGCGGGCGGTGGAGCTCTGATGAACTGGGGCAGTCTGTTCAATTCAGCTTCCGCCGCGGATGAAGTTCAGAAACAACAGAAGCGTTGCATTCTGCTCTGGATGAACGGAGGCGTCAGTCAGTTTGAGACGTTCGATATGAAACCGGGTCGACCGACTGGCGGTCAGTTTCGTCCCGTGTCCACCAACCTGCCTGGCACTCAGGTCTGCGAACTGCTGCCGAAGATTTCGCAGAACATGGACAAGCTGGCGGTGATCCGCTCGATGAGGACATCGCAGGTGGATCATCCCGGCGGCATTCATCTGATGCATACCGGTTACGCGAGCACGGCCAATATTCGGTTTCCCGAAATGGGAGCGGTCGTCTCAAAGTACCTGGGTCAGGAACGCTCGGACCTGCCGAACTTCATCAAGGTGTTCCCACACTTTAACAGCGGAGCCGGATTCCTCGGGCCGAAGTATCTCCCGTTCTCGTTGAGCCCGGAGGGACGACTCCCCACGTTTGCGACGTCGTCGATGAAGTCACACATTGAGGCGCGGCGGAACGGGTTGCGGTCCTTTGTGGAAGACGTTTACGCCCGGGAGCACAAAGCGGAAATCGCTCGCGCGCACCGTGAGGCGTACCAATCTGCCCGCCGACTGCAGAATGTTCACAAGGTCTTCAATATCGACGACGAATGGGACAGCAACCGTGAACTGTATGGCGACTCGGCGTTCGGTCGTCGTTGTCTGCTGGCTCGGCGTTTGATTGAAGAAGGCGTGCCGTTCGTCGAGGTTGGGCAGAGCAGTTACGACTCACATGCGGACAACTTTGTCTGGCATCGCAGCCTGCTGCCGCCGATGGAGCACGCCTGGGTCGGTCTGATCACGGACTTGGAGCAACGCGGTCTGCTCGACAACACGCTGATCGTCTGGATGGGCGAGATCGGCCGCACGCCGCGCATCAACAACCGCAGTGGGCGCGATCACTACGTGCGTTCGTGGAGCACGGCATTGGCCGGTTGCGGCGTGAAGGGCGGACTCGTGTATGGAGCGTCCGACGAAGACGGCGCCGACGTGAAAGACGACCCGGTCACCGAGGGTGACTTCTTTGCCACAATCTATCAGGCACTGGGGATCGATCCGGAAACGGAGCACTACAACGGCGTCAGGCCGATTCCGATTGCTCCGTTTGGGTCCGAGGTTGTGGAAGACATTCTTGCGTGACGGATGAAGAATCCGTGTTCATGCGCGACCCATTGATTCGAGGCGAGAAATGCCAGAAGTGAATCCAAAACAAGTCTGGAAACTTCAGTTCGAAGGCGCGTGGCCAACGTCGGTCGCGTTTCTCGGACCGGGACGTGTGGCTGCGGGTAATCGTGATGGCCAGATCTTTGTCTGGGATCTGACTGATCAACCAGCCGCCGGGCCGGCAGAAGGTGAATCGGACGCAAAGGACAAGAAGGACGATGAGGGAGCGAATGTGCCGCCGGTCCGTCGTCTCGACGGGCACACGAACGGCATCTCTCACCTTGTCTCAACCAATGACGGAAAACTGCTTGTGTCGGCGAGCCTCGACCACACCGTCCGGATTTGGGAATCCGACGCGTCGGCAACTGGCAATGCTGACGTCGTGCTGGACCGCACCACGCGGGAACGGGAATCCAAACGACTGCCTCAGGACAAGCGGCAGGAGTTCCTGGACCGGCCGGGTGTTGCGGTCGAGACTCAGGATGCAGCGGCTGTACTGAAGGGGCACGCCGACTGGGTCAACTCGCTGGGGATCAGCCGGAGTGGCCAGCGACTGATCAGTGGAGACGCACGGTCAAACGTCATCGTCTGGGACTTGGAAGAGCGCAAGGAGCTGTCGAGGTGGGCAGGCCACTCGTGGAATGGCATCGTGGCTGCCGCGCTGTCTCCGGATGGTCAGACGGCTCTGGTTTCGGAGTACACCTACAAACGTGACGACTTTGATCTTCCGGCCCCCGGGCTGAAAGTCTGGAATGTCGCGGATGCTGCGCAGAAACTGGATATCCTCAAAGTCCACATACCCAAATTCGACGATCAAGCTACGACCTATGGCGCCGCGAGTGTCTGGAGAAAGTTCATTAAGGGTGGACTGATCACGGTCGACTATTCGCCTGACGGAAGCCTTGTCGCTGTCGGCCAGGGCGGAGAAACCGACACGGGGCAGGTGCATCTGTTTGAAGCCGAAACCGGCAAGCTCGTTCGAACGGTGTCCGGACACAAATACGGTGTCTGCGACGTGAGATTCACGACCGACGGCAAACATGTCCTGTCCAGCGGACGCGACACGACTGTCCGCATCTGCCAGGTCGCCGATGGCAAGGAAGTCGCCGCACTGGGAAAAGGACGGGGCGGACAGTTCAAAGACTGGATGCACGGCATCGCGATCTCACCCGATGCGAAAATGGTTGCGGCGGCGGATATCGCGGGGTTCGTCCATGTCTGGCAAGTGTGGGCATAGGCCCTTCGATCCTGGGATCGACCAACATGTTGTCACAGGATTCTTAATCCTAATCGTACTCTTAATCTTAATCCCGACCCCGCGCGCACTCATTTCTGATTCGCGGCACAAGCCGGAAGGCCCGTTTCACAGATGAGCAACTCACAGGTCGTCGTGCTTTGCAGCGACATGTTCTTTGCGTCGCAGATCGATGGCACCGCACGCCAGCTCGACCAGACGGTACGTGTGGTGGATTCGCTCAGCGAGGTCACCGATGAGTTGCAGTCGGGGCGCGTGGCCAGACTGATCGTTGATCTCGAACTGCCGGGACTTGATCCGTGTGAACTGATGGCCGCGCTGCCTCAGGAGTCGCGCCCGCATGTGCTTGGTTTCGGCCCGCATGTGAAGAAGGATCGGCTGGGGGCCGCGCGCGATGCGGGGTTCGATGAGGTGATCTCACGGGGCAGTTTTTCAGCGAATCTCGCCGACATGCTGCAGCCGACGTCCGCCGGGCCGTTGCCGCGCACCCTTGAGCCGGAAGTCATGGACACGGTTGATGAAGCGGCTGATTACGACTCAATGGATCACAGCGGAGTGAACCGGTTGTTTGTCGACGATCTGCTGGCGGTGGCCGCGACTTGGACTGATCGAGACAGACTGCAGTCCTCGACGAACCCGCTTCGGATTCTGGACGTGGGCACGGGCACGGCTCAGATACCGATAGAGTTTTGCCGGCGACCCGTATCGGCGTCTGTATGGGCGATCGACCTGGCGGTCGAGATGCTCATGCTGGCTGAGCGGAATGTGCGGGATGCAGGACTCGACGGGCGCATTCTGCTCGAACACCTGGACGCGAAAGAACTGCCGTATAACGACGGCGAATTCGACTGGGTCATTTCAAACAGCATCATTCATCACATCCCGCAGCCGGTTGATTCGATGCGAGAGATGCTGCGCGTCCTGCGGCCTGGTGGCCTGCTGTTCGTGCGGGATTTGATGCGTCCCGGTTCAGACGCCGACGTCGAGCAATTCGTTGCAACGTACGCCGGCCAGGAAAACGAACACTCGCAACAGCTTTTCCGTCAATCACTGCATGCGGCATTGACCGTACCCGAGATGCAGGAGCTGATGGTGGACCTGGGCTGGCCAGCCGATTGCGCGGCACAGACCAGCGACCGCCATTGGACGATCCGTGGATCGCAACCGTAACAGTTGCGACGGCGGTGCCTGCAATGGCGCACGTACGGGCGCACGTGGGCGTGTCGAAATCAGGTCGTCATGAACACACCGCACGTGCGCACGGGAAGTGCCGTAAGGGTTGTCCGTCTTGCGCCCTGCTCATAGCCGTCAATCTGCGGTCCAGGTTGTCTCGCTTGCCTGATCGTTGGCGTTTCACACACTCACGAGACGATCTGTTACATGACTGGATCGAACGCATTCCTCTCGTAACTCGGCAGGCCACCAGTTCCCGCCCTTGATTCAGCCTCGATGATGCCCTCACCGGAGAACTCCATGCGGATCCTGCGACTGGCCGATCCGGATTCCCAGGCCCGATCCCGGACGCCATTGGGAGAAACTCTGGTTCAGCTCAAGTCCGGCCAACCGCCAGTAAAGGAGGCCGCCGTGACCCAGGCCGATCAGGGGGAACTTCAGAGCTGGCACGACCGCTTGAATTCGAATCACGAACAGATCACACGGCGGTTATCGCTGATTGAAGCGGAACTCGATCGACTCGTCGGCCCCGGTCCTGAACCGCCCCAACTGACAGTCTTCGAAGAGCGTAACGCGACAGTGCAGGACAGCAGGTAGGCATCCCGCGCCATCGGAGCGCTGCCTTATACGCAGCGGCGACGCCAGGCTTCGGCTGCTTCATGGCAGTCCGCGACGGCCCGTTGTGCAAACTGCACGAGTTCCTCTTCGCGGCCCTTGCTGGACAATGTGCGTACAACATCGGGGTCCAGTGGGCTGCCGAAGACGATACGCACCGTACGCGGTAGAAGGCGGAGTCCGCCGCGTGGCATGGCTTCGTGAGCGCCCGCAATTCCCACCGGATACACCGGCACACGGGCTCGCCGAATCAGTGATATGAACCCTGGTTTGAAGTCTCCAACTGAACCATCCGAACTGCGGGTCCCCTCGGGAAAGACGCCCACCAGGAATCCATGATTCATGCGCGCCAGAGCGTTTCGGATTGATGCCGTACTCGCGGAATCTCGACTGATCGGCATCACGTACGTCTCACGAAGCACCCAGCCGACGACGGGGACGGGAAAGAGTGAGTCGCGGGCGAGATAGCTCACCGGCCGCTGCAGTGGCACACCAACGAGCAGTGGATCAAGAAAGCTCTGGTGATTCACGAGGACCAGACCGCCGCCGGTTCGCGGCAGGTTCTCAAGTCCCCGGTACTGGCATCGCAGCCAGAACCCGAACACCAGGCGCATTCCAAACTGCAGCATCGACCAGACAATGTTGCGTCTGGTGGGATGCGGCAGCAGGTTGGTGTCGGGCGAAGTCATGCGGGGCATTCATCGATTCACATTGGCGAGCCACAGGATTCTTCCACCACAGTTCGCAGCCGACCGAAACGAAAACCGCCCCGCTGGCCAGGTATGCCAACGGGGCGTTTCAGGATTCAGCAACACAACAGGCTGTGTTATCGCTTCGAGAACTGGAAACCTCGGCGAGCCTTGCGGCGACCGAACTTCTTACGTTCCACCATACGACCATCACGCGTGAGAAAACCGGCTTCAGCCAGCAAGTGGTGCAGTTCCGGATTCCTGGCTTCCAAGGCACGGGCGATGCCAAGGATGACTGCTCCGGTCTGGCCGGTGGTTCCACCGCCATTGACGCGGACCCAGACATCGACGTCGGTTCGCGTGTTGGTTGCGTGCAGCGGTGCCTGCACCATCTTCTGGTCGCGTTCGATCCGGAAGAATTCTTCCAGGGTTCGACCATTGACCACAAACTTGCCGTCGCCCTCTTTGATTCGCACGCGGGCCACTGACGTCTTGCGACGGCCGGTTCCGATGGCGGTTCCGTCTTTGTCAATCTTTCCGCGGATAACCACTGGCGCTACGGGCTTATCTTCCTCAGCCGGGGCGCCTTCGCCCAGTGTCAACTCCGGGAGGTCGCTCCCATCGGCCGCTGCTTCAGGCGGTGCTTCGTCTTCCGACTCAACCTCGGCGGCGACTTCCGGTTCGGCAACCGCGTCTGGTTCGGCAACCGCGTCTGGTTCGGCAACCGCGTCTGGTTCGGCAACCGCGTCTGGTTCGGCAACCGCGTCTGGTTCGGCAACGGCCGCTGGTTCAGCAGCGACTTCCGGTTCGGCAACCGCTTCTACTTCAGCAGCGGCTTCGGGTTCGGGTTCCGCAGCGGCTTCTGGTTCAGCAACGACTGGTGCGCTGTCTGGAGCCTCGGGTGTTGCCGCCTGAAGTTCCTCTTCCGGCGTCTGCCCGTCGTCGGGCGTCGGTGTATCAGTGCTCATAGCAATTATCCAGGTTCAGATTCAGTCGCCACGTTCAGCAGGACGTGGAGTTACCGACACTCCGATGTGTGCGGTCACGAATTGTTCAGTGAGACCACCCTATTTGTCACCCGGCAGCAGGTGCGGCGGGAACGGCTGCGGCTGCTGGGCCTGATGTCCGTGATCCGGACCACAGAACAGACGCAGATTCTTCAGCATCTGGCTTCCCAGACGATTCTTCGGAAGCATCCGGCGGACGGCCTCCTGAAGGATCATTTCCGGCTTCTTGTCAAGCAGATCAGCGGCAGTCTGAATTTTGAGGCCACTCGGATATCCCGAGTACCGTGCATAAGTTCGCTGCTCCATCTTGCGTGTGTAATACGGGTGACTCGGATGCCGTGCCGGCTGGCCAGAAAACCGAATGAGATGCGCGTTGACGACAATCACCACGTCTCCGGACAGCACATGCGGCGTATACGACGCCTTATGCTTGCCCATCAGCACGGTGGCAATCTGTGTGGCGATTCGACCAACGATCATTCCGTCAGTATCGAGCACGTACCAGTCAGGATTGGTCGTCTCCTTTTTCGCCATCGTGGTGCGTTGAGTTATGACAGGCACGGTTACATTCCTTCAGAAAGCGACGAGGGCTGCAACAAATGCCGCAGCCCCTTTAATAGCAACAGGTTACGCAATCAGACCCAGCGAGAGTCTATGCGGGAACGCGAAAGAGTAGCGAGTTGATCATGTGCGTTCAACTCGGGCATCTGGAAATCGACCTCTGTCGGATTGGGGGACTGTTGTGTACAGAATTCCGGTCCGTTTCGGTGCTCGATCGGCCAGCCAGAGCGGCGAGGTCAGGAGGCAACGAGCCCACGCGTCTGACTGGTCGGTCCAACTCGGAAGCGGTTGTTGCCCGCTTTGCTCGTGTGGTCGCCGCATCTGGTCAGAAACATCGAGCGTGTGATTCCGATGGAACTCCTGTCGCTCCCGTTTTGTCTCCAGTCCAAGTCGTTGGCAAATCTGTTCAGTCGGCACGTGAAGCCATCGGGCATCGCCGGTCAGATTCAGCCGCCGATAGAGTTCCAGTGCGACTCGGCCCATTGTCCACCGGGCATTGATGTCCTGTGTGGGTCGCACAACCGCCTGCCCGTCGGTTGATGTGTAGACCATCGCATCGATGCCGAGTGGTCCGAAGTATCCGTCCCCATGCAGTTGGTCGGCGATTCTCCGGCCCGTGGCGACGATTGACTGCAGCGTCTCCGATGACACTTCGGGAAAGGCATCGTCCGCCCGAATGCCGTTGCCGGGGCAACCTGGCAGGATTTCGGTCATGCCCAGGAACGTTGGAGATTCAGCACGGCCCATTGGCAGGTCCCATTGGGTACTCAATTCAATCTCGGGCTGCACTTGTGGTTCGAAGTAGGCGGCGTGCTGCTGCTTGAGGCGAGACGTCAGCCAGTTGATCGATGCCTTGTCCAGTTGGTCACCACGCCCCGTCAGCCGTTCGCGACCGGCCATGCCGAATTCTGCTTTGACAATCCACTGGAAGTCGGAAACCGGTGTTTCCCATTTGCGGGCGCCGCGCCGAATCGCATCGTTCAGATCATCGACGGCCAGGATTCGTCGGGCGCCGGACAGCGATTTCCCAATTTCGATTTCCAGTTCATGCGAAAATGTCCGCGAATTTGCCCGTCGAACGACATCCAGCGGTGGGGCTGTGACATGGCAGCCCAACTGACTGGCAGCTCGCAACGCCGTCTCTGACCAGCCCCACGGTGCAGCCTGCAAAGACACTGCAGGCGGGCTGTTCGTGACCGACCTGCCATGAACAAGGCCCGCATCAGCAGCTGCGGCAAGGAACTCGTGGGGCAGTGGTTCGTCGAAGTGAACCCTGTCGTCCGGTTTCGTCAGCGGCAGCAGATGCGCTGTCAACTCGGCATTCAACGCAGCGAGTCGCGCCGGGCGGTTGTATCCGGATGTCGCGATTTGATGCTCGAAGTCGAAATTGCCGAGAAAAATTCGTGCCATGACCTTGCGATGGTTTGAGGCATGTCCCCGATTGCGAATGGACCCGTGCGACGTCGTTTGAGCGACGTCGACCTGTCGCAACACCGGGAGCTGTCAGATCGTCGGCCAGTCTTGCCAACCTCTGGGAAAAGCATAACTTACGAAGATTCATTGACCCCTGAAGCCGCTCGGTGTCAGTATTCTGCCCGGTTGCTGAGAAACTGGTTCTTTGGGTCAAGGTCCGTCTCAGACGGCGATGCGATGGAAACGATTCTCAAAGGCTACGAAGTCAATGCGGCGACGTGGTTCTATTTGTCTCTGCTACTAATCGTCGCCGTGTTCTTCCGCTTCCGGCGATTGTGGTCCCTGCGCAACGTGGACCTTCTGCTTCTGCTCAGCGTGTCTCCCGGGCTATTACTGCTGAACGTGGCCCGCGGGCTGCCCATGACCAGCCCGGACGAGGTCCTGCAGGTCGAAAAACTGCGGTCGCTTGGCTATGGCTGGCTGTTCGTGACAACCGGGCTGTGTCTGGTCCGGCTGTTTTTCGACGCGTGGTTCCGGCGGCGCCCGTTAATCGAGCAGAACCTGAACGCGGCCGGACTGACGTTTCTTTGCGTCGCCGCGTTTGTGTTCCAGGTCACTAGAGTTGCCACTGAGGATCCCGCTGCCACAACCGTCGCGGCTGTGCGGCAAGCGGAGGACCTGCTCAGTCGCGAGGACACGAATACAAACACGGGAACGACCACCGGCCCGGCTCAACGGTTGCTGTCGGCGACGGGAGTGGCAGCGGCGCGAATCGTCGCGGAGCCGAGCGTGGCCGAGCTTGTTGCGGCCCGAGTCATGGCGTGCCTCTCGCACCTGGCGGTTGTTCTGGGACTGGTGTTTCTGGGACGCCGGCACCTGGGAGATATCCGCCTGGGCGTGGCCATGGCGACGATGTACCTGCTACTGCCCTGCACTGCCTATCAGGTGAATCATGTCGCGCATGTCCTGCCGGCGGCGCTCGTGATCTGGGCGTTGACGTTCTATCACAGACCAATGGTCGCTGGCGGACTGATGGGCCTGGCTTGCGGAACAGTCTTCTTTCCTGCGTTTCTTCTGCCGCTGTGGATGGTGTTTTACGGTCGCAACGGATCGATTCGCTTTGCCGTGGCGCTGGCTGGAGTGGCAGCCGTTCTGATCGGTACGTTCGCCCTCACGGCCACCGATCCACAGTCCTTCGTGCGGCAGTGGATTGGCTCGATCGACTGGAGCGTGCTGCAGTTTCAGCGTGGCCAGGGCGTTGGTTTCTGGGCATCTGTCGATTCCGTGTACCGCATTCCCGTGATGGCCGCGTTTCTGGTCATGGCGATCTGCCTGACAATCTTCCCGCTGAAAAAGAACATCGAACACCTGATGTCGCATTCGGCGGCCATCGTTGTCGCGACGCAATTGTGGTACCCACAGCATGGTGGAGTTTACGTGCTGTGGTATCTGCCGCTGTTGCTGGCCGTCGTCTTCCGACCGCGGCTCACGCATCTTGTGCCGCCGGAGTCGGCTCCTTTACTGAAAGCCGCGCGGGAAGCCAGTTCCGACACGCCATCGGACCGCACGTTTTCGAGCCCCGGACGACAGCAGCTTCCGTAAGACAGCGCACTCACTTCGCGGCGCAGCTACTTCTCAAAGACGGGACCCTTGCGTGCCTTGTTGTAGAGGTCTTTCCAGCGGGCCGAGCCGTCGTTGGGCAACAGCTTCGTGAAGACACCACGCTCGAAGTACGGCATGCCCCCGCGCCGGGCGAGACTCAGCATGAAGTTGACCTTACCGTTGTTGGCCAGGTACATCCGTCGGCCGTCCGGCCAGGTTGTTTCAATCACACGGGGCGGTTCCGGCCGGCGTTTGGGTTTCGGAACTTTGAGTTTCTCGACCGTGTCCCAGTCGACTTCGCAGCCCAGACCTGGTCCATCCGGGATCGACGAATAGCCATCCGTGACCGTTACCGGTTCGGTGATGAGCTGATGCTCGTAAAGCTGATGGCAGTTGACCGCCGGCCAGGTTGCGTGACTGAGGACTGCTCCGAAGTGCTTCGACCATGTCGCTGTCAGGCCCATGCCGACAAGCTGCAGCCAGAACGGTTTGTCCGCCAGTGCCGCACCGGTCGCGCGTTGCAGCAGCAGTTTCGCTCCGCCACCAATCACGAAGCCATCGCACGCGTCTTCGGTCAGCACGATGTATGGGTCGGGCCGACCGTAGTGCATGGCAACGGGAACACGTGTCGCATTCCTGATGACCTGGTTGCCGCGAATATCGTGTTGAAAGATGGGTGTCTCCCAGATGGCCATCTGCGGAAACTCGGCCAGCTCTTTCAGGATCGGAATGCCGCGTTCGGCGCTCAGCAATGTGTCGTTGAAGTCGAGAGCGACTTTGAAATCTTTCGGGACGGCTTTCGCGGTCGCTTCCGCCATCGCCCAGGGATCGAACCACGGCCGGCCTTTCGTTTTGTACGCGCGGTATCCCTGCCGATAAGCCTCGGCACACTCGGCGGCCATGTCTTCGGGCGACGTGTCGATGTTCCACCACGCGAGCGGAGTGCGATCGTGAACGCGAGTTCCCAGCAGTGCATACGCCGGAACTCCAGTCGCTTTTCCGACGGCGTCAAACAGCGCCATCTGCAGGCCAGCGCCCAGATCATCGTCCCACATCAGCTCGACGGCGTTCCTTCCGTGAGCACGAGCAACGTCTTCGTCCTCGGTCGCCTCCCACGTGTAGTAGAGCAGAGTCTCGCCGTGTCCCGTGTGCCCCGACTTAAGCGTCACCGAGCAAATCTCCGACCACTTCCAGTGTGGGATTTCGCGCGACATGTTGCGGTCAGGAACTTCGCGAAACGGATTCAGCACTGTCACCCGTTCGATCTTCGCGATTTCGAAGGCGCGGTTCGGCGCAGGTGCCGCCTCGGCCCTGGGCGAACTCAGCATGTCGGAAAAACAGACACCGGTCAGTGCGGCTGCGCCGGATCGCAACAGGCTGCGGCGATCGATGTGAAGACCTGTCTGACTGGAGCGTGCGGTCATGGAACTTCCCTTCTGGTTCAATCCGCGCCACGTGGCACGGAATAGTCCTCTTCAATTGAGATGGCCCGAATCTCGCAGTCATCGAAGCTGGTCGCGTCGTCTGGCGCGGGAGTCTGACGGAATCGCAGCGTGTTGACACCCTGCTCCAACACCGCTCGCGGAATTCGAATCCGCACGCGTCGTGGGGAGTGCGCGGGACAGTGAATCGAGACATGCTCATTGAGCGTGCCGATCAGTTGTCCGTTCACCTCGACACGTGTGGCGAGGAATCCACCTCGCACGGCATTCAGCAACGGTGACGCGGCCAGCGTCTGTGGCCCCGCGGGAATCAGCTCGGCGGCATCCAGACTGAGGTAGACGACTCGGTCCGGCCTTTCGATCGGGACCCACGACAGGGACAACTCGGTACCGATTGGTTCCGGTGAACTGAACTCCTCACGAATTCCGTTACCCAGATGCCGCGGCCCGGCGTCCAGCATCTGCGTCGAACCGAACGCCAACGGTTCGATTCGCTGCAACATTCCCCACGGCAGTCTGAGCGTTCGTAAGAGCGGGTGATCCACGACGAGTCCGATTGCGTCCGCGCCGACGATCACCGCTCGGAGCCGCCCGCCCCGCGGTTCGCCGAAGTGCATGCAACTGGCTTCAGGAGCGAGCGTCAATTGCGCCAGCCAACCAACCTGTGTGGGTCGGTTCGTCGGAACGTCGTTGATGATCGGATCCGTGGAATGGCGAAACTGCACGGACTTAATGTCAGGCCACGGGACGTGAACACGACCGTTGACCGTGGTGAGACGAAAGACGTCGCGTCCGCGAAATACGCCAGCTGATGGAAATCCGGAGTCTTCCTGCGCGCTGTAGCCGAACAGTTCGTCTCCACTGTTCAGCGCAATGCAATCCGAATCACGTGCAGGCGTCAGCGTGCGGGGCAAACTCGCTGCATCCCGATCGACTCGCCGGATGCGAAATCTGGCCGGCGGAAGCGAGCTTCCTTCGACTGGGGCATTTGCGGGAGACACAACTCGCACTCCCGTAAGCATGCCGGACCAGTAGGGAGCCGATCCCAGAAGCTGTCCATCGACACTGACAGTCAGCCCCTGACCGAGAAACAGACGAAGCCGAAGCATGTCGTGTTTGATTCGCACAACGCTTCTGGACATGGCGATATCCGAAGCCAGCACGAACTCGGTTTGGTCATTCGCGGACCGTCGGATATGCGCGGAAACGTGGCGCGTCACGCTGTCAGTATCTTCCAGCAGAAACTGCACGGACTCGATGAGTGGAACGGATAAGTCGTGCGAATCGAGTCGCATGTCGAAGCTGGCGAGGACAGCTGACGCCGGTTCCGGCAATGTGGTGGTCGCGTGACATCCCGGCTTGAGCAGGTCACCGGCTGGTTCGAATACCCAACGCATGGCAGGCATCAGATGCTGCTGAGCCGCCTTCCGATCGGCGTCGCGTGGAGTGACCGTGTATGTCACCGATGCAAGATCACTCGCCTGCGATGGAGGACGAATCGAAGCCACACACTCGATAGGCACCACGCGCGACGGCTCCGGGTGCTGCAGCCCGGGCAGACCGAATCGACGCACCAATGGCCTGGGATCGCCGTCGACGGAATCGGTCGGGCTGTCACGGGCAATATGGTACGAGCCGGTCGCGAAGGACTCGCCGGTCCAGAGCGTGACGATCCTCACGGACCGACTGGACTTTGAATCGAAAATATGCGGCGGGAAGTCAATCCGTGCAATTTCGGACAGCGGCGTTTCGTCCGCCTGCAGACGGGCGGATGCCCGCGGATTCTCGGTCCCCCGCGTAGTGCTCGTGAAGTGTGTTCGGAAACTCGAACCGTTATGTAAGGTCGCCCGGAACACCGGTCCGACCGGCACAGCCGACATAGCAGATTCAATCGAGCCTGCAACGAGAAACACCGCGGCCAACAGGAATTGCTGGAGTCGTACGACGCCCGGTGTGCCTCGTTCGCTACCGTCAAAGTCGAGAGGTTCCCTCGAGCGCAGGGCGAGTCTGCTCAGAAAACAACCGGTGCCCGACCAGCGAATTGGCGGACGGACTCGGTCAGGCAAATTGCAATGCATCGAGACACCGTCGTCGGGCGAAATGAATGCCGTACGGAAAGCGAGTGGATCGATTGTGTCGACAGGACCGATCACTGAATAGACACCGGTCATCGGAATACCCCGTGATCGGCTGTGGGCTGTTCATGCATTGCCGGGAATTCTGCAGCATTCACCGGCGTGATTATCGACGAGGTATGGAGTCGGTCGTTACAACCGTATGTGTTGCCAGGAAATGCGCCGTTGGACGGGTTGACGTAATTGCCGACGTTCCGGGCGGTCGTATACTTTCGCGGGCAACACGATGGAGCAGGCAGGTCAGTTTGGAGGCAGGTTTTCAGCACTGCTGCAGAACCAGAGCCCGAGAGCGGCTCAGAGTGATTTCACATGACAGTTGAGACGGCTACGTCCCGCATCCTGTGTTTCAGTCGGGATCCAGAACATTCTCGCAGTGTGGCGGAACGCCTCGCCCCCGAGTACGACGTGGTCTGTCCGGCTACACTCGAGGACAGCCTTGAGACCCTGCACAAGGGTGGGTTCTCAGGGCTTTTTTTGTGTGGCGATGAAATGACCTCGGCCGGACTTCTGCTGCAGGCCGGCGGCATTCTCGAGCAGCTCAACGATGGCCTGGCGCTCGTCGGGCATCGGCGCGAGATTCTGTGGCACAACCGTCAATTCCTCGATCTGTCTCATCAGACGGTGGACTCGCTGACCGGCGACAGTTTTTATGACGCCTTCGGGTCGCCGGAAATCCTCGGACCAGATTTCTGCCCGCTGAACACAGCCTTCGGCACGGGCGAGTCGGCCTGCAGTACGCTGCGTGTCGGAGACAAGACCTACTACGAAGTTGAAGCGACACCCGTCTTCGATTCGGAAGGCGATCATTCCGAGTTCGCTCGATACCTGATCGTTGTCCTTCGGGATACATCGACACAGGTGCTGCAGAAACAGAAGCTTAACGCTATCTATCAGGCCGGCCTGGAACTGGGTGATCTGACGCCCAGCGAGCTGCTGGAAATGAGCGTCGATGACCGTATTGAATTGCTGAAGTCCAAGATTCTTCACTTCACTCAGGATCTCCTGCAGTACGACACGGTTGAGATTCGCCTGCTGCAGAGGGAAACCAGACAACTCGATCCGCTGCTGTCCGTAGGCATGGACGGGAGTGCGTCTCAGCGCGACCTCTTCGCCAACCCAACCCATAACGGTGTCACCGGTTTCGTTGGAGCGACCGGCAAGAGTTACCTGTGCGAAGACACGACGTCCGACCCATTGTATCTCTCGGGTGCCGCGAACGCCCGCAGTTCGCTGACTGTTCCGCTGATGCTGCATGACGAAGTGTTTGGCACGTTCAACGTTGAGAGCCCGCGGGCAGGAGCGTTCAGCGAGAACGACCTGCAGTTCCTGGAACTGTTTTCCCGCGAGATCGCCGTCGCGTTGAATACGCTGGATCTGCTGGCCGTCGAGAAACTGTCGACGTTGACGCAAAGCACGGAACTCGTGCTGAGAGAGATTGCCGAGCCGGTCGACGAGATCATTCAGGACGCGACGTGGCTGATCGAGAATACAGTCGGTGCGGATCGCAGCGTCACCGAGCGGTTGCGTGACATCCTGAATCACACGCGTCATGTCCGGCAGCTTGTGCACAATGTGGGCGATTCGATTCTGCCCGACGCCGGTCATACGCACGCCGCGCTGCCGCAAAGCGAGACCCGCCCGCGCATGCAGCAGAAGCGTGTACTGGTCGTTGATGCGGAAGACGACGTGCGTCGCTCCGCACACGAACTGCTTGGCCGGTTCGGCTGCGAAGTCGAGACGGCACACAATGCCGAAGAGTGTTTTCTGTTGTGCCGCTCGTATCACTACGACGCCGTCATCGCAGACATTCGTCTGCCGGACAGGACCGGTCACGAAGTCTTCACCCAACTGCTGCAGATCGACCCGCATCTGCCGGTCATGCTCATGACCGGCTACGGCTACGACCCGGGGCATTCAATCGTCAAAGCCCGGCAGGCCGGCTGTAAGACGATTCTCTTCAAGCCCTTCCGTGTAGATCAGCTCGTCGAAGGGTTGGACATTGCGTTTGCCCCGCCGTCCGATCTGGACGAGACATAAGGCGAGCGGCAGGAACTGGCTGGCAGCTGAATTCCCAGGAATTCAGACGAACCGTCAGAAACGGAATTCCTGCGAATCCGGCTCCGATAAGTCTGGAATGGCCGCTCGCCCAGCCCGGATTATTCAGGCGAGCGGAGAGCGTCAGCTCTCCGACCTGTGGAATATGCATGAAAGCCGCTCAGCTAACATTCCGTTGTTCTCAAACATCTGCCTGAGGGACGTTTGACGACAACAAGATTGGTCGGACGCAGTCGTTTCGGGCTGACTCGACTGCCTCGTAACTGTCACATCCCGGCATGTGGTCGTTCACGATGCCGACCGACTGCATGAAGGCGTAGGCTGTTGTCGGTCCGACGAACGACCAGCCGCGTTTCTTGAGTTCTTTGCTCAGGTGTTTCGATTCTGCAGTCTCGGAGCGGCAGGACTCAGCATGGGCCGCACCATTCGGCCCAGAAGTCTGGGTCTACGGGAAATCTACAGGACGGCTTTATCTGTTCGATCAATAACGGCGTTCGCTTTCCCCGATGCTTACATCGTTGGCACTCATGTCGCGGCGGCGCATTAGGCCCTGGTCGTCGAACTCCCAGTGTTCGTTGCCGTGAGTTCGGTACCACTGACCGTTCGCGTCATGCCACTCGTATTCGAATCGAACCGATATCCGGTTGTCGGTGAATGCCCAGAGTTCCTTCATCAGGCGATAGTCGAGTTCTTTGTTCCACTTGTCCCGCAGGAATTCCTGGATAGCTCCTCGACCTTTGAAGAACAGATCGCGGTTGCGCCATATCGAGTCTTCCGTGTACGCCAGCGAAACGCGTTGGGGGTCTCGACTGTTCCATGCGTCTTCCGCAGCTTTGACTTTGGTGAGGGCGGTTTCGCGAGTGAACGGTGGGCGGATATCGGTCGGTGATGGCATTGGTTCGGTTCTTTCTACTCTGAAGTCGACAAATGAAGTTTCCGGGAGTCGGTCATGCCGCGGCGGATGTATCGGCTTCGCTCACGCCGTGCAAGACACCGTCGCCTCCAGCAGCGACTCCGCCGTCAACGGGCAGGATGACGCCTGTGATCCACGGAGCGTTGGTCAGATAGAGTACGGCGGAGGCAATGTCCTCGGGGGTTCCGTAGCGGCCGAGTGGTTGCATCGCGTGCAGCGAATTCAACTGCTCGTCGGTGAGGTCGCCGTAGAGCGGCGTGGGGACGACACCAGGTGAGACGGCGTTGATGCGGATGTTGTCGCCGGCCAGTTCGGAGGACAGGTTCTTCGTCAACGCGGTGATTCCGCCCTTCGCAGCGATCGGGGCACTGGACGGAATCGACACGACGCTGTTGTCGGTCAGGATCGTGCCGATGTTCACGATCGAACCGCCGTCACCCTGCCGACGCATCTGAATCACGGCGGCCTGCGTGAGCAGGAACGTCCCGCGCAGATATCCGAGATACCCGTCGAGTTCAGAGACCGAATAATCAGCAATCGGCTTCGACTCGAAGATGCCGGCGTTGTTGACCAATACGTCGACGCGGCCAAATCGTTCGACTGCGGCGGTTACAAGTTTTCCCGCCGTCGCCGACTGAGTGACGTCTCCGGCAACGATCGCCAGACGACTGGGGACGTCCAGTTGCGAGGCAGCGCGGGCGAGTTTCTCCTCCGTCCGACCGTTGAGGACGACGTTCATTCCATCGTTCAGGAACGCCTTCGCGACGGCGAGGCCGATGCCGCTCGCCGATCCGGTCACGATTGCTGTTCTGACTGTCATCGGTCGTCCTTTCAAATTCGGTTGTTCTGTGATGAGTGCGGCGGTCGTAAACGGGCTGCAGTCACAACCACCGCACGCGTTCGATCAGGCGGCAGCCACAGCCTGCAGTACTTCCTCGTACTTTTCCTTTGGATGCACTCCGACGAGTCGCTCGACGACTTCGCCGTTGTGGAAAATCAGGACAGACGGGATCGAGTGGATGCCGTATTCCTGAGCCGCGCCTGAGTTCTCATCGACATTCAGCCTGCCAACTTTGGCACCTTCGCCGACGTCACCTGCAAGTTCCTCAACGACCGGGCCGAGGATTCGGCAGGGGCCGCACCATTCAGCCCAGAAGTCGACCAGCACAGGCTGATCGCTGCCGAGCACCTCAGACTTGAAATTGGCATCGGTGAATTGTTCGGGATGTCGAGTGGTCATGACGTTCTCCTTGTGAGTTGTTGTTTTCAGTTTGAGTTGTGAGTAATTCGGGCGTATCGCCGTCGATCAGCGAGCAGAGAGGACGACCGCGAAGTTGCGGCCGTCCCCGTTTCGTTCATGCTGAGGCCGTTCAAGACCCGCAGCCGCAGGATTTGCTGTCCGACTTCGTCGTCGAGCAGGATTCGGTTTGCTGTTCTTCTTTTTTCGTTTCATTCGTGTTGTCAGCCATGATTGGGCTCCGTTGTGTTTGAAGTTCGAGAAGAATCGATCTGGTTCAGTTCGGGACTCGGTTGATCAGGGCATCGGACACCTCTCTTTCTGTTATGGGTGACTGCCAGTGGTATGTTGTTTCGATGCTGTGCGTGTTACCCGGCCGCCAATGCCGTCGAGCGACGATCTGATTCACTGTCGGAGTGCACGTGAGATTCAAAGTTGCAGTCGGTCTGTTGTTGCTCCTTACGACGAAGCAAGCGTGCGAAGACCATGAAATGAGTCACCAGAAGCACTGGCACCCAGAACGTTGGGATGTACCAGGTCGTGTGCAGCAGCGGTGGAATGTTCGACTGACGCAGGGCGTTCAGCAGGTCGACCGTGCCGACAACGTTGAAGACCCAGACCAGCGGCAGCGCGAGGCTCCACCGATGTCGAAGAGCCACCAGGGCCCCAATCGCGAGCAGACCGCTGACAAAGTCGCCGTAGGCAACGGCGAATGCAAAGGAGTTCGGCAGAGACTCCGCAACCAGTCCGGGCACCAGAAACGACAGCCCGACATGCCGAATCGCATGAGGGAAGATCAGAGCTGTTAACGCCACGTTGATCGGCTTCGTGGCGAGCCAGGGTGCCACGTACCACTTTGCCAGTAGCCCATACACAGTCAGGCTCAACGCAACCTGCACGAGGAAAATCGTCAAAGTATCCATGGGTCACCTCCTGTAAGAGAAAGAATCGAATTGACGGCCAGGCCTTATGCCGTGGCGATTTCAGCGACTGCCGGAAAGTCGACTTCAGTGCCAGCGACGTGGTTGAAGTAGTTGGCGAACGTCTTCCACGCGACAACGGCAACGATCTCTGCGATCTCGGCATCGCCGTGTCCCGCTCGTCGCACCTGGTCGACGTCTTCGTCACTGACCCAGCCGCGGTTCTCGACAAGCTGCCGAGTGAATCGGAGCGCGGCGTCGGTTCGCATATCCGGGGAAGACGACTGCCGGGCGTCGGTCAGTTCGCCGTCGCTCAGCCCGACTGACTTGCCGATCGCGCAGTGAGCGGCGACGCAGTAACCGCAGCCATTCGCTTCTGAGACGGTCAGTGCAATCTGTTCCCGTAGCTTCGCGGGGAGAACGCCGCCTTCGAGTGCTTCGCCGAAGACGACGTAACTCTTCAAGGCGGCTGGCGAGTTGGCCAGAGTCCGGATGAGATTCGGGACCATTCCGAACTTCTCGTTCACGGCATCAATCAGTTCGCGTGCCTCGCCGACTGCCTGGCCAGGCTCGATGGCTTTGAGTCGCGACATTTCCAGTACTCCTTGTAATTGGTTTGCGTGTCTTCGATAGACATAGACTTCGCACGGAGCGTGCCGAAGTCGTAGAGATTCTTTAACTCATTTCATTGAAGCAGCTTGCGGCGATGCGTAGACATTCCGGAAAGGCATGACATTTCGCGAATCGCGAGATATCACTTTAATTTGCGGAGATGCCGTGGATAATCCGGGCATGAAGACATTCGAATCCTGCGACGACAGTCACATCGATTCGGTCAAGTGCCTGTTGCTCGACATGGCTCTTGAGCGGACCGTTGAATCACTCCTCAGCCTGATCGTGAGTCGGCTCAACGGGCTGGCGGATGTCGCGCTGGCGCGTATGTGGCTGATGGCTCCGGGCGATATCTGCGACAACTGCCATCTGCGTACCGAGTGTCCGAATCAGGAGCGGTGCCTGCATCTTGTTGCGAGTGCCGGTAGCCCGGTCGATGCCGACGCCGACTGGTCCGGGATCAATGGCAGCTTTCGCCGCTTCCCGATTGGTGTTCGCAAAGTGGGCCACGTGGCGTCGACGCGTGAGGCGGTCGAGGTCAGTGACATCGGCGATGGATCGCAGTGGATTGCGGATCCCGACTGGGCTGTCCGTGAAGGCATTCTTGGATTCGTTGGCCAGCCACTGCTGTCGCGCGACGAACTGATCGGAGTGCTGGGAGTCTTCCTGCGCGTACCGGCAGGAAATGACGCTCAGGCCTGGTTGCGTATGGTGGCCGACCACGCCGCATCATCCATTGCCACTGCCCGAGCCTTCGAAGAAATCGACCGGCTTCGTCGACAGCTCGAACTCGAGAACGAATACCTGCGCGACGAAGTCAAAGTCGCGACCGGCTGCTGTGGCGGGATCATTGGAGAGAGTCCGGCACTTCAGAAAGTGCTTCAGCAGGTGGAACTTGTCGGCCCCACGGATTCAACCGTTCTCGTGCTTGGCGAGTCTGGAGTCGGCAAAGAATTGATCGCTCGAGCCATCCATGAACAGAGCCCGCGCAAAGACGGGCCGCTCATTAAAGTGAATTGTGCATCCATTCCGCGCGACCTGTTCGAAAGCGAGTTTTTCGGCCATGTTCAAGGATCGTTTACGGGAGCGATGCGTGATCGAGCCGGCCGATTCGAACTGGCAGACGGCGGCACACTGTTCCTCGACGAAGTCGGCGAGATTCCGCTCGACATGCAGAGCAAGCTGTTGCGAGTCCTCCAGGAAGGCACCTACGAACGAATCGGTGAAGAAGCGACGCGACAGGCCAACGTGCGGATCGTCGCTGCGACGAATCGAAAGCTGGAAGAAGAAGTCGCGGCAAAACGTTTCCGCCAGGACCTCTACTATCGACTAAGCGTCTTTCCGATCGACGTCATCCCGCTGCGCGATCGCCGAGAGGACATCCCGCTGCTCGTGCAGAGCTTTCTGGAAACGCAAAGCCTGAACCTCGGGCTGAGCGTTCCGAAACTGAAACGACGCCACATTATTGAGCTTCAGCAATACGACTGGCCGGGCAACATCCGCGAACTGCAGAACGTTATCGAGCGAGCCATCATCCGCAGTCGCACCGGCCCGTTGAAATTCGAGTTGCCTCAATCCGAATCCGGCAGCCGCACGCTCCCGATGACCGTTCCCGATTCCGAATCTGGTGAGCGGGGACTGTTGACGCTCGACGAAGTCCGTCAGCTTGAGCGAGGCAACTTCATTGCCGTGCTACAGCATCACAACTGGAAGATCTCCGGTACTGGAGGCGCGGCCAACTTCCTCGGCATGCACCCGGCGACGCTGACCTCGCGCATGAAGGCGCTGGAGATCCGCAAGCCGGTGAAAGACTGACTCCGCCGACGATGCGACGAAAAACCGCAAGGTAATTCCGTGAGATATGGCGATTCAGGAATGAGATGTCATTAATAGCGATATGTCATGAGGCATCTTCACAGCCGGGAAACTCAGTAACCAGCTTGCTTAACTGGAGTTACGACAACGTAACTCCGAATGGCACGCCGAGTGCGTTAAGGCATGGTCAGACCGACGACCGCCCAATTTCATGGCGAGTCGCGAACGCAAACCCCTCACGAAGAAGGATGACGACCATGTCAACTGACACCTGCACCGCCACTGCCTGTGAAACTTCCGCTGGTCACGATCATGCCGAGACACCGGCGACTCAATTGAAGGCCGCGATTGTTGTGCTGTCCGATCCGAAATCCGGTTCTCAGGAAGAAGCGCTCGGCCGCGTCTTCAATGCACTGGCTGTCGCCTACGACTTCAAGCAGCGTGGCGACGATGTCAGCATCCTGTTCCAGGGAGCGGGCACACGATGGATCGGGCAACTCAGCCAGGATGACCATCCTGCTCACGCGCTGTACAAAGAAGTCGAAGACACGATTGCTGGCGTCTCATGCGGATGTGCCGACGTGTTCGGCGGCAGTGAAGACGCCGAGAAGTCCGGCTTCGATCTGATCACCGACAACCCCGTCCCCGGCACGACCGGTCTCCCGAGCCTGGCGAAGCTGGTTGGTGAAGGCCGTACGGTGCTGACGTTTTGATGACAGTCGTCGGCTGAAAACCGCGATCCCCTTTCCCCGGCACCGGGGAAGGGGTCACGTCGCAGACTTACCAATCGGAGTGACCGATGCCCACAGTCAGCACATTTCACGAAGGCGAACTTGCGGTTCAAGAACGAGCCGGCGCAGCCGCGCAAGGCCGCAACAGCGGTCGCTTGATCTCTGATGCGATTATTCCCGGAGCGATCAAGTTCGTGAGCAAGCAACCGATGCTGATCGTCGGCAGCGTGGACCAGGACGACAATCTGTGGACGTCGATCCTCATCGGCGAACCCGGCTTCATGGAAGCGGAACTGCGAACTCTCGACATTGACCTGGCACGATCACTGCGACTGCCCGGCGACCCGCTCTGGGAGAATCTGAACCACCATTCCGAGGTCGGTCTTCTGGTCATCGATCTTCGCAGCCGCGCGCGATTGCGAGTCAATGGCCGCGTTGAATTTCCATCTGATGACCAGCTCCGAATCAACGTCGAACAGGCCTACCCGAACTGTCCGCAATACATCCAGCGCCGCAACTTCCGGCCGGCAATCACCACGAATCCACAACCAGCCTCACTCAATTCGTCGGGAGTCGAGCTGGCAGACGAACTGCAACAGTGGCTGACGACCGCGGACACGATGTTTGTTTCCAGTCGGCACCCGGACCACGGCGTCGACGCTTCACACCGGGGCGGTCATCCCGGATTCATCCGTGTGCTCAGCCCGTCGCGACTGCGGATTCCCGACTACTCGGGCAACGGGATGTTCAACACGCTCGGCAACTTCGAGGTAAATCCTCGCGCCGGCATCCTCGTCCCGGACTTCGAGAATGGTCGCACGCTGCAACTCACCGGCCGCCCGGAAGTCCTCTGGAACATGGATGACGCAGCAGGCGTGACCGGAGGCACCCGTCGATACTGGGACTTCACGGTCGACCGCTGGGTACAGACCGAGAACGCACTGCCAGGCGTGACCGAGTTCCTGGACTACTCACCACGCAATCCAGGTCATTCCGCGTAAGACGCAACGAACTGAAAGCCGCATCAAGACGACGCGACTTGTCAGGCCAGACGTCAGGTTCGTAGCCGCGTGGATCTAGCAAGTGAAGCCGTCGCCCGCCCGCGATCAAACCGAGAAGTGACTCAAGAAGCATGACTACAACAACGTTGGTCGGACAAATTTGTTTCGGGCTGACTCGACCGCCTCGTAACTGTCACATCCCGGCATGTGGTCGTTCACGATGCCGACCGACTGCATGAAGGCGTAGGCCGTCGTCGGTCCGACAAACGACCAGCCGCGTTTCTTGAGTTCTTTGCTCAGGTGTTTCGATTCTGCAGTCTCGGAGCGGCAGGCATCGAAGGTCGTCACGGTGTCCGGCTCGAATTGCCACAGGAACGCAGCCAGCGAGCCGGCTTCCTCGACAAGTTCAATCGCCCGGCGTGCATTGTTGATGGTCGACTCGATCTTCCCGCGGTGTCGCACGATGCCAGCGTCCTTCAGCAGCCTGGCCACACTGGACTTGTTGAATCGAGCGACCGCGTGGAAATCGAAATCGCGAAAGGCCCGGCGGAAGTTGTCTCGTTTGCGAAGAATCGTCAGCCAGCTCAGACCTGACTGAAAACCTTCCAGACAGATCTTTTCAAACAGCCGGACATCGTCCCCCACCGGACGGCCCCATTCATCGTCGTGGTAAGCGACGTAGTCCGTGTGTTCGCCGCACCACCAGCAGCGGGTCACGTCGTTGTCGTCGGTTCTCTGGTGTTTCGAAGCTGCGGTCATGATTCGATCTGTGTAATCCGGTTGACGGCGGCATGACGGACGACTCGGGCCGGGATTCCGGCCACCGTGGCGCCCGGCGGGACCTCACGCAGCACTATGCTGCCGGCCCCGACTGTTGCGCCCTTGCCGACCGGGATGTTGCCCAGAATCTTCGCGCCGGCTCCGATGAAGACGTCGTCATCCACTTTTGGATGACGGTCGCCTCGGTCCTTTCCAGTGGCCCCGAGTGTCACATCGTGCAGGATGACGACGTTGTTGCCCACTGTCGCTGTTTCTCCGATAACGACTCCGGTCGCGTGGTCGATGAAGACGCCGCGTCCAATCCTGGCGGCCGGGTGGATGTCGATGCCGAAGACGGCGGAGATGCGTCCCTGCAGATACATAGCCAGCGGTTTCCTTTCGCTGTGCCATAAGGCGTGGGCAATCCGGCTGGCTTGCAGGGCCTGGAACCCCTTGAAGTTCAGGAAGGGTGTCAGGTTCGATGTGGTCGCCGGGTCGCGCTGGCGAATGACCAATAGATCGTCCTTGATGGCCTGCCGGATATCCCGGCTGGTTGCGACAACCTCTGCGAACACACGGCGTTGCAGAACCGGATCGTCACCAGGTTCCGTGAGCAGTTCCGCAAGGCGATGAACGAGAGCACAACCAATCGTGCGATGGTCAAGGATCAATCGGTCGAGCATCGGCCGCATGACAGGATCACGTTCGGCCGCATCGAGTGCCTCGGCCTGAATCGCACTCCACAGGGGGTCGCGTTTCCGCTGAGTTGAAGCAGAATCACCGAGCATCGTTCCGGATTGCGTACAGAGATCAACAGCTAACATGACACTCCCCTGATTGTTACACGATGCGTCGCATCGCGAAGGAAAGACGGTACGGATCGACGTGCCCACAATGGATTGCCGCCGGTTCAAGAGCCGATCGCGTACTTCGTGATCGCAAAGAGGTGGGCGACGACGAACAGCGGGACGGTCGCATTCGGTGCCAGCACCATTGGGAACCGGAAAACCAGCGAAGCGTCTGGCTTGGAGTCGAACAGGCGGAACGGCGACGGGACCGAGAAGAACATCGAGAGCCCCGCGCCCAGGAACACGCTTGCTCCGACAACATGCCAGATCAATAGCGTGCTTGCGCCGAGGGACCCGTTGCCGGCCAGCATCAGCATGGGAATTGCACTCAGTGCGAACAGGAAGTCGGGCACTGCACCGAGCAAAACAAAGTGAGGGGGCAGTTGTCCCTGCCAGTATTTGACGGCCGCTCCGATCGCGAGCACTCTCAGCACGTGTATCGCGATGAGCTGCGTATCTGTGGTTGCTGCTGCGGCCGAGAACAGTCCCGTTCGGACAGAAGGAACGGCTCCAAAGATGACGGCGGTGACTGCGACGACAGCAGTAAATCCCACGAGATTCGACAGCCAACGCGATCCGTTCAGAAAGAAGTCACGTCCGGACAGTCGCACAACGAGTGCCATCCAGCCGAGCATCACAACACTCCAGCCTACGACTCCTGCGCTGAGGGCAGATGAGTTGCCCCCGTTGGTGAAGAGCCACGTCGAGATCCAGACGACTTCGCCGACTCCCAGCCACAGGATCAACGGTCGCAGCCGTTCGTAGGTATTGGCTGTGGATGATTCTGGCGATACGGATTCAATTGCAGCAGACATAATGGACTCCAATTCAGGCGGTTACGAATTCAGGAACGTGGTGACTGGAATTGTTAGCGCGTGATTCGTTAACCGTTCGCGTTACTGTGTCGGATGAAGCCAGATTCACCGTTGCGGCATTTCGTCCCGCAACGAGGACGAAAGCTGTCGGGACGAAGACGAGGGCCAGCAGGGTTGCTCCGAAGACGCCGCCGGCGATCGTGATGGCCAGTGGTGGCCAGAAGCCGCCGCCTTCGAGGATCAGCGGGATGAATCCGGCGATTGTTGTTACGGTCGTCGCAAGCACGTGGCGTGAGGATCGAACCACAACGTCGCGAATTGCGATTCGGTCGCGAGCAACTGCACCGGCGTCATCTCGAAGTGCGGCGAGTACGACGATTGAGTCGTTAATAGCAATCCCGACAAGGCCCATCGTTCCCACGATCGCCATGAACCCGAACGGGTAGCCGAACAGCCACAGTGAGCCGAGTCCCAGTCCACCGGACAGCATCGCGACTGAGCCAATGATTCCCGCCATGCGGAACGAACCGAAAGACAGCACCAGCGTCGCGATCATGATAACCACCAGCACGCCCGCCGATCCTGCGAGCTTGCTGATGGCAGCGTTGCGTTCTGCCGATTCACCGCCGAACTCGAAGTCGTAGCCGGCCGGTAGCTTCAATTGATCGAGTCGGCTTTGGAACGCAGTGAGCACTTCACCTGGCAGCACACCTGCGGTGATGTAACCGCGGACCACGTTGACTCGACGCCCGTTGCGGTGTGCGATGACGGCCCGCTCAGGAATCAGTTCGACGGATCCCAATGCGGAGATCGGGATGAACTTCCTCGGCTGATTGGACTGATTTGTGAGAGGCAGCAGATCGAGCGACGAGATGCGTTCCAGATCGCCGCGTTCCGCTCCGGCGAGTCGCACTCGAATCGGCAGTTCTTCAGTCGATTCGACCATCGACCCACCGACAGCTCCTTCCAGAGCGGCGTCGAGCTGCCGGGCAATGGCTGCGTGATTCAGGCCAGTCAGGCGGGCCTTCTCTTCATCGATTCGAAAACTGAGCTTTGGCAGTGTCTCCGTCAGGTCGGCGTCGGTGTGAATCACGTCGGGGACCGCAGACAGAATCGTGCGGGCCTGATCGCCAAAAGCGGCCAGCCGACTGACGTCCGGACCGTACAACCTGAGTTCGATCGGAGCGTTGAATGGAGGCCCCTGTTCGAGTTGTCGCACCAGCACGCGAGTACCCGGAAACGCGTCGTCGAGTTCGTCCTGAAGGCGACGGATCAGGCTCGCCGTGCCGTCCGCCGATTCAAGCTGTACGATGCCCTGTGTGTAGAACGGCGCGTGTTCCTGATCGGCGACCAGGTTGTAATAAAACGACGGAGCACTGTTGCCCATAAACCAGTGGACGTCGCGAACCTGCGAATGCTGGATCATGAGTTCGCGGGCACGCTCGGCCGTGGCCTGTGTCTGGTCCATCGAAGAGTACGTCGGCAGCTCCAGTTCGACCTGAAACATGTCGCGGCCGGTCGGCGGGAAGAACTGTTCGACCAGTTGAGTCGCGAACGCAAAACCGGCGATTGGCAGCACAGTACCGAGTGCAAGTCCCAGCACGGGACGGGCGAAAAGACGATCCAGCACCCACGAAAACATCGATGTCAGTGAGGCACTGGAAATACCCGACTTCCACCAGGCGTCGTTCGAGCTATTGTGCCCGATGCGACTGGCCAGTGCGGTTACTGCGGGGATCACAGTCAATGCCAGGAACAACGAGCTGACGAGGGCCAGAATGACGCTGACCGCGATCGTTCCCACAAACTCACCCACCGCACCGGGCATCAGTGCGAGCGGCGCGAACGCCAGTGCGGTTGTCAGAGTTGACCCGAACAGCGGGACGGCCAGATGCCGCACACTTTGTGTGATTGCTGTGGAAGCAGAGTGTCCGTGATCGAGTCGTTCCTGAACTTCGTCGACCATCACGATCGCGTTGTCGATCAACAGACCCAGCGCGATGATCAGCCCAGTGACCGACATCTGGTGCAGCGGAATGTCCAGGAAGCTCATCCCGGCCAGAACCATCAACGATGACAGCGGCAACGACAGGCTGACGATCAATGCCGACCGCCAACCCATCATCACCAGCAGCACGACGACCACTGCCGCCGCACCGAGCGCCAGATTACTCAGTAGATTGTCCAGTCGCTGTTCGGTGTAGCGGCTCTGGTCGAAGACGATCTCCAGACCAACTCCGGTCGGCAATTGACCAACAAAGTGAGCGATCTCAGCGCGAGCGGAGTGAGCCCAGCGGTCGACCCGGTAGTCGGACTCAACGAACGCGGCGACCGTGACGGCTGGCCGGCCAGCAACCAGTGCCAGGTCCGCGGACGGTCTCCGGATACCTTTCTCGATCGATGCGATGTCGCTGAGCTGAACGAACTGACCGTCACGTCCGAAGCTGATTGGTGTGTGGCGGATCCGGTCGAGCGAATCCATTTCGCCTTCGACTTCGATCAGCAGATTGCCAACCGAGTTATTCCGCATCAAACCGGCCGACACTTTCGAATCGCTCGCCCTGATCTGGCTGGCGACGTCGTCGACGGTCAGCCCCATCGAAACCAGGCGAGCGTGATCAACCTGGATCGTGACCTCCTCATCCGGCTCGCCGAACAGCTCAACGTTTTCGGTGCCGTGGATGCCGCGTAACCGGTCTTCCAGTCCCTCGGCCAGCCGTCGGAGTACGGCGTAGCTGGCTGCATCGTCGCGCTGCCACGTTACCGCAGCGATCATCGCGTAACCGCGAACGTCGATCTCGTCGAACTCCGGCTCCAGCGCATCGGCAGGCAACTGTGGTTGCGCGTCGTCCAGCTTGTCGCGAATCCGAGACCAGACCTCGTCGGTGTCAGTGACCTCGTCCTTCAGCTCGACTCCGATAATCGAAATTCCGGCCCGCGAGGTCGACTCGATCGTCTTGATCTCCTCGATGTCGAACAGTTCATCTTCGATCTTTTCAGTGACGAGCGATTCGACACGCTCCGCATCAGCGCCGGGCACAGGTGTTGTTACGAGCGCGTCCCGCGAGATCAGCTCCGGGTCTTCCAGTCGCGGCAGGCTTTCGTAAGCGGCCGAACCTGCGACCAGGATGAGTGCGATCGTCAGGACGAGCAGGCGCCGGTTGCGGTAGTAAAGGTCTGACATATCGATGAGCTCACAAGTAGGCCGGAACAAGCGAAGCGAAGTTCCGGCGTGTTCGTTTCTTGATTTGTGCCGGAACTGCGCTTCGCTTGTTCCGGCCTACATCTATTCTTCGATGGACGTCACGCGTTGCCCGACGGACACCCGGTGAGTTCCAGTCGCGATCACTCGATCGCCGGCGTTCAACGTTCCGCGAACCAGCACGCGATTCGATTCGGTATGCAGCACTTCGACGTCTCGTCGTTCGACTCGAAGCGCATCACGTCGCGATGAATGCGTCTCATCAGGAACAGCGACAAGGCACGACCACAGACCGCGTTCGCCCTCGGTCAAAGCCGTTGTCGGCAACCAGTAGCCGGACGCCTCGACAGTTTCTTCAAGCTGCAGCCGTACGATCTGCCCGTGAACGACATAGTCCGACGCCGATGGGTCGAGCCGAAAGATGACCGTTCGAGTCCGCGTGGCCGGATCAACTTCCGGTCGCCGACCGCTGACATGCACGTCGAATGTTCGCCCTTCGATGCGAACACCCAGGGCGGAATTGACGTGCAACAGATTCGCTGCGTCAACCGGCAACCCAACCCATGCTTCCAGTGCCGAGTCTTCGATGATGGTCAGAATCGCCTGACCTGTTTGAACTACCGTGCCTTCGTCCGCCAACCGGTGCGAGATCGTTCCCGCGAACGGTGCGCGGAGTTCGCTTTTCCGGAGGTCAACGTCGATGTCTTCAATGGCCGCATCGAGTTGCTCAACGACCGCCTGCTGGGCGTCGACTTGTTCCTGACGTGTCCCGTTGACGAGTTCTTTGAGTTCATGCCGAGCCCGCTTGAGTTGTCCCTCACGTGCCCGCAGTCCGAATGCGAACTGATCGAAGTCGTCTTGCGAGACGGCATTTTGTTGCAGCAGTTTCCGGGAGCGTTCCGTCTGCAGCTTCAGCAGTTCGACCTGAGCCTCAAGGCTTTCGACCGCGGCCCCGGCTGCGTCAATGTCTTCACGCCGTGGCCCAGCAATCATCTCCCTGAGCAGTGACGCGGCCTGGGCACGCCGGGCGACAGTCTCGCGTCGCTGTGTCTTCAGGTGCTCTGTGTCGAGCGTTGCGAGCGCCACTCCCGCGGCAACCGTTTTTCCTTCGTCGATCTGCACGGACTGCAACAGGCCAGATCGTTCAAAACTCAATTCGCTGACTCGTCGTGCGACGATCGCACCCGTGTACTCTCGCGCCGCTGTGAAAGCCGAAACGGGCTCGGCTCGAATTGTCTCAACGGTGAGCACACGCGAGTGTGACTGGAGAGCCGTACCGTCCGTCACATCGATTGCAGATGTCGGATTCGAAGCGGCACCAATGCCCGCTCCCACGACTCCAATCGCGACGACCACACCGACCCATTTCGCCGGTCGGTATCTGCGAGTCTTCGAGGCGACGGCTGGCGTTGCTTCTGTCTGTGCCGTCACGCTGGCTACCGGTGTCTTGATTCCACTCATCGCTCCGCTCCAATATGTATATACAACTCAGTTGGTAAAAAAACACGCACTCACTCTTCGCGTCGCTGCGGGCACAGGTCGCTCATCGGCTTCGACAGAGCCTGCACCAGTTCATTCCCCAGCATCTCCCGTGCCTTCTCCTGAGCTTCCGTCCAGGCCGGTTCCGCCTGACGAATCAGTTCCTGACCGGCAGTCGTCAATTGAAACGGCTGCGACCGACCGGGCTCCGGCACGATTTCGAGCCATCCACTCTTCCGCATCCGGTCGACATTCCGACTGAGCGTCGAAGTATCCAACGCCAGTATTTCGCAGATCACAGCCGGCCGCGCGACACCCAGATGCTTCGTCACCACCAGAATGTTGAGCTGACTGGTCTTAACGCCCAGATGTCGGAACGCGTCGTCGTAGATGTTCGTCACCACGCGACTGATCAGCCTCACCCTCGCGGCGAAGCATCCGCCGCCGATGCTGCTGGCGGGTTTTTCTGTTCCGGTTACGGTCATTTCTCTGTCCCTATGATGTATATGCAAGTTGTATTAGCAATATCGGCGCCCGTCAACTGCCGAATCAGTTTTTTCCAGGATCTCAAAGAATCGCGCCAAGTCGTAAATGATTCGGGCTAACGGCGGAAAAGAACGCGGGCCATCCCTGCTCGAAATTCAGGATGGCCGGTTCAGAAACCCGACGGTCGATTCGAGAATACGATCGCGCAACCGATTGTCCGCGTCTGCCGCGTCGCGTTCGATTTCATCTGACAGGTCATCGAGGTTGGCGCCGCAGTAATGGCATCCCAAACGGTCGACATGAAAATCGACATAGCGGTCCCACTCGGTGTCGAGTGTGCCGAGCACGAACTTGCCCAACGTGGATCGCTTCGGGCAGCTCGGCCGTCCCTCTTCCCAGATCTGACTGAGTAATTCTCCGGAGACGAACTGATCCGGATCGTCCTGCGGAAGATCGGGAACTTCCGCCGCAACTCGCCGCACAAACCGATGCTTCAGCAGTGCGACCGCAGCCTCTGTCATCTTGAGTTCCGAAGCGATTTCTCGATTCCGCCGGTGTGCGAAAAACAGCAGGTCGAACGCGATCAGATCACGAAACTTCTGCTGCTCCTTCAGACGCTCCGTCACCACACGAACGGCTCGCATCAGTTCCTGCAAGTCGTTTTCGGCCTGCTCTTCGCGACGGACATACCAGCTTGCCGACTGATCGCTCGACGTAGACACGGGAACTGGTGACGCCTCATCGTCGGCCGCATCCAGACTGCCGCTCAACGAACACAGGACGATCCGCACGCCTCGACCCGCACGACGGTGATGGTCGGCAATGCGGCGCCGCAGCAATTGAAACAGCCAGGTCTCCAGCGACGCATCGCCACGATACCGATCAAGCGACTGCAGCAGACTGACAAAAGTCTCCTGAACGGTGTCCTCGGCATCGGCCGGCTGCGGTAACTGATTCCGAGCAAAGGCCAGCAGCCGACCCTGGAACCGATCCACAAGCTGATCCCATCCCGCGTGGTCGCCCGCGCGAACCTGGTCCAACAGAAGCTGTTCGGTTTCGGTTATTAACTGACTCATTGAACGCGGGTCGGGCTGGCGTTGTGTTGCCACTGCTGATTGCAGGCGTCCTGCTGTCTACTCACGTTCGTCGGGAGCCGGAGGAGCGAACAGGCCCTCCAGATCAGGGTCACTCGAATCACGATTGCGATTGTTGTTGCGGATCGCCTCGCGGACCAGTTGAGTCATTCGCTCGTCGAGGTGCTCGCGTAGATTGACCAGTTCCAGAGCGATCAGCTCGTGCGACTCCGCGTATCTTCCCATCACACTGGCAAGAGCAGCCTGACCGGCGACGCCGCGGGCTTTCCAGGCATTGTCATGCTGGCGAGCCAGTGCGTCGAAGTGGCTGAGAGCATCCGGATAACGACGCTGAGCAAGCTGCAGCAGTCCCAGTTCCAGATGGGCCTCGAATGCGGCCTGGGGTACATCGGAAAATCGCTCGATGACCAGACGCCATGCTTCTTCTTCAGTTGCCCGATTGTCACGCGTGGGGCCACTCGCCAGCGTGCGGGCAATGGACACCTGAGCTGACGCCGTCTCCCGCAATGGAACTCGCGGAGCAGCCGGTTGGGAATCCAGCGGGTTCGGTCGACGACGATCGCGTCGCCCCATGCCCGTGGCCAGCAGGAAAACGACGAGACATCCGATAGCGTAAGCTCTCAGCGTCCGGCCTGAGATCGGCAGACGCGACCACCAGCTCGCGGGTTTCTGATCCGTGATGACCGACGTCTGGTTGACCTCGCCTGATTTCTCGATCCGCTTGAGTTCGGTCAACGCGGCTTTCGCGTCTGGAAATCGATTAGCAGGATCCTTGGCCATCAATCGGTTGATGACGGCGATCAGCGAGGACGGCAGATCGGGACGCAGTTCACGCAGTGACGGCGGCTCCTCGTTGAGATGTTTGTACGCGAGAGCCAGCGCCGTTTCGGCCCGGAAGGGTGGTTCTCCGGCAAGCACATGGAAAAACGTCACGCCCAGCGAATACAGGTCGCTGCGCAGATCAACGTTCGCGCCGTTGACCTGCTCGGGGCTCATGTACATCGGAGTGCCCATCGTCACACCGCGTTGCGTCAGGTTGACGCGTTCGCCGCCGAGCGTCAGTTGAGCCAGCCCGAAGTCCGTCACCTTCGCGGTCATTCTGCGTGTGACCATGATGTTCTCGGGCTTGATATCGCGATGCACGATGCCGGCCTTGTGAGCCACCTGCAAAGCAGAACAGACCTGCTTCATCAGGTGTACGGCGATGTGTGCCGTCGGCGGCTTCCGCTTCTGCAGATACTGCCGCAGGTTCAGACCCTGGACGTACTCCTGTGCGATGTAGTGAATGTCGTCGCATTGCCCGATGGCGAAGACCTGCACGATATTGGGGTGATTCAATCCGGCAGCCGCGCGCGCCTCGTGTTCGAATCGCTGTTCGTAGACGTCGTCGCCTCCGAAGTCGGCGCGCATCACCTTGATCGCCACGGTCCGCTTCAACGACGTCTGCTCGGCGAGATAAACCTGAGCCATGCCGCCACTGCCCAGCCGACGCAGCAGCCGAAATTCATCCAGAACGCAGTCACTCAAGTCAACCGCCGGAGCCATATGCGGGGGAGCGGCCAACGTCATCGAGAGAGCCTGACTGGAACTCATTGTTCCACTCAGATCCGCTTCCGCGTCGAGATTTGACTGCCCCCGCAATTGGGTCGTCTTGTCCGGATCGTTCAATTGCCCACCCGAGCCCGCCGGCATGGCGGCGACGTCGGAATCGCTCATGGGCGGCAGTCGATCCGGCGACGAGCCTGAGGACAGTGAGGAGTCGGTCATCGCGAGCGGATTCGCGGAGGAGAGAATCGGGTCAACACTTCAATCATAGGCAGGCATACCACATGGCACCACAAGAGGTTTCGCACGCAGACGATGACTCGGCGGAGGTTTGTGGTAGGCTGAATGGTCCACAGAAGTTGAGACACTTGCAGCTCAAACTCATATGACCAATTCAGACAGTTCAAACCCGACTCCGCAAAGCCCGTTGGACGGCGTGACTCGCCAGCCGCGCCGCGCGCGAGTCGTGGTAATCGCGATTTGCGTTCTCACGGCTGCCTGGCTGATGGCCGGGTTCTACGTCGTCGGAGCTGACGAAGCGGCGGTTGTACGTATTTGTGGCCGTGCTCAGCGGACAGACGACGGAACGGTTCGGCTGCAATCGAGTGGGCTGCATTACCACCTGCCATGGCCGCTCGCGCAGATCGATCGTGTACGAATCAATGAGGTCCGCACGGTCACCATCGGTTCGTCAGATCTCGACGACGTTGACAGCGGCGAGTTTCTCAAAGCGATCGACCCGTCCCGCCAGTCTCAGTTTCTTGTCGGCAATCGCAATATCCTGCACGTTAATCTGAGCGTGCATTACCGGATTTCGCGCGAGCGAATCGACCAGTGGCTGTATGGATCGACGTCCTCGGATCAGCGATTGCAGTTGCTGGCCGGCGCAGTGCTGGCCGACGTCGTGCTGCGTTGCGGCGTCGACTTCGTGCACACACTGGGGCACAGCGAGATTCGTCAGGCGGTTCTGTCGCGTCTGCGTGAAGTGGCCGAGACGAGTTCGCTGGGCGTTGAAATTGAAGACGTCACGATTGCCAGCGTCGCACCACCGATTCGCGTCAAAGCAGAATTTGTCGATGTCATGAACGCCAGAGCCGACCGCGAGACGTACATCAACCGAGCCCGCACCTATGCCGAACAGACACAGGCGGACTCGGTCGCCGAAGCCAGCAAACGTCGCAACGAAGCCGAAGGCCGACGACTGCAGGTGGTCCAACTGGCTGCCGCCGAAGCCGACAGTTTCAATCGCATGATCGATCAGTTCGAACGGGCGTCGGCAACCGGCAGGTTCAGTTACGCGGAGGTCCGGCAGCTCGCCATGCGGCGGCATTTCATCGAGACGCTGGAACAGGTTTACCGCAACGTCGCAGGAAAGGTCTTCCTGGACTCGGGCAAGCCAGTGGATATCACCATCCACCGCAATCCGAATCAGGACTGACCGTTCGTAGTAACCGCATTTATGCGGTCGTTCGTAGTAACCGCATTTATGCGGTTCCTGGCGGGAAGCCAGAGGCGGACCAAACGAACGGCATGCTCGACAGCCCGCGTCCGAATTCCTAGCCTTGCGGTCGCACAAACAAATCAGCCACTGCTGATGCTTCACCATCGCACAACGCCGGAGCCAACTCTATGCATCTTACCGCCCGAATCCTGCTGCTCGGACTGCTGGCCACGTCCGTCGGTACAACCTCTGCCGACGACAAACGAACCCTCAACGAGCCACCGGAAGGTTTTACGGCGATCTTCAACGGGAAGGACCTGAGCGGCTGGCGAGGTGGGAATTACAACCCCTACAAACTCGCGGAGCAGTCCGAGGAAGAGCAGGCCGCCTTCTGGAAGAAGGGCTGGGAAGACGTCGTCCAGCACTGGACCGCCGAGAACGGTGACCTCGTCAATGACGGCCACGGCGTCTACCTGACAACCGAGAAAGAGTATTCAAACTACGAATTCTGGATCGACTATAAGACCGTCGCCAAAGCCGACTCAGGGATTTATCTGAAGGCGACACCGCAGGTGCAAATCTGGGACTTCACCAAAGAAGGTGGCAAATGGGGGATCGGAGCCGACAAAGGTTCCGGCGGACTCTGGAACAACAACAAAGGCAATCCCGGCAAAGACCCGCTGGTGCTGGCAGACAAGCCGTTCGGCGAATGGAACAGTTTTCGAGTTCGGCAGATTGGTGCACGGACATGGGTGCAGTTGAATGGCAAGCTCGTTGTCGATGGAGCCATCCACGACAACTACTGGGACCGCAAGACACCTCTGCGACCGAGCGGTCCGATTCAACTTCAGACACATGGTGGAGAGATTCGCTGGCGAAACATCTTCATCCGCGAAATCCTGGCGGATGAGGCGGCCGCAGCACTCGCAGGCAGCGACGAAGGCTTCAAACACATCTTCAACGGCAGCGACTTCAGTGGCTGGGCCGGACCGACGGACAACTATGAGGTCGTCGATGGCGCCATCGGCTGCAAGAAAGGCAAGGGCGGGACGATTTACTTCGACGAAACGCTGACCGACTTTGTTGTCCGGTTCGAATACCGTCTGCCACCGGGCGGCAACAACGGCCTTGCCATCCGTTATCCCGGTAAAGGTGACACTGCCTACGTGGGCATGTGTGAACTGCAGGTGCTGGACGACACATCGGAGAAGTACGCCAAACTGGATGCTCGGCAGTATCACGGTTCGGCCTACGGTATGGTCGCCGCTCACCGCGGTTATCAGCGGCCGGTCGGTGAGTGGAATTACCAGGAAGTGACCGTGCAGGGCTCGAAGATTCGTGTCGAGATGAACGGTGCTGTCATCACGGATGCTGACCTGAGCCAGGTCAAAGATTTCATGGGAGGACGCCCGCACCCGGGCATGAACCGAGCCGATGGATTTTTCGGCTTCGCCGGCCACGGCAACGCAGTCCAGTTTCGGAATGTGCGGCTGAAGAAGCTCGCGACGGAAAAACCCGCTGCTGATAAGCCTGCTGAAAAAGCCGCTGAGAAGGAGTGAGCCAGGCTTTCCGGATGTTTCGGGGCCGTGAGACGGACATCTCGTCCGTCAGGCCCCGACGAACGAAGTGAGCCTCCGGATTCAGCAATCGGATCGCTGGTTTACGCCTGCGTCGCCGCCTTGAGCATCAGCTCGGCGGCTTCCCGGCCGGTCATTCCCACTTCGATGCCGTACTCGGCCGCTTGTGGTGTCAGGCCAACGATCTTCGCCTCGAACAAATCTTCTGGCTCGACCAGCGGGTTCTGCGGCGTGCCCTTTGCAATGGCGATCGCCTGTCCGAACTCGGCCGGTGTCTCCAGGTCGTAGATGCCACAGCCCACGATCCCAACCGCCGTCAGGATCGAGCAGTACTGCCCTCCGACCCAGCGGTTGCTGATTCCTACCGCAGTTCCGTTCTCGAATTGCAATTCGCGGCTGACGGTACGCGGTAAGACATCGGTCATAAAAAACATCCCGGCAGAGTGATCTAACCGGGAGGCAGGGTATTCAGCAGCGCGATTCGGAATCAAGCACTCTGAGCGGGTATCTCGTCCTGCACGTTGCGAGCCAGACGCAGGGCCTTCAGCGTGCGAATGACCATCCACGTCACGTCAATCTCCCACCAGCGATGCCCGTGACGGGCCAGACGCTGATGAGCGTGATGGTTGTTGTGCCAGCCTTCTCCGTAACTGACCACAGCCACCCACCACAGATTACGCGAGCGGTCGGTCGTCTCGTAATTCCGGTAGCCCCAGACGTGAGTGGCCGAGTTCACAAACCATGTTGAGTGATAGCACAGCACCATTCTCAGGCACACGCCCCACAGCAACAGCGACCAGCCAGACCCCATGGTCCACTCGCCCAGCAGGAACAGGCCGATACCAAGCATGATGGTGAAGACCGGAAAAATGCGATGGAACAGCCGCTGCACCGGGTCTTTCCACAGGTCCGGAGCCCAGCGGGCACACATGGCGTCTTCTTCTTCTTTCGGAACATACGGCTTGAACCACACCATGTGGCTCCACCAGAAACCGTCATTGGGCGAATGCGGATCGCCGTCCTGGTCGGACAGCACATGATGCTTGCGATGTGTAGCCACCCAGAACAGAGGTGATCCTTCCGCCGACAGTATTCCACACATCGAAAAGAAGTACTTGAGCGGAGTCGGCACAATCAGACTGCCGTGAGTCAACAGTCGATGGTATCCCAACGTGACTCCCAGACAGGCCGTGACGAAATGGAGCACGACACACAGCGCCAGACCGGCCCATGAAAAATGCCAGAATGCGGCGACAGCCCCGATATGTATCGTCAGCATCCAGCCCGTGTTCCACTTGTTGATCCCGTGTGGAAATCGGTCACGCAATCGGGTGGGTACAGGATGGGCGATGACTTTCTTCGCAGGTTCATGCGCAGTTTCAGCAGCCGGACTCTCAGGACTGCGCTGCGGTGCGATACGGTCCAGGACAGACGCGGCCGATTCAGAAATCAACTCTGATTCCTGAACGGGGGTGGGAGTTTCGACGCTCACTGCTGTTCTCCAAGGATGTAATAGATGCGATATGGATCGAACCGGGTGGCACTGCACTCACCGAATTTCAGACGAGTTGCGAGGTGCTCATGAATGCCCCGGATCAGCGACATGCTGAAATTAGAGCGGAATCCCTAGTGGTATCGAACACCAGGCTGTCAGACACGGGTCAAACTTCTGTCAAAGTTCCGTCACCATTCGGTAGCCACATCGCAGTGCTGCTAACCGCCTGCAGAGTAAGGAGTTGGGCAGCATGCCCGAGTCTCTGTGCTGTTCCGCGGGAGACAGATTTCTGGCAGTCACCGGGAACTCGTATCAACGGATCTCGGTCTGATGCGTCAATTCGTGTTTTTGCCAGCCATGATTGAGACCGCTGTCAGGTCTGGGTATCCTCGCGACAACTGGGAGGGCTGGCGGAACACCGCCGGTTCTGGCTGAGCTGCTGGACGGCATTTCGGGGCCAATTCCAACCCACACACTTTGCAGGGATGCGCTTTCTTTAGAGGACGGATTCTTGCCTTCTAAGAAGGCAGCAGACCTTCGGTTCGTTCCCCCCTACTGCGTGATCGCTCCATGTATCGTGCTTTGGGCAACAGCGTCGTTCGCCACTGGCCACTACTGATTGGTGGCTGGATTGTGCTACTGATCGCGCTGAAAATCACCGCGCCACCGTGGTTCAGCGTCGTCGAATCCGGTGAGTTTGCCTTTCTGCCCGCAGACGTGCCCAGCCTGCAGGGCGAGCGAGTCTACAAGAGCGCCTGGAAGACCGAGTACGCCAGCAACATCGTGGTCGTGGTTCGTCGCAGCAAGGAACTTGAAGAACGCGATCGGCTGTTCATCACGGATACGTTAAAGCCGCGGCTGGAAGAAGTGTTGCGAGAGGTCGGCATTCCGAAGCCGCCAGGTGCCGTATCCAGCGAGCCCGAGCCTGTCCCGGTGGACGCCGACACCGAGCCAGACGCTGCCGGCGAACCGGCTGAAGAACCCGTTGAAGATATCGGCCAGAAGATCAAGACATTCAGTTCTCCTGGCTGGGAGAAGATCCTCAACAGTGCTGACGGCACGGCGACCATGGTCGTCATCGATCTCGAGACGGAGTTTTTTGACCACGACAACATTCCGCTGATTGATCGAATCGAGGAGACGATCCGGCGTGGTAGCGGCAAATCTCTGTACGACGAGGGCACCGTTCCCAACGGCTTGAACCTCGCACTGAGCGGATCCGCGACGGTCGGTCGGGACATGATGCAGGCGGCCCTGGAGAGTTCGGAGGCGACCGAATTGTGGACGGTCATTCTCGTCGTGGCTCTGTTAATCATGATCTACCGGGCACCTGTCCTGGCCATCATTCCGCTTGCCACTGTCTTCATTGCCACGGAGACGTCGCTCGCCCTGCTGGCAATTCTGGCAGAGCATGGCATCCTCAGTCTGTTCAACGGTGCCGAGGTCTACATCAAGGTCCTTAGTTATGGAGCCGGTGTCGATTACTGCCTGTTCCTGATCGCCCGATTCAAAGAAGAACTCGACGAAACGCAAACGACCGAACTGGCAGTGTCCGGTGCAATCGAAAAGGTTGGCGAGGCACTGGTTGCGAGTGCCGGCACGGTCATCTGCGGCATCGGCATGATGACGTTTGCAGACTTCGGCAAGTTTTCGCAGGCCGGCATGACAATCCCGATTGCTCTGGGTGTCGTGCTGATCGCATCTTTGACATTCACTCCGGCCGTGCTCCGCATGACCGGCAAGTGGGCGTTCTGGCCGCACATTGCCACGCGTCAGATTCAGAGTACAGGCGGCTGGGTTTCGGCCACCGGCTTCTTTGCCTGGCTGCTCCGCAAGAACGTGTTCGAAACGATCTGGAAAAAGACGGCCGAGGTGATTCAGGAACGCCCCGCGTTTGTGTTGACACTCAGCATTGCCCTGATGATGCCGTTCGCCGTGATCGCGGTGATCTTTTTCAACAACCTCAGCTATGGACTGCTGTCTGAATTACCTCAAGACAACGCCAGTGTCATCGGTGCAAAAGCCATTCAAAGCCACTACCCGGCTGGTACGGCTGGACCGGCAACACTACTCCTGCACAACCCGAATCTTGATTTCACGGAAGAAAGTACTCAGGAGGGTTTGAAGAAAGTTGTCGAGAGTCTTTACGAACGACGTGAGGAGTTGCGTCTGGCGGACATTCGCTACGTCGTGAGTCCGTTCGGAATTGCGAACAGCGAAAACGACGAGCCTGCCGACGCCGCCCCCGAAGATCCGGACGAGCCAGAATCGGATCCACCAAGTCCACTGGCCGTACTTCTTGGGACGGGCGATGGACCTGGGGTCGACATCGGTAAGATCCTGAAAGACCGAGTGGTGGGTCACAAAGTCGACGAGTTCTACATCGGGCAGTACGGCGAATATGCCGGCAATCTGGCGCGGCTCGATCTTGTGTCGAAAGACGACCCGTTTTCGAGGGGCAGTATTGCCCAGTTCAACCAGTTGCGTGCGGAGGTGATGGCGACCGCAAACAAGTTCCTGGTAGGTTCGGATGAAACGGGGTCAGTCGAGGTATTCGCAATTGGGCCGACGGCCAGTATTCGAGATCTGAAAGCCGTCACCGACCGCGACCAGCGCGTAATTGATGCCCTCGTTCTGGGTGGCATCTTTGTCATCCTGCTGGTGTTGCTCAGGAACTTTGCCAACCACATCACGGTGTCGATGTATCTGATCGTCAGCGTGTTCTTCAGCTATCTGGTGACGCTGGGTATGACGTTCGCCGTGTTCTGGGCCATCGATCCTGCCGGGTTCACGGGGCTGGACTGGAAGGTCCCGACGTTCCTGTTCACGATCCTGATCGCGGTGGGTGAGGACTACAACATCTTCCTGATGACGCGCATCAGGGAAGAGCAGTTGCTGCACGGCCAGATTCGCGGTGTGGCGATTGCTCTCACAAAGACCGGCAGCATCATTTCAAGCTGCGGCATCATCATGGCGGGCACATTTTCCTCGCTGCTGGCCGGCACGCTGGCCGGAATGCAGCAGCTTGGTTTTGCACTGGCGTTTGGCGTGTTGCTGGACACTTTCGTCGTGCGACCAATCCTTGTGCCAGCGTTCCTGGTGCTGTTGTATCAGGGGCGATTCGACGGGTTCCGCCAGTTGCTGCACCTGCCCGCAATCGGAAAGGTCGCCACGACTTCGCCTGAGGAACCAGCATCTCTGGAAGCTCAAAGCGAAGCCTGACGTCACCGAAAATCGCGTGACGGAAAACGACCTGAGCCGATGACGTCGGACAGGTTCTGCAAGTGATCCACGACGACATGGATCACGCCAGCTTCTTTCTGCAGGATGCCGCGGACGATCAAAGCAGTGGCCGTGCGAGCAACCGTACGGAAGCGGTTCCACACATCGGGATGCACGACAAGATTGGTTTGACCCGTCTCATCTTCCAGCGTCACGAACGTGATTCCGCGAGCCGAACTCGGATGCTGTCGCAGCAGGACAATCCCGGCGACACGAACGCGTCGGTCTGCAGGGTGATGCTCCAGTGAAGCCGCCGTGGCGATGCCCAGTTCATTGAGCTGCGGGCGGATCGAATCGAGCGGATGTCCTTTCAGGGAAAGCCCTGTCGCCTGGTAATCCGCGAGGACCTGTCCGGTCTCTGTCATGCCCGGCAGTTCTTCGGGAGTCTCTTCCTGTTCCTCTCCATCGAATAACGGGACCGGTTGCTGATCGGGCAGTGATTCCCACAAGGCCGGGCGGCGCGACAGGTCCAGCGATGCGAATGCGTCGGCCGATGACAGCTTCGACAAGACCGCGGACGACAGGCGAGTGCGACTTCGGAAATCATCAAATGACTCGTAAGGTCGCAGCTCGCGCACGCGGACGATGGTCTCCACCGAGTCGAACTGCAGTCCGCCAACCATGCGAAAGCCCAGCCGCAAGGCCGGTTTCTCCCCGGGGCCGGATTCCAGTGTGCAGTCCCAGTCACTTCTGCAGACGTCCACCGCAAGTACCTCGACACCGTGTTTCCGGGCGTCGGTCACCAATTGAGCGGGCGCGTAGAAACCCATCGGCTGACTGTTCAGCAACGACGCTGTGAACGCGGCCGGGTGGTAACACTTCAGCCAGGCACTGGCGTAGGCCAGCAGTGCGAAACTGGCCGAATGCGATTCGGGGAATCCGTACTCGCCAAAGCCCTGAATCTGACGAAAGACGCGCTCGGCAAAGTCCATGTCGTAGCCATTGCCCAACATTCCGTCGATGAATTTCTGGCGGAATTGTTCAATGACGCCCTGACGTCGCCACGCTCCCATGGCGCGGCGCAGTTGATCGGCTTCGCCCGGAGTGAACCCGGCAGCGACCACGGCCAGTTGCATCGCCTGTTCCTGAAAGATCGGCACACCCAGCGTCCGATGCAACACGGCTTTGATGCGATCGTCCGGATACGTGATGGGCTCCTGACCGGTACGCCGTCGCAGATAGGGATGCACCATATCTCCCTGGATCGGTCCCGGCCGAACAATGGCCACTTCGATCACCAGGTCGTAGAAGCGATTCGGCTTGAGTCGCGGGAGCATGCTCATCTGCGCCCGACTCTCAATCTGAAAAACACCAATCGTGTCGGCCCGAGAGATCATTTCATAAACGCGACGATCTTCGGCCGGGATCGTTGCGATCGACAGATTGCGGCCCTCGTGTTGCCGAATCAGGTCCAGGCACTTGCGAATCGCCGTCAACATGCCCAGTGCGAGACAGTCGACCTTCAGAATGCCGAGGGCGTCCAGGTCGTTCTTATCCCACTGCAGAACGGTGCGGCCGGGCATCGACGCGTTCTCGATCGGAACGAGTTCCGACAGCCGCCCGCGAGTGAACACCATTCCGCCTACATGCTGCGACAGATGCCGCGGGAAATGCCGGATGCTCTGCACCAGCTCGACGAACTGCCGCGACCGCCGCGACGTCGGATCAAGACCGCCTTCACGCAACCATTCATCCGGGAGTGGTGATTCCGTCCGCATCTGGTGGTCACACGATTTCGACAGTCGGTTGATCCGGTCAATCGAGAACCCCAGCGTTTTACCAACGTCCCGCACGGCCGAGCGAATGCGGTAGGTGATGACCTCACCGGTCATGCCGGCGCGGTCGCGACCGTACTTGTTGTAAACATACTGAATGACCTCTTCGCGGCGTTCGTGTTCGAAGTCGACGTCGATGTCGGGAGGTTCGTCCCGCTCCCGACTGACGAAGCGTTCAAACAGAACTTCGAAGCGATCGGGGTCCACTTCCGTGATTCCCAGACAGAAGCACACGGCCGAGTTCGCCGCAGACCCGCGCCCCTGACACAGGATGTTCCGACCGCGGGCAAAGCGGACGAGGTCCCATACGGTCAGAAAGTACGTCTCGTAGTGCAGCTCGCGAATGAGCTGTAGTTCGTGATTTAACAGGTCGCCGACATGCTGCGGGATACCGTCCGGATAACGTCGACCGGCCCCTTCCCAGACGAGTTCTTCCAGAAACTGCGTTGCCTCCCGACCGTCGGGACACAGCTCCTCCGGATACTCGTACCGCAATTCGTCCAGCGAAAACCGGCAGCGATCAGCGATCTCCTGCGTGAGCGGTACAGCTTCGGGAACGCTGGCGAACAGTTGCAGCATGGCCTCCGCGGACTTGAGGTGTCGTTCAGCATTCGGAAAGCAACGGTCGCCGAGTTCATTGACACGAGTGCCATGTCGAATCGCTGTGAGCACATCCTGCAGCGGTTGCCGTTGAGCCACATGGAGATGCACATCGTTCGCTGCCGCAAGTGGCACACCGGTCTTCCCGGCCAACTGCCGCATGCGATGCAACTGCAGTTCATCGTTCGGCCCCCGATGCAATTCGGCCAGGCCATAACAGCGATCGCCGAAGCATTCGCGGTATCGATGCAGATCAGGCGAGCCGGGGGCGTCGGCCCCCGGGTTCTCAGGACTGGCCAGACACGTCCTCAACGGGACGCACGCCAACAGACCCTGCGCGTGTCGCGCGACGTCATCGAAACTCAGCCGGCACTGACCCTTTTCTGCCTGTCGGCGGCCGTGTGTGATGAGCAACGACAATTGCCCGTACCCCGCCCGGTCCGTCGCGAGCAGCACAACTGGCGGTGCATCGTCCGGCGTAATCTCCGCCCCAATGAGCAGTTTGAGTCCCGCTCCTTTAGCTGCGACATGAGCCCGCACAACACCGGCCACGCTGTTGCGATCCGTAACAGCCAGAGCAGCCAGGCCAAGTTCCGCGGCCCGATTCACCAGTTCGTCCGGGTGTGAGGCCCCCTCAAGGAATGAGAAGTTCGATCGGCAGTGCAGCTCGGCGTAGCTTCCCTGCCTCCTGGCAGGTACCGGAGTCTCGGAAACGCGACGCTGATCGGGTGGCGGATCGGGCACGGCTGCCTTTACGACTCGGCCGCCCATGACCAGCGGAACTGTTCGTGTATCACGGGCGGTCGCTCCTCACGGTCGTCATCCCATTGCGCATCCCAACCCGTCCACGGCAGCAGAGTTCGTGCGAATATCAGTTTCTCAGCGGCAATATCCGGAAGTCCGTGGCTGCGCGCGACAGCACGCGGATAGGGGCGAATCGAGTTGACGTGATGCAGGTTATAGACCGCTTCCTCACTGTAATGACTCTCGGGCCAGACCGTGACGCCCTCTTCATTGACGTCGTAGGGAAGCGGCCGGTTACCCAGTGCCGACTGAATCTGCTCGCGGACCACGTCCACTCCGGCGAGCCGGTAAAAACCGACCAGAGCAGTCATCAGCAATTCGCGTTCTCGATCGGGGAGTTCGCGGACCCAGCCGCAATCGAGAGCATTGGCGACCAGCCAGCCGGACTGCTCCTCGAACACCAGCACCAGTCGATCCTCAGACAGACTGGGACAAATCAGCTCAACACGGATGTTGTTGGACGCCAGCCGGATGCGTTCGGTCTGCACGTCGGCGATTGTCCAGTCGGGTGACTCTCGCAGCAGAGCCAGCAGTTCCCGTTCGACAAAGTGCTCAACCGCCAGATGGACGTGATGCAGTTGGTCCAGGTACTTGCTGCGAGCCAGACTGTGCTGTGCGGGACTGCGTCGGCGATCGACTCGCCGCAACCGGACAAACAGTTTTGGCAACGTTCCTGAATGAAAGCCGGGCTTCATCAGTCGGATAAACGTTTCGCCGTGACTGCCCACAAGCACCGGTTGAAGATTTTCGCCGCGGTTCGCTCGATAGAGTCGCCAGTTGGATTTCAGTTCCCACGCCATGAACCCGAATATGCCCGGCACGACAAAGATGATCGGCGTGACGATCGCGTATGCGTTTTGTGAGCCATCGACGAATGGCGCCAGCAGGTCGGCGAATGTGCTGGTCATCGGCAGCAGCAGCTTGTGTGACACCGTGACCACCGGAAAGTGCTTGATCGGATTGATCTGCGGCTCGATCAGCAGGTTGACGCAAAACCTCGCGACAAACGTAAACGCCGACCAGAACACGCCGAGTACCGCTTTGAACGCCAGCGCGAATGTGGTCTCGCCACTTTTGAAACGAAGCCATTCATCGACCGCATACAGAACTCGTTCGAACCACTCCAGCAGCTTCTTGAACGACTCCATGACGAGTTCAAACAGAGCGACAAAGATATGCGCTCGAATACGGTTCCACGTGCTGAATGCCCACTCGGCACTGAGTTCTTCGACATCACGACCCACACGAGAATTCAGGATGACACTCATCGCCGCCCACACAATGCTCCAGTACACGGGATCGCCCGACGGGACGGCGCTGGAGACCTGAGGCAAGACCACACAGATGACCGCTGTCGGAACCAGCGGCCACAACAGGAACTTTCGAAACAGGGTCACCGGTGTGCTGCGCAGGAACTGTCGCATGGCCGGCTTGCGCAGGATGCGCAGCGGCCATTCATAGAACGCCAGGCGCAATCCGCTGAACAGCCATCGGAAGACGCTCGTCACGACTCGCCGAAACGGTGCGGAATAAATCACCAGCAGAATGAACGTGCCCAGCGCGAAGATCACGGGATGACCGTACTGGGCGATCCAGTCGTCGAGCGGAGAAGGCGGATGGGCGACAACCGCATCAGTGACATCCGTCGCGGATTCCGGAATGCCCGCCGCCGCTGAAGTTGCACCCTCCGCGACATCAGTGACGACATCCTTATCCGGTTTCGGGGGCCGGACGAAAATTCCGACAACGTGAATGATGGCCTCAAAGCACAGAAATGCCCCGCCATAGGGGATCGCTATGTACCGCGTGGCGAAGCGCCCCAGCTTGGTCCCGAAGCCTAGGGAACTCAGCCTTTGCAGCCAGTACAGATAGAAATCACCACGCTGATAAACGCCATCCAGTGCGCGGCTGAGTTCGCGGTCGCCCCGCAGCAGTTTGTCTCCGAATAGGAACTCGGATGGTCCCGACAGATCGTTGAGTTTCAGATTGCTGCGGGACATCGCGTCACGCAGGTCGCCCATCGTGAGGAACCCGCGATTCGCCACACCGTCCAACAGTTCCTCAGTCATCTTCTGAAACGCGACACGTTCCGGCAGAGTCTCGGGCACGAAGCCAACGTCTGTCAGAGCTTCGGCTGTGAGCGGCCTGATCCGCAGTCGCATCTGCCCTTCCGCCGAGTTTGCCGCTTCATGCAACAGATGCGACAGCTCGCGGCGTTCCGGTCCGGTCAGTCGCGAAGCCACCAGTCGTCGAGTGGCGCTGCGCAGATGCTTCGACATCAGTACTTCTCGCTGATTCGGAAGCGCGCGGCGGATCGGTCGCCGACCAAAGGTCGAGATCCACGGAATCAGATCGACGGTGTAAATCTCCCGCTCATGGTCCACACAGACTTTCTGCAGGTCATACAGCAACCGCTTGTCCGCGTTCCAGAACCCGCGCGTCGAATAGACGAGCAATCGGACAATTGCTTCGTACCAGCTTCGGGCGGTCTGATCGTCGAAGTCGAGCGCTGTCTGCAGGCGCCGGACCAGACGCTTGACGTCCTGCAGCGCGCCAGTGACCGCTCTTTCGACAAGCTCCGGCGGCGCATACCGCGCCGCACGCATCAGGAACAACGCCGCGCCGACGGCGTTGCCTCGACTGAAGGCCTTCTCAGCCTTGCGTTCCAGGCGTGCGTACGCAGAACGGCCTGGTTTCGCGGCCAGCGAAATCTCCGACTGAACTGCCTCGATCAGGTTCGGGAATTCGTCACCAGATTCCTCCGTGTCGATCAACTGAGCCGGTGTGTATTCCGAATGGTGTCCGGTCAGAATGTCGAGTTCCTGGTCCGTCTCATCGTGGTCCTGCACTCCATCGGATTCAGCCGGGTCCGCCGATCCCTCGAGGCGGGTGGCCTGGAAGAGCGAGTCGACATCAAGGTCCTCGGTCAGCAGCTCATCCACGACGTCGTAGTCTTCAAACGACGGAAAGTACGCATTCAGGCAGTGCGGCGTGAAGTGCTTCAACTCGCTGTAAAGTGCCGCAAATTCGATGTACACGTCAGCCGGCGAGGACTCAGCGTGCGTGAAGTTTTCGCGCCGCAGCACGGAACGAATCTCGTCAAACTCGACCTGCCCGAGCCGATGAATACGCTGCCGGAACCCGGCCGCATCGATCTGTCCCGACTCCTGCAGTTGATCGAATGCCCGGTGGACGCGCGCGTGAAACAGCAGTCGCCAGATGAGAAGCTTGAGATTGCTGACGCTGATCGATTCCAGATGCTTGTCGTCCGGGCGAGCGATCAGGATGGCTTTTTCGGGCAGCTCGCTGAATGGTTCGAGTCCCAGTTCGTCCCAGTCCACATGCCGGAGCACAACACTGCGACGCACAATCCATGTCTTGCGATGCGGCACGTTGACGGTCAAAGCCGGCAGATCCCACACCTGCTTCACAACACGCCGCAGCACCCGCGGCACAACCAGAAACGCAGTCGGCTCGACGGCTTTCAGCGCACGGTCAGCCTCGGCCACCATCGAGGCCATGGGGCTCCCGATGTCCGCCAGCTGGTCACCCGGCTCGGGCGTGTCTGAAGACTCTGTCTGCGATTCGTCCATCCGGTTTCACACCCCGTTCGTAGTAACCGCATTTATGCGGTTTTCTCACGCCCTCGCTTCGCCGATCGGAGTTGTTGACGACCAACCCGTTGAGCCACGCCCAGAACAGCCGGATAAATCCGGCTACTACAAACAAACTGTCACTGCCGAGGGAACCCCGGCCACATCGCGGCGAAAATGGCACCCGTGATCACGGCATAGGCGACGGACTCGATGATGTGTCCAATGATCCGGTTGTGAAACCAGATTGCGTGCTGCAGGATCGCGGCCAGAAACGCCATCAGTCCGGCGGTTGCCACAAATCGGAAGACGTGCATGAAGTCGGCGCCGCGGTCGACCGCGAAACTGGCCAGATACGCCAGGCAGAAACTCACAGCCAGGAAGTACAGAAACGTCAGGCCCAGGTTCTGCCCCATGCTGACTTTCGGAAAGACAGTCATGATGCCCACTGGACCTTTCTCCCATTTCGCTACGTACTCCGGGCTCTTCATCTCCTCGGGAGTATTCCAGCCCGGAAACATGTAACTGCCCGCTGGCAGGCCTAAATCACGCACGGCATTGGTCAGGTCTTCGTCACGATCGCATTTGACCCAGTCGCGGAAATGCAGCGGCAGAACCATCCACGACAGGAAGCTGGCAAAGAACAGAGCAATCGCAGACAGAATGATGGGCAGGAGCAGTTCAAGCAGCATGTTGGATCTCCCCGTTGTGTCTCTGGTTTTCAGGCACGCGCATGGCCCACATCAGACGGAGGGGCATTCTGTCTGATACCTGTCGCCGATCACAGTTTCAGCGGCACGCGATTTCGTCGATTGGCATGACGGTTGCTAGTTCACCGACACGGTCCGGCATCTGGCCGGCCCGGCGACGGTCCCCCCGATTTCCGAGGGAAAACACTGGCGAGCTGACCCCAGGGAGGCGGCTCGCCTTTGTAACTTCGGGTAGACGCCGTTGTAACTTCGACAATTGAGTCGAGTCTGCATTTCTCCAGGGACGGAGGTGGCATGACAACGCTGCAATCGGCGATCATTATGGCTGTGCTGGGGGGCACGCCGGACGGAATCGTCCTTGAGTTCTCGTCGCGGAGCTGCGGTCCATGTCGGGCGATGGCTCCGATCGTGCATCGGCTGCAGCAACAGGGATACGCGATTCGTACGGTCGACATCGATCGTGAAAGCGAACTCGCTCGCCGTTTTCGCATCGACCGTGTTCCGACGACAGTATTGCTCGTCGGCGGCAAGGAACGACAGCGATACATCGGCCAACTCGGTGAAGCCCAGCTCCGCCGCATGGCCCGCTCGATTCCGACGCTCGCAGAGCCGGTCAAGCCGAAAGTTCAACTGGCGAATCACACGCAGCCGTCGAATCCGCCACCGCTGTCCGCGCAACCTCGACAGCCGGGCAGCTTTACACCGTCCGGTCCCACAGTGCCGTCGGTAATCCGTGCCAACATTGGCGACCGATCGCAACCGATCGTCTCGAAGGACCCACTGGCCGTATGCGCTCGCATCCGTGTACGAGATTCGCGCGGACTGGACAGCGGATCGGGGACGATCATCGACAGTCAGCCCGGGCGCACCGTGATCCTTACGTGCGGGCATGTGTTCCGGCACTTTGACGACAAGGGCCGCGTCGAGGTCGATGTCTTATACTCGGGCCAGCTTCAGACGTTCGATGGTCACCTGATCGATCACGACCTGAAGGCGGACGTCGGGCTGATCTCGATCTCAACACCTCGTCCGCTACCTGTCGCCCGTATCTGCACGCAACCAGCCAGGCCGGGTCAGCATGTCTTCAGCGTAGGCTGCGGAGGCGGCGATCCACCCACGCGACTCCAGCACCTGGTCACAACCACAACGCGCTATCAGGCTGGATTCGTAGAATGCACAGGCACCCCCGAGCAGGGCCGCTCCGGCGGCGGTCTGTTTACGTTGACCGGCGAAGTCATCGGAGTCTGTGTGCTCGCCGATCCCAAAGCACGCCGCGGCCTGTACGCCGGACTTCCGGCCGTGCAGGCACTGCTGGATCGCTCGGGCCTGTCCAGTCTGTACTCTGGTCGCGAGAGCATCGCCCGGGCCGAGTCTGATGAACCAGCAGCCGCAGCCAGTCCCGTGAATTCCGAAGAACCCGAATTCGCATCCACTGCGACATCAGTCGCATCTAGCGATGCGCCACTCTTCGAAACACCGCCAAGGCTTCCGTCGCCGCTAACAAACCGACGGCAGGACACTGAACCAGTCAGAGATCAGCCATTAAACACCACGGCGGCAACTGCCATCGAGCCGTTGAACCTTCAATCAGTGCTGCCCCAGCCCGCGTCGGGCAACACAGGCCGCGAGCTGTTCCCTGGAGTTCCCGCGTCTGCCCTGCGCGACACACTGGCGGCCACTCGCGGAGCTGAAGTCGTCTGCATCATCCGCAACCGCAACAACCCGGCCGCCGGCAGTCGAGTGATCATCGTTCACGAGGCAAGCGACCGCTTCATCGCGGACCTGACCGGCGAACTGAACAATCAGATCCAGCCCACGTCACTCTTTCTGCCGCTGCCGGAACCTCGATCCGCACCGGCCATCGAGACAGTACGCCGAGTGCCTCCCGCCAGAGTTGATACCGGAACACCTCTCGCAGTCCAGCGATATCGCCGCCACCGTTGACCTTCCCCGCACCCATCGGACGGTCGCGGTTCCAGACAGTTCTGCGTTGAACGATCCGAACGGGTCCGGTAAAAGAAGCAGGAGAGGAACGGGCGGTTAACTCAGCGGCTAGAGTGCCATCCTCACACGGTGGAAGTCACTGGTTCGAATCCAGTACCGCCCAATTCAGAACACGTTGAAACGCAAGACTTTGCGTTACCTGCCTGTCAGCAGTGCAACCGACATCGCTACCCCGGAACTACCCCGAGAGCGAATTGGAGCACTGCTATGGCGAAGTCTCGACGAATCCCGAAGTACGTCCATCACAAGCCGTCCGGACAGGCACGTGTCCGAATTAACGGCAAGGACCGCTATCTCGGGAAGTTCGGCACTCCCGGGTCTCACGAGCTGTATGACGAGCTGATTTCGGAACTCGTCATCGACGTCGAACCAGCAAGCTGTAAGACGCTGACAGCCGTCCTCGCTGCCTGGTGGCCTGAATGCAAGGCCCGCTATCACAAAGGCAAGGGCAAGCTCGGTGGGGCTCAGAACTGGCGTCCGATCATTCGCCTGTTGCGTGAGAAGCACGGGGACGAACGAGCCGAAGACCTGGGACCGAAGAAACTCCGCCAGACGCTCGAATCGGCGGCAGAAGAACAGGACTGGTCGCTCAGCTACACGAAGATGCAACTGACCCGAGTCCGCACGATCTACGATTGGGCCGTGAGTGAAGAGCTGATTGCGGTCACGGCCTATCAGCGACTGAAGTCGATCAAGTTGAGGCACGGCCGGAAAACCGAACCGATTCCGCCAGTCCCGGATGACATCGTCACTCAGACGCTGCCGCACCTGAAGCCGATCATTGCCGACATGGTGCGACTGCAGCGACTGACGGGGATGCGTCCCGGTGAACTGGTCATCATGCGAGCCGCTGACGTTGACCGGTCTGGCGATGTCTGGGAGTACGTTCCGGAACGGCACAAGACGCAGCACCGGGGCAAGTCTCGCGTCGTCTACATTGGCCCCAAAGCCCGGGAGATTCTGGCCCCGTGGATGCTGAAGGCTGGAGAATACATTTTCCCGTCCGGCCGCTCACCACGATACACGACAGGGACTTTTCAGCAGGCTGTCTACCGAACCTGTCGACGGCACGACATCACGCAATGGTCACCCAACCAATTACGCAAAGCCGCAGCCACCGACGTCCGAAGCAAGCTCGACGTCGAACATGCCGCTTCGTTGCTTGGACACTCATCGGCAACGGTCACCGGTCAACACTATGCCGCAAATGATCGGCACCGTGGGATCGAAGCTGCGAAACTTCTGGGGTAAGATGGGGCACGGGTTTGGCGACTGATCATCGCTCAACGGCTGACCGGTAACGTGGAAAACCATTCGCCACGTTGCCGATCAGTCGGCCCGGTTCGAAAGGAATGGTGCCGCAATGACGTTGCCTGTCCGCAAGATTCAGGATGTCGAAAAGTACGCTCGGAAAAAGCACACCGAAGTTGTCGCGATGTTGCGAAGGGTCGGTACGTTTGATGAGCTGAAACGGCAGGGATTGATTGATGACATCCCATCCAGTCACAGCCAGACGTCAGGCGAGGCAGAACCTGCACCGGGACCAGACCAGTCGCACGAAATCAGCGGTCCGACAGTCTCAGTCGACGAACGACAAGACGAACTGAACTGTCCGCCCGAACTAAAGTCGTTCCTTGATCAGACATTTACTGTCAAGGAAATCGCCTACATGGTGTTCCGCAAACCCAAGTCGATAAAACTTCATCACAAGCAGAAATGGAAATCGCCGGACATTAAAAGTGCCGGAAACAAAGGGGCAGAGTGGACGCTCCGGAAGGTTCTGCCAGCACTCATAAAAGACTTTGTCAGCATTCGGCCACCGCAGAATCCGGGCCGTCTGGACGTTGATTAGCTCCGTTTGTTCCGCTTGTGACGCTGCTTGCTCCGCTTGTTCCGCTACCCGTCGCAAGGCCATATCTCCGCTGCTTTCTTTGCGTTTCAATCGTGGCGTGATTCCCGTTTCACTCACTTCGAACGCAAGAGGAAAGCACGATGACAGCGAACGCGACGGCATTCATTCCCCTGGCAGAAGCCGCGAAGCAGATTCCTGGTAGGCCACATGTGTCCACTTGTCACCGCTGGGCAGTGAAAGGTGTCAACGGCGTGAAGCTCGAAACAAAGCGGGTCGGCAATCGTCGTTTCACGACGCAGGCTGCAATCGACGAGTTCATCGAGGAACTCAACAAGACGGACGCAGAACGTCTGGCAGCGGAAGGGTGCTAACTTCCATGCCCGCATCATCGAAAGCCAGCCAAACTTGCCAGACACGCCCACAGCGGCGGAACAAGCCAGATCAGTCGAAGCCGAAGTTCCAGGGAACGTATGAGAATTTTGGGACCGACTTCGTTCGGATCAATGGCAAGGAAGGGACTGCAGATCAGTGCCCGTACTGCGGCAAAGAAAAGTTCACTGTGAACCTTGAGACCGGCCAGTTTCGTTGCTTCTCGGAAAACACATGCGGACAGACCGGCAATGCCACGACGTTTATCCGTCACTGCTATGAACAGGCAAAGAGTTCCACGACCGACAAGGAATACCGAACTCTGAAGGCGGTTCGAGATTTGTCCCTGCAAACATTGAAACGGCATGGACTCGCCTACCATGCTGCCCGCAGTGAATGGCTGGTTCCGTTCAGAAACTCTGAAGGCAGTGTGGTCACTCTGCTTCGCTACAACCCGAAGACGAACCAGAAACTGAATCTGGGCGGATTCCCCCAGTATCTCTACGGAGTAGATCAGCTTTCTGATGATCCAACTCGAACACTCTTTCTGGTCGAAGGCCCCTTCGATGCGATGGCCCTTGATGCGTTCATTCGCATCAAGAAAAACCACAACAAGTACGACGTTCTCGCAGTCCCTTCCGCATCCACATTCAAGGATGAATGGTCTGCTTTTCTGAGGGAAAGGAAGGAAGTTCGAGTCTGCTTCGACAACGATTCTGCAGGTGTGAATGCTCAACAGAGAGTCGTCAGCAAGTGTCGGGAAAACGGAGTTACCGGAACACTGAAGATACTCGAATGGCCTGACAGCTTCCCGGATAAATACGACATCGCCGATCTGATCCGGGATAAGGAAAGCGTTGTTGAGTTCACGCGACTTCACTGCAAAGAGGCGAGGGCAGCGAAACCGCTCCGGCTCACGAGAGGGGATCAGATCGTACCTGAGAAGGTCGATTGGTTATGGCCGGGACGTATGCCCTTTGGTCGCTTTGTCAGCCTCTCAGGACCGAACGGGTCTCAGAAGAGCACGATCGCGAAAGACTTCATTGCACGTGGAACAGCCGGGAAGCCGATGCCCGGATGCACGGACCACTGTGAACCTTTCGACTGCATCCTCTTCACCAGTGAAGACAGCCAGGCCAATGCGATCAAGCTCATTGAACTGCACGGTGGCGACCGTGCTCGCGTCTATATTCATGACATCGCCGAATCTGCCGAGTTCATTGATGTGGCCAAGAGCGTTGCGAACGTGGAAGCAGCCATACGCGAGCACAATGTCAGGCTGGTTGTACTGGATGCTCTCAACAGCTTCATCGGCGGCGACATCAGTACCGACAGCAAGGCGAGGCGGACAGTGTCAAGCCCGTTGGCGAAGCTCGCCAGACGCACTGGGGCGACGATCATTGGCATCCGGAACTGGGGTCGGAGTGAAGCCGAATCGGCGTCGAACAAGTCACTTGGAAGCCACAGTTTGAGTGACGTAGCCCGTGTCGTGCTCAACACACAGATCGTTCCTGAGACGGATGAGTCACCCGAGAAGACACTTCTCGTCTGGGAAAAGCTGAGTGATGGGAAACAGCCGGAACCATTGGAATACACGACACGGGATTTGAGTGATGGCAAACCTGAAAACGCATACCATCGGCAAATCGTCTGGAACGAGGAAAGAAATAAGAAGATCGTAGACGAGTTACGGAAGCGTCCCGTCAAAAAGGGAGTCAGAAAACGTCGTCAGAAAGGGTAGTCGAACGCTAAACAGGTATCAGAACGGCAGTGGTCCCAATGCTCCTTGGTTGGTCGTTCTCGTCACAGAAAGGGATTCGTTTCAATTCAGACACCCAATACGCACACCGTGGAAGCATGACAGTCTTGTACCTCACATGGCCCGGTAAGCCCCAATCCATTGACCCCGGTTTCTGACCCCGGTTTCTGACTACTTTCTCTCAGAGGACTCAGGAAAAGGGGACACGATGTGGCCTCACGATGCCCGGAGTGCAACGGTCGATTTCTGACTGTCATATCGGGCAGGTGGCAGTCAGACGACGGAAGGCGGTCCGGAATCGCGGGTTACAGCATTCGGCTACCCCAGAACTACCCGCTATTGGAAATGTTCACTACTGAATCAGCGTTTGCGCAATTCCTGCTATCCCTCAATCGACCGAGAGGCAATCTCGGCGGCTTACCAGAGCCATAACATTCGAGATGTGCTGGACAGGGAGCGGCGAGGAGAGCCAGACAGGATCAAACGGCGATCCCATCCCCGTAACCACGCCCTCTGAGCCCGACAGGTGACGATCGCGAGGGACGCCGTGCGGAAGTTCGGCAGCTGACGCGAACACTCCAGCCCATATGGAGTCGGTTTGTTTTCGCGTCAAAATTGTCTTAATCTCGCCTATTATGGCCAGACTGACTTACAAGATGCCGGCCCTTGACCCACACGACCCAACCGGAGACAGCACTTGGGATGTGGGTCTTGAGCAAGGTCAGATAGAGATTTTGTTGCGTGAAGACGGAAAGGTGAACGACAAAGTTCGCCTTTATCGCCTTGTTCTCGCACAAGAGGTTGTTAAGAATCCCGATGCCGTATTTGAAGGCTGGCAGAGGCCCGATCAGGACGACGGGCTTTGCTATGTCGGCCAACCGGAAATCGATTACATCCGTCGGGATGTCGAGGCCCCTGCCCCACCTGGCAAAGTTTTCTGCGTATATATTGCGGGTTCTGGTAAAATAGTCAGGTGGAGCTGGGAACTTGCGGACGAAGTTTATGGCGTTGAGGACCGTTTCAGGAGCAAGCTATGGCCAGCCTGATTGAACAGATTGAGCACGACTTCAACATATCTGAAGATGTGAATGTTGAATTCTCTCCGTACGCCTACTACGGTGAAGAGGAAGACGCACTTACCTTCTACTTCAGCGGAGAGCGGGACTATGCCAAGAGAATAAACTCTCGGGTGACCGTTTTTCTCTCAGAAGAGACAGATGAACTGGTCGGCTGTCAGGTTAAAAGCGTCCGCCACGTACTGGACGACATCGGCTGGTTTGACGTGAGTATTAAGCATGGAAAAGTCAAACTGTCGTTTCTGTTCGTGGCCTGTCGTGGGGAATTCGGAGAAGAAGACAAACTGCTGTTTCGAGAGATCAACAGACATGCGATGGAAACTGATCTGGAAGTAGCCGTTCCAGAAATGGCCTGACAAACAGAGCGTTCTGTCGAGCGTAGCCGAGATAGAACGGTTTGTTCGAGAAGCCCGGGATTGTGATTTGACTCCCGTCTGCTGTGAGCTATCGGCAAAGGCTCTGCGGGAGGGTCATGCGGCGAAGCCTGAGAAGCTGGCGTCCGGCGGCGTATGGAATCCGGGAATTCGCTGCAGGGGGCCAGTGCCGCAGACACCGTTTCTACGCATTTGCAGGCGTCGCGACCGGCTGGTCCGTCGAGACAGGGGGCGGTCTGCCCCGGGAGTCGGGCATCAGACGGTGGAGTGTTATTCAGTGGCGACCGACATCAATCGATCCGGGGGCGTCTGGAAATGCCGTTCGCAATCGCAGAAAAATGCGAACGGTGGCATCCGAGTAACCACCCTTGATGGGCGATAGTTGCTACTTGGCACGCCGCCTCTTGAGTTCGTCACGGACCCATTGTTGGTCAGCGTTGCTGAGTTCTCTCAGAGGAATGGCTTGTGTCTCGCGTGATCTCATCTCAATGCGGACTGTCGTGTTTTCGTATCCGTCGAATCTGCCGAGACCAATTGTCTCGCCAACCGCGTCCTTCCAGATTCGGAAGGATTTCAGTCTCCTGATGGTTTTGAGAGCGGCTTTCGCTCTCGACGTGTTGGCGAGAACGAACCGTTTCACTGTTTTCCTCGCCCCGAGAGAATTCGTGTAGCTCTTCGTGCCCATCAGAACCAGCACTCGCCTGTCCAAAGAAAACCGTGCGTCGTCTGAAATTCCAGCCGTGCTGACGCCTTCCAGCCACGCCCAGCCTATGTCTTGTTCGCCACTCCCCTGTGGGGAGATGAGCATTTCATCTCCGTCGATCACCTGTCGCACCTTTACCCCTGACGAGACGAAGATTCTCAGGATTCCCCATTCGCCAGATCGGGCGTCGCTGAATCGACGTGGTCCAAACTTCATTATGGGGATGCTCTTGCCATTGCTCACCCTCTCGACAAACCGTCGCTCGGCTGGATTAAGGTCAGACAGGGCTGCAGCAATTTCATCATCAATGGTTGTTGGGAGCGGCTTGTTTTGGCCTTGATTCATTCCATGCTTCACGAGAGCCCCGATTTGATCGACGGACAATGCACGACGAAGTACAAGGAATTCGTCGATTGCTCCGCGAAAACAGCGACTCTCGCCTTTCGGCCCTTTTAGTCGATTTGCCTGAGCACCGATTCGAGTTGAACTCACCCCGAGAACGGCGGGTGTTATGACGGCACGTTTGCCTTTGTGTTCGCCTGCAAGTCGACCATCGACGAATAGCCACACGGTGTCATCTTTCCAGACGCCAGCGATATGGTGCCATTCCTTCTCAATGGTCACGGGGACTCGAACCTCACCGGCGGGCGTTCCGAACGCAAAGTCAGCAGTTGCCCCCGCATCAGTGAAAAACATTCGGACAACGCTAGGTCGCTTTCCGGTTGTTTCACGGACGTCGAAGAGCATGTTGAGTTGCCCCGAGTCCTGAGCGTAGAGCCACATTGCAATGGTCAGTTCAGATGTGTCCTTCACCAGATCGTCACGGAGATCCAACTGGAGATAGTCGTCCCTTCCATCAAATCGCAGAGCTGTCCCGATTCTCCCTTCAGTCGATGATGTTCCGTTGAGGACAGCTAGGTGTTGCGACTTGCTCGCATCCTGAAAGGTGGTTGCTGTGGCCAATGTCGTCGGTTCGAAGGACAGAATAAGCTGACCGTCACGGTTCCTGGGGAGGACATTTGGATCCTGCCCGGATGTAGACAGAAAAGGCCATGCTTCACTTCTTCTCAAGGAGGTGAAACATGGCCGGAGTGCCGACACAAGAGCCGACTG
>Ga0115002_10000419_pt1 | contig 61108 bp, 54 predicted proteins | sample ArcticOcean_MG_C_8_FD_89576 | JGI IMG/M metagenome (GOLD analysis project Ga0115002, IMG submission 89576) | Marine microbial communities from western Arctic Ocean - ArcticOcean_MG_CB11_86 | ecosystem: Environmental > Aquatic > Marine > Oceanic | place: Arctic Ocean: Canada Basin | collected... | reverse complement strand
TTTTCTTTTTCTTTTTCACTGTCGATGGCTACGATGGTGTAGTGTTTTTCATCTTTTAATACGCTTGCAACTATTAGGCAGTCGCCACCATAGATGCGTTTAATTTCTTCGAGCGCGGCGTCCGCGCCTGAAGATTCGACAAGTTCCACTTTCAAACTATCGCCCTCCATCTTCGATGGCATTTTCGCCACCAATACTGCCAAACAGCTCAATCTTTTGTTCCTCTGGAATTTCAGTGTAGGCCAGCACATTCAATTCTGGAACTCTAAGCTTTACAAATTTTGCCAGCCACTGACGCAGATTAGGGGAGACGACCAGCACAGGAACTGCACCTTTTTCTTGAATTTGATGAGCGTTATCAGCGAGCGCCTCGAGAATTGACTCTGCTAGTTTGGGTTCCAGAATAACTTGAGCGCCATCGCTTTTCTGATGGCTACTTTCTAAAATCCTCTCTAAATCGCCTGCAAAAGTAATGACCGTTAGTTTGCCAGCTGGGTCGATGAGAGGTTGTATAATCATACGCCCAAGTTTTGGCCTGACCTCTGCTGTGAGTGCGTCAGCATCGGAAGCGTCTGATTTCGAGATTGTGAGTGCTTCGATGATCGTTCGCATATCTTTTACGGGTATGCCCTCGGACAACAGATTCTGCAAAATCTGCGTGACGGTCGATAGCTGTATTTTATTAGGTATGAGATTCGTAACAAGTTTAGGGTAGCTTTTAGCGACGCGGTCCAGCAATTGCTGGGCCTCGTCTTGCCCCAGGAGTTCGTGTGCACTACGTTGTAGAATTACGCTCAAATGTGTGGCCATTGTAGTTGCCCCGTCTACGACTGTGTAGCCAAGTCCTCGAGCGACGTCTGATTGTGAGGTGTCAATCCAAGTAGCAGGTAAGCCAAATGCGGGCTCCGTTGTTGCATCTCCACTTAAATTATTGGCGCTTCCCTCGGAGTTGATGGCCAGCAATTTTCCCACGCGCAGTTCACCACTTCCGCGCACGACACCGTTAATGATAATTTGATAGACGTCGGGCTTTAAATCTAGATTGTCACGAATGCGAATGGGCTGCACTAAAAATCCGAGCTCTGCTGATAATTTTTTTCTGATTCCTTTGATTCTGGTGAGTAATTGGCCCCCTGACTCGGCATTTGCCATTGGAACCAAGCCATAGCCTATGTCAACACCTATGACATCGACCTGTTCTAAATCATCCCAGCCGAGCTCCGTATTAATCAGATCCTGGCTTTCCGACTTGGCCTCGGTATCGATCGCGGCGAGCTGCGTTGCTTTTGATCTGCGAGCTGCGTAGCCAAGCCCCGCGGTAAGTAGCCCCAAAGGTAAGAAAATGCCATAAGGCATGCCAGGAATTGTCCCCAGAATGATTATAATCCCTGCGGCCAAAAACAGAGCATTCTCATTTGCCATTTGACCACCGGCCTGCTCTGCTGTTGACTCCTTGGTTGTAACGCGAGTTACGAGGATTGCGGTCGCAAAGGATAACAATAGCGATGGTATCTGTGCCACGAGTCCGTCGCCAATTGTCAATAAAACGTATATCCTCCCAGCTTCTGACATACTAAGGTCGTGCTGTGAGGTTCCAACCACCAATCCGCCTACGATATTGATTACGAGGATCAGCAAGCCTGCTACTGCGTCACCACGGACAAATTTGGAAGCACCATCCATCGAACCAAAGAAATCCGATTCTTGGCTCAACTCTTCTCTTCGTCGTTTTGCGTCGTCTTGATCAATCAGGCCGGCATTTAAGTCAGCATCAATTGCCATTTGTTTGCCGGGCATTGCATCTAGCGTGAATCTTGCAATAACCTCTGATACTCGGCCGGCTCCTTTTGTTACCACAATAAAGTTAATGATCATTAAGATCATGAAAATGATGAAGCCAACCACGTAATTACCCGAAATAACGAATTCACCGAAGGCTTCAATTACGTGCCCAGCTGCATCGGTGCCGTTGTGGCCATTGACAAGCACTATGCGCGTAGACGCGACGTTCAGACCTAATCGCAGAAGCGTTGCGATTAATAAGACCGATGGAAACGAAGAAAACTCAAGTGGATGCCGGGTATTCAGGGCAATCATGACGATGATTAGGCCGACTATTATGTTTACAGTGAACAGGATATCCAACAAAAGGGTCGGCAATGGCAGGATCAGTAGCGCGATAATTAAAAGCACTATTAATGGCATTCCGATATCTCGGAGGGCCGCTAGCGAGACCGACTGTCTAAAATTTGACAAGTATGCCATCATATAAAAGCTATATTTTTCAATTGGTTGCGACTTTTCTTTCTAAGCGGACCGCGAGCTAGGCCGAAAATATAATACCCTCCGAAGGATTGAGCAATTTTAGTGCCAACCTGGTGGTTTTAGGGATAAGAAATTAATAAAGAAATTCGGATTGATGCCGATATACTAAATATTGCCGAGGTTCACTTCGAGGAATTGTAGAGGAATTGTATATGTATGGATTTATGAGGCTAATATTGGGTGCATCGGTTGCCTTGTCCTTGGTTGGGTGCATTGGATATACGGCTGACGCATTTCATGATGTGGCCGTGCTCAGACCTATCGTTGAGAAGCGCGATACTTTGGTAGGCATGGGTTACGCCGTTATTGCAGTGCAAGACAGCGAGATCGCTGCACAACGTCGCCTTTTGGCTATTAGAGCTGCAAAGTTAGGGGCTTATCGGTCACTGACAGAGCAAGTCTACGGGCAATATTCTGATTCCACAGTCACAATGTCTAAGATGGCAGTTCAAAGTGACTCGTTCAGGAGTAGGGTTGAGGGTGTTATCTATGGCGCAACAGTGGTCAGAATTGAGCCTGTCGGAGAAGAGACTTACGAGGTAACGATGTCTCTCGACAAAGAGTTAGTTAAAGATCTCAGAGCGCTCTACCTCCAGCAAGTCGCATTTAGTAGGCGCTAAGTAATGAGAGCGCTGTCAAAAGGCCTGGCTCTCCTATTGCTGACGTTTCTTGTTATGAGAGCACCTGAGGCAATGGAAGAAGTCCACTCTTCGGCGTCACAAGGTGATGCCAGGCTCGCTGCCTTCAAAAACAATCTAATGGAAATTGCACTGGTAAGAGGTGCTGTTGTGAAGGGGCTCTCTTATATTGATCATGAGGGTATGCTGCATGAGAATACGCTATTTACGGTAAATCAGTCCGTCAGTGGCGCGCAGATTGAAGCCTATATCGAAGAAATGGGCGGGCAGGCGCCGTCGGAGTGGGGGCCGATCGATATTAGAGATGCCTGTGGCATCTGGGGTGGCGTTAATGAGCGCTCGTTCAGTAAGACTGTTTTCTCTAAAGTATCCTCGAGTGCTGGAGATCAATCTTCGGCTCAAAGATTTATAACACCCGCTGCGCGGGCGCTGCTCGACGCGGTGCAAGAGCGGCTGCCCCGCTCCGGATTAAAGCTGGCGAACTCGAAGGGGCTGCGAGCGAGTCACTCTCCCTCGAGGTCTAGCTACCAAAAAATGTTAATGGGCGTCGAGCCAGACCTGCAGGCAGACTATCTGTTGGAGCTTGAGGTCAGCATTCCGTCCGGTTCCAATGACGGGCCATTTAAGTTTAAAAACGCGGGATCCCAAAAAATTTCTTATCAGGTAGTTGCATCGCTCACTGAGACGGCGACGTCGCAGGTTCTGGTTAGGCACGTTACAGAAGTCAAAACCACTGTCAGAGCCTCCTACAAGTCAGGTGAATTATCCGTTGACATGAGGCCTGAGCAGGTTTTGCAGGACTTTATCGTAGAGTTGGATGCCGTTCTGTCACAAAAGAGGTGTACGCCCAAGTTCTTCGCGGTCTCGAGCATTGCGGACTCCAATAACTATCTAGTGGGTGGTGGATTTGATCGCGATATCCGAGTGGGTGATTGGCTGTTAGTAGGAGACACTAACTTATTGATTAACGGGCAGCTCAGCAACACGGTGCTTGATGGTCTCTTCATATTAAAAGTGAGTCAGGTGTCCGGTGATAGTGCGGTGGGTGAACGCCTAGGGCGCAGCCCGAGTGATCAGTTCAGCGACACAAGCGCTATGCTGGCAACAATTCTTTAGGAGAAAGTGTATGAAAGGTTTCTTTTTTGGCTTCCTCGCGGTCGTTTTTCTGATTCCATCGATCGTGCTGTCGGATCAATCTGCGCAGCCTGCGATTAGTGCCTCCGACATCGCGCGACTGCGAGCTTTTATCGGCGATATGCAGCCGGGGTACAGTGTGTCCGGGGGTGGTGGAGCGTTAGTTAGTGGGGGTGGTTATCAAGTTCGTTCAGGGGACTCATTGAGCCGCATAATTGATCGTCAATTCAGCAATCTAGACATTAACAGCGCCCTTTTGAAAGACGTTATCGTCTCCATGAACCCGCACGCGTTTAGAAAAGGCAACCCTAATTGGCTGCTAGCTGGAACGAAAATCAAGTTCCCTTCAGCAGAGGATTTTAAGCAATATATTTTCCCCAGCAACTCGAAAGATCATGAAGTGGAGCCGAAATATTGGGTACGCTACCCTTAGGGTAGGCAATTTATGCTAGGGCCTGAGCTAGTCAACCACGTCATTAAACCGACGCCCTTATTTTCGACAGGAACTCCCAGCTTGCAGCTGAGCCACCCTGTACCCCGTGAACTGGGGCTTTCAAATTATCAAACGATAAACGCGCTGATCCAGTCCAACTCGGCAGGGTTGTTATATCTGAAAATGAATAATCGTCGGCTTGAGTTACCCGAGCACTATAGGAAATTGGACAATCGTGTTATCCAGCTTCAGGTTCGCGAGACCGCTGATGGAATAATTTTAATTCCCGGGAGAGTCCTGCCTAAGGCGTTAACCCCTCTTCCTGCGGTAAACTTACATCCAGATTCGGTGGGACCTGTCTCTGGACGATCTCGGCAGTTACTGCAGAATTTGAATCTCGGTTTCAAAGATATTGCATCTTTCGTACCGCCTGATTTAGCCAGTCGGTTATCGGGATGGATAAGAGCATCCTCGCTATCTTTCCCACCCTTGCTATCTGGAATCGATATAAAAAATATAATTGCCAACAGTGGTCTGACAAAGTTTGAGTCTAATTATTTAACGATCGCTCTTCTTATCGACTTATTGCGATCCTCGATGCCCGCTGGCCCCGAACGAAAACTGATCGAAGAGTTTTTCGGTGATTTATTGTTGCGTTCTGAAAGTGCAGCCCGAGCGATGCAGCGGGGGGATGTCTACCTTGAATGTGCAGGCCTGATTAACCAAACACCTTTTGATCTCGTCATGTCGCGTCGTGAGTCGAAAGGTTCTGGGGATGGTGACGACGAAGATTCGCCCCGATGGCAGGTGGATTTGTATACCTATTTCTCTGACGATGATCAGGTGTGGTTGACTGTGCAGGCACTCTCTCCTGTAAAGCTTGATGTAGCAATCTGGATGACTAGCGCCGCTTATTTTGCGCTCGCCAAGGAAGCTCTGCGAGATCTGAGAGTTGAGTTAGAGGACTCAGGCATAGACGTCGCCTCTCTAGAATTGTACAACTTGCAGAAAGGTAGCGTTCCAAATATACGCTCACCTACTTCGTCGTCTTCCATTTCCAACATAGACCTTCAGGTTTAATAATGAGAGGTTCAGATAAAGAGTTCTCGCAAAGCGCTGTTGCCGTTGAATATGGCAGAAAGAAAGCCCCGACTGTTATAGCCAAAGCTACGGGCGAGGACGTCAGTATTATGATACAAGAAGCAAAAAACGCGAATATCCCAATTATGGAGAATCCCTATCTCGCTAATTTATTGGAAGGAGTAGACGACGGGGAAGAGGTGCCCGAATCCCTTTACACATCTCTTGCTATCGTTCTGTCTTGGGTTTTTTGGTTGCGTGGTGACAAACCTTTCTAATCTCACTGCTTTATTGGCCTATTTTTCGACGGCAATTTACCCAGACGGTCGTAAGTCTCGGTAATACCGTGTGAGCGTGACGTTCTAAAAAGTTCTAATGTACTTTTCGTTGAGGCGAGCTTTCGATCGATCAGAAGGGCGTTACGAGTATGTGCATCTTTACAGGTTCCAATCAAAGCCCGCAGACTTTCCCGTGATTCTAATTCTAATAAATCAGAGGTTTCCGTTGAGAATATCGCCTCAGATTGCTGCGTTAGATACGATAACACGTCTGCTTTTCGATGCTGGATTGACTCGAAGGCGTCTAGATCATTGTCTTTCAGATATAAAAACTCAGATTCGAGTATGTCGCTAAGGGCCTTTGCTTTGTGAAGCGTTTCTTTTAGCAGTTTGGGTTCAGGCATCAGATTAAGTGCTTATTTATTGATCCATTACCCACCTATCAGTCTCTCTAGTGCAACGAAGTTTTCGGCAATTTTGCGGGCGTCTAAAGGGTAATTCCCGTTTTCGATGGCTTCTTTGATATTTGCCACCTTTGCGGCATCGAAAGTAGCGTCCTCTAGTGCCTTGGTCATTTCAGGGCTCAGTGACACTTGATCTGAAGTTCGTGTCAACGTTTCCGCCGCCGGCTTTACGTCTGGCGCTGCCTGTTCACTGGCTTTGCTGTTTATATTTTTGTCTTTTTGAGCGGATGTCAATCCGCTCACTACATCTTGGATGTTTGTCATGAGACGCACCTAGACTGGTTCTTGGGTTAGGTTAAGTATCGGCACCACGCGACTAAACTTTAGCACAAAAACGAGTTCTACATAAGCGGCTCTACCGCACCGATATCTGTTACGCGCCCAAAAATTATTTTGCCAGATTCAAGATTTTCCATTTCTATGATTGCTCCGATCGATGCGTCTTCGAGCGCGCGCACCCGTGCCGTGACGGTTATGGCGCTTCGGCTGATTAAAAGAGTAAGTAACTCGCCTTTTTTAATTGCAGCGGTTGGCTTGGTATTGGAGTATCTCAGGAAATCCCCCTGCACTAGGTTCCTGGTGGTTTCTAGGTATTTGACATCAATACTCTCTGGAATAGCGTCTTTTGGTGTGCGCGTGCTGATTGGCTGAGTATCAAATTGAAGTTGTCTAAGGCGCTGTCCTCGGGATACAGAGCCGCTGGCGGTCAAGACAAGGCGCTTATCAAGTTCCGCACTCGTGTTCTCCGATAGCGTTGATGCATTCTCTTGAACCAAGTCACTGTGCTTAACGATTTCATTTATAGAGACGGCCCGAGTAAGCGTGTAACCGATGACGTCGTTTATATTGGTAACAGTATTGTGAGCGTCGGCAGTATCGATTAGCTGTTGATCGATGTCACCGCGGGTCAGTATGGAGCCATCTATAAGGCCTCGCAGGTATCGGTAACCTCGGCTCGCATCAAGTATGCGAATTCGGGTGTAGATTTTCCAATTTGTCTCTGGACATTTCACCTCAACCGTAACTCGATCGCTGTAGGGAAACGCAACGATGTATTCCGGGCAGGGTTCGACCCTAAGACGGTTATCCCAGATCAACGCTTTTATATTCTGCGCGCGCACTCCTGTTAGGTTGGATGCGGAGAGCGCAATGGCGTGTTCGAGGGTTTGTTTTAGCTCCAGCTGCGTTTGCTCTTCAGCTCGTATTTCGCAGACGAAAAGAGTCGCTAATACCGCGATCAGCCAGTTCATTCGTAAAATTTTGGTCACATGCTGACTCATTTTGAAGACTTTATGCTGATCTCGGCATACTACGGCTGTTGAGCCCAGACTGGCAACAGTCGGTATTCCGTGAATGTTGGTGCGGGCGGAAAACGGCAACCAATATGCCGGAAACGGTTTGCCGGTCCGACAGTAAAGTGGGCGCTAGGCGCCTAATAAAAAACCTTTAACCTTTGATTTTAATAGACTTTTTAATAATGGCACGAGTTATGCTTAAGTGCTGATAACGAAAAATTAAATTGAATTTCACCATGAACGGGATATTTGGGTTACACGAGCAAGCATTAAACATGAAAGCCTCGCGTCTTGAGGTTCTGGCGAAAAATATTGCGAATGCCGACACTCCGGGATTCAAAGCGAGAGATGTTGATTTTCAGAAGGTGCTTGCAGTGCAATCGGGAATAGCGGCTCTGACCACAACGCATGTGCAGCATTTAAAAACCTCGTTAGTAAATAGTGATGGTCTTGTTTATACCAACCCATACAACCAATCGCTTGATGGAAATACAGTGGAGATTGCTATGGAGCAGGCAAAGTACGGTAAAGCGGCGATGGATTATCAGGCTTCACTCGACTTTATCCAGTCTCGTATCGGCTCAATCAAGCGCGCGTTGAAAGGAGAATAAGATGGCGTTATCCGACATTTTTGCAATCGCGGGCAGCGCGCTTGCAGGGCAGTCAACACGGCTTAATGCTACGGCGAGCAATATGGCCAACGCTTCAAACGTATCCGGTAATGAGGAAGACGCATACAAGGCCAAGCGAGTTGTGTTTAGAGCCGTTTTAGAAAACGAGATGGTTGGTAACGTTATGCGACCTGCTGGCTCCTTAGCCATTGACCGTGTGATGGATGATCCGTCGCCTCACCCCAAGCTTTATGATCCCGGTAACCCCATGGCAGATGACGAAGGCTACGTTTACAAGTCAAATGTCGTAGACGTTAGCGAGATGGTTGAAATGCTCGCCGCGGCGAGAAGCTATCAGAATAATGTTGAGGTCATTAACACGGCCAAAGAGTTGATGTCCCGAACCTTAGAAGTGGCGAAGAGCTAACAGGAGAAGCAAGCAATGCCAACTTTAGATTCAAATATAATGACCACCCAAGCTTACATGGCTCAGCAATCTAATACCGTTTTTAATGATGGTGACGATGATTTAGGCAGAGATGCCTTCTTGACCCTATTTACTGCTCAGTTGAAAAGTCAGAACCCACTCGACCCAATGGCGAACGAGGCTTTTGTTGCTCAGTTAGCGCAGTTTTCCCAATTAGAAGGGATCAAGGGAATGCAGTCGTCGCTTGAAAGCTTGGTAGGAAATCTGCGGACTGAAAAGCTGCTGACGGGATCATCGCTCGTAGGCAAGAAGGTTGCTGTAGAGGGTGGTGTAGGGTCTGGTGGTGCTGATCGCGTTACAGAGACTCTCGTATCACTTCCCAAGGATGCCGATTCGCTCATCTTAAGTGTCTACAGCGGAATAGACGGCTCTCTTGTTTATCGAGAGGAAATAGGGGCGCGGGAAGCCGGAGAACACCGGTTTGGCTGGCCAGGACTGGATGGCAGTGGGAACGAAATGCCGGTCGGCAAGTACACATTCGCTGCGAGCGCAATAGTCGATGGCAAAATTGTGACTGCACCGACATCCGTGCTTAGTGAAGTGGCTAGCGTTAGCTGGAATCCTAGCAGCCAGCAGCTTGATCTACAGTTACACGACGGCGATTCGGTATCACTTGATCAGATCAAAACGATCTCTAATTAAACACAATTAACAACCTATAGGACTGAACTATGTCTTTTTATACGTCACTAACAGGTTTAAATGCAGCGACAACCGAGCTTGCGGTTACTTCAAACAATATCGCGAACTCGGCGACGGCGGGATTCAAGCGATCGTCGGCCAGTTTCGGCGATATTTTTGCCACATCGCCATTGCAGCGTGCGTCTGCAGTGGTTGGCCAGGGGGTTGCACTCAAAGAAGTGAGCCAAGAGTTTAGTCAGGGATTTGTCCAGTTCTCGTCTAACTCACTCGATCTGGCTATCACTGGCGATGGATTCTTCCCACTTGAGTCCGCGGATGGTACAAAAATTTACACCCGTAACGGCGCCTTTATGCTGAACGAGCAAAATCAGATGGTCAATGCAGCCGGTCAGGCCCTTCAGTCATTGCCGGTCGATTCGACAAACAAGGCCGACTTCAGTCAGCCACCATCTGCCCTCTCAATCCCTCGCCAAACGGTGTCTGAGTTTAGGGCCACAACTGAGGTTGAGCTTGGCCTTAATCTGCCCTCGGACGTTGAGCCGATTACGGCGATTTTTAATCCTAATAAGCCTGATTCCTACCATAGAACAACGTCGCTAACCGTTTACGGTGCCTCCGGTTCTCAGCACCTCGCCACAATTTATTATGTTAAGACTCAAAATGCTTCGGCCGACAATCCAACCAATAAATGGCAGACCTACGTCTACATTGATGGCGAGCAAGTTGATCCAGAACTCATTCAATCGAGTGATACCGGTGGAGACGCGTTTTTTGTAAATAAATATGGCGAGTTAAAAACCAGGTCTGAGCTTGAATTTCTTCAGAAAAATAGTAGCGATAGCTCACAGTATCTGGTGACGCAGGGAACGATTTATAGGAAATACTCCTACGATATGCTGTCTGATCCTATCAAGTCGGCTCCTGCGACCCTTATCGTCCAGTCGATTATGTCAGACACCAGAGATGCACTGGCTCTAGCTGGAGGCTCAAATGGGGTGGATTTATCGGCCAAGACCCGCGGAGATATGAGAGATTTATTCCAGCTAAGCGTTGACGGATCTGCACATGTATCGATCGGGCTAGAAAACTTAGCAGGCCGGGCGGGTAATGACGCACTATCGGGGCAGGAAATTGCGGCGGAGTTAACAAAGGTAATTAATGAGCGCTTTGGTGACGGGAGAGAATTTGATCTGAGTGATTTCATTAACGCTTCTGGAGCGTCGACCGGTGTGTTGTTGAATTTGACTCGCGATTATGACACGCCTTCTGCGTTTAATTTACCTATTGATTTGGGCGCAGTGCTTATATCTGCAACAAATGCCGGCGATATTGTTATGGACCGGGACCCTACTGATGGAATGTTGAACCCTGAGCGACTAGCTACAGCGCTCAATAATTTTCTTAACTCGAGTTACGGAAACACAATTCCGTCTAATATGAATGATTTTGAGATTACATATGACATGGCCCGTCAGGGTTTTCTCTTCACTCAGTCTGGCGAGAACAGCTTGCATGTTACGACAACCGGCGCACAGTCCGCTTTTAATATCTCTAATGTCGACCTGACGGCCGCCAATGCTCTTGCAGAGATAGATCCAGTTAGTGCTTCAGATAACGACCCCGCAATAAAGCTGTTAGGCAACATCCTGCCAAATGGTGACTTAATTCGAGAGACTCGAGACCAACGAAACGGTATCACGGTTTTATTCGCTGATGGTCGTTTTAATATATCTTCAGGAACAACGGGTGATTCGTCTAGCATCGCAATTCGCAATTTCACAGAATCCGGCGGCTCTTTAGCGGCCAATGTATTGGGCACCACGCTTTTCGGCTTGGATTATGACGCAACTAAAACTGATTCTGAGAACACCATTTCTGTCGTCGAGGAAACCTCAGCGGTAGCGAATAGACCAGCCGTGCGGGGGCAGATCTCTTCGCCGGCGATAGTAACAGGGAATCAGATGGGCGTGGACCCGAGAGCACCTTTTGCGGTCACTGTTGATAACCGCTCAGTCACCGTTATTGTTGATAATATTTCTGCTCAGGTGCAGCTAGATCTTGGTGATTACTCCATTGGTACCTTTACTCAAGAGCTTGAGAAGAAAATTAATCTCATGGGCGACCAACTGGGACGTCAGGTATCTGGGGTTAAAGTTGAATTTGACGATGCTACCAGCTCATTAAAATTCACGGGTGCGACGGCAACTGATAGTTCGTTTCTTCAGATCGCAGGGTCTGCAGACTTCGGTTTGGAGGATGTCGACTCAGCGTTTGGTACCACATCAACGTATATCCAGTTAGCAGCAGACAAGCAGGGAGCCTCTACCCCCCTATTTGTCTTTCAAGATCGTGTCGGGAATTGGATTGAGACTACGGAGAAGGGGGATTTCGATGACGTCAATATCCCCCAATGGACTCCCATCTTTTTGGATAAAGGCGAGTTGACGTTTAATACCAGTGGAACCCTTGTGTCCCCTGTTAACGAGGTAAGCCTCGCATCAAGTGAGATCACGGGGAACCAGATTGCCTTGAACTATTCAGAGAGTACTCAGTTTAACAGCCCATTTGCGGTGTTGTCGCAATCTCAGAATGGTGCGCCAGAGGGAGATTTAGTGGGCGTAAACATCGGCGAGGATGGTTTGGTTGTCGCGAGTTATTCTAATGGATCTCAAAAATCTCTTGGCAAAATCATCTTAGCGAATTTCGCCACTCCAAAGGGGCTTCGCCAGGTTGGTAATAGTGGTTTCGTATCGACATCTGAGTCGGGGGACCCGGATGTTGGTGAGCCGGGAGCGGCGGGTTATGGGACCATTCGCGCAGGTGCAACTGAGCGCTCGAATGTAGATCTGACTGCTGAGTTAGTCAACTTAATTACAGCGCAACGTAATTTCCAAGCCAACGCAAAGGCGATTGAAACAAGTTCCACCCTGACATCCACCATTATTAACATGCGCAGCTAATCCCGAGGCTGAGGAGTAAGTCATGAAAGCGATTTATACAGCAATGGCGAGTGTCAGGCAGATTGAGATAGCCCGCGCTCAGTCTGCTAATCAGTTGGCTAATGTTTCTACTGTCGCTTTCAAGCAGAGTTTCCAACATGCCACCAATTCAATAAAAATAGCGGGCGCTGGCTTTGCAACCTCTTACCAGCCATTTGCGGTTTCGAAAGATATCATTTCATTGGCAGCTGGCCCGATGCAGGCGACTGGTCGCAAGCTAGATGTCTACATGGTCGGCGCTACTGTGCTCGGTGTCCAGGCATCAAACGGTCAAACGGCGTTTACTCGCCGCGGGGATTTAAATGTTAATGAGTTGGGGCAGCTTACAATAGGTACTGGCAATCTTGTAATGGGTGACGGTGGAGCTCCTATTTCGGTTCCGCTCGGTCAAACCCTTGAGGTTTCATCTGACGGAGCGATCTTGGCCTTCGATCCGAATGCACCAGAGGCGCCGGCGTCAGAAGTGGCTAGGCTTTTGCTTAGAGATGCGAGCGAGACTCCTCTGGTGAGACGCTTAGATGGGTTATTCGAGCCGGCTGCGCAAGCAAATGTTGGCGGTGACTTTGACGGTGGTGCAGTGCCGGCAGAGTTAGTTTCCGGCGCTATAGAAGGGTCGGCTGTGAATGTCGCTGAGATGCTTGTTAAGACTATGGAAAACAATCGTAGTTTTGAAGCGCGCATCCGATTAGTTAAAGAATTCAAAGATCTTGATCAGGCTGGAACCAGCATGATCAGGATGGCTTAAGGGTTAAAGGAGAGAGCGAATGGATGCTTCATTGTGGGTTGCCAAGACAGGTCTAACAGCACAGCAGTCTCGGCTGACGGTGATTTCGAACAATCTATCAAACGTTAACACTGTTGGTTTTAAGAAAGATCGCGCAGTGTTTGAAGATCTACTTTATCAAAATGTTCGTCAGCCTGGTGCCTCGACTGATGCTCAGACAATATCGCCTACGGGTCTTATGATGGGCACAGGAACTCGGATTATCGCTACTGAGAAGATCCATAGTCAGGGCAATATGATTTCTACCGAAAACGCACTTGATTTGGCGATAACCGGTCGAGGATTTTTTCAAATTCAACAGGCTGATGGCACATTTTCATACACTCGAGACGGTTCCTTCAAGTTAAATGATCAAGGGCAGGTGGTCACAGCCAACGGACAGCTATTGGTGCCTGCAATTACCATTCCTGTAAATGCTGCAAGCTTGACCGTTGGCAGAGACGGCACGATCGATGCGGAGCTGGAGGCTGGCGCGGGTAAGGTAACTTTGGGTCAAATTCAGGTGGCTCGATTTATCAACGAGGCAGGTTTGCAGCCGATGGGGCGCAACTTGTACCGTGAAACCACGGCCAGCGGCACGGTTGAGATTGGGATACCTGGGCTTGCCGGTATCGGTGAGGTCATGCAGGGCGCTCTAGAGGCTTCAAATGTGAACGTGGTCGAAGAAATGGTCAATATGATTGAAACTCAGCGTGCTTACGAGGTTAACTCTAAGGCCATTGCTGCGGCCGATGGCATGCTCCGTTTCTTGAACAACAACTTATAAGCGTTGGGTAGAGGCACATAGCATGATACGTATTCTGATAGTGATGATTTTTCTGCTAATCGGAGGTTGTGCCTCAAAGCCAGCAATTGAGCAGCATTCAGACTTTGCGCCTGTCAGACCATTACAGCCAGTGCAAACGGAGCGCGCGACAGGCTCTATCTTTGCGCATCGGTCGAGCATGTCGCTTTTTGAGGGGCAACGTGAATGGTACATCGGCGATATTGTGACCATCATTCTGAGCGAAACTGCTCAGGCGAGTCGAAATACGAATCTATCGACCGAGCGATCCTCAAGCAATGATGTTCTTGGCACGAAAGGCCCCCATGAGCTGTTCCCAACAACAGGTTTTATCGGCAAAGCCCTACCATCTTTCAAGCGTGACGGGGCGACAATCTCTGCGGAGGGCGGTGGAAGCACCAATCAGGCTGCCTCTTTGCAGGGCATTATTACGGCGACCGTCGTCGAGGTGCTGTCTAATGGCAATCTCATTCTGCAGGGCGAGAAGCAGCTGTCGATGACTGAAGGCTCTGAATTTATCCAGGTGCGGGGAATCGTAAGATCCACTGATATTCAAATGGACAACTCGGTCTCGTCTCATCGCCTAGCAAATGCTCAAATTTCGTACAAAGGTACGGGTGATCTAGCGGCGAGCACCAAGCCGGGATGGCTCTCTTCTGCATTGTTCAAGTTCTGGCCGCTTTAGCCGATATCCCACATAAGAAGGTAACTTACAATGATGATTGCAGTAGGTATGATCAAATTCTTGCGGAGACGGGGCGCGACGCTGCTCGCCGTAACAGTTATGGCGCTGTCTGGTGAGGTTGCAGCAGAGCGAATTAAAGACCTTACCTCGATTGGTGGCGTCCGCGAAAACCAGCTGATCGGATACGGTTTGGTGGTGGGTCTCCAGGGCACGGGCGATGGTAAAGACGTATCCTTCACGGGTCAGAGTCTTAAGTCTATTCTTTCTAGTCTGGGTGTCACGACTAATCCATACGACGACTTTGATTTGGCGCAGTCAGCGGGCAGACCCCTTGAACTCGACAACGTTGCCGCCGTGATTGTGACTGCAGAGATCCCCGCTTTCGCGAAGCCAGGGCAGCGGCTAGACGTGAACGTGTCGGCCCTTGGCGTGGCCGAAAGTCTGCGCGGCGGTAGTTTAATCATGACGCGTTTAAAGGGTATCGACGGGCAGACATATGCCGTAGCGCAGGGCGCTATGACCGTGACCGGTATTAACGAAGAAGTTGCCGGTACGAGCTTACAGATTGGCGTGCCTACATCTGGACGAATTCCTCGGGGAGCGATCATAGAGCGGGAAGTTGAGACCCCGTTCAACAGCAGTGAATATCTCGTATTTAATGTGCACAGCAAAGATTTTGGAACAGCAGACGCTATCACTAGCGCTATTAACAGCGAGTATGGTGAGGGGGTCGCGTTTTCTCTTGATGGTGTTTCTGTTGCGGTGAACGCCCCAAGAGACTCGTCTCAACGTGTGAAATTTGTGAGTATGATCGAAAGTCTTGACGTGGACCCTTCAGAGCCTCCTGCTCGGATTGTCGTTAACTCCCGCACTGGCACCGTAGTCATTAATAAAAATGTGCAAGTTCAGGCTGCTGCTATTTCGCACGGGAGTATCTCGGTGCGCATCCAGACACTTAATACCGTATCTCAGCCTGAGCCGTTTTCTGATGGTGTCACCGTCGGGGTTCAAAACGCTGGAATCGCAGTTGAGTTGGACGATAGCGCCGTACTTTTTGAGCCGGGCGTGGATCTTAAAGAGGTGGTATCGGCTGTTAACGCTGCCGGTGCGTCAACCTCGTCACTTATTGCAATTCTCGAAGCGCTCAAGACTGCGGGCAGTCTGCACGCTGACCTAATGGTGATGTAAATGGAAGCAAGAATCGCGTCTTACAATGATTTTCAGGGTTTAGCCAACTTGCGGACCCAAGCACAAAAAGATCCCTCGAGCGCCATTGAAGAGGTTGGCCAGCAGTTTGAGAGTTACTTTACGCGAATGATGCTCAAGTCTATGCGCGATGCGAGTGAAGTGCTGAGAAGTGACTTATTCTCATCGGATCAGTCAAAAACCTATGAGCAAATGTTCGACGAAGAACTGTCAACGGAAATGGCCAAGAAGGGTTCGCTGGGCGTGGGCGAATGGATACGGCAAGCGGTTGAGAATAATATGGGCGGCTCAAGGGCAAATGACAAAGCCATTGCTGCGTATCAGTCAGACAGTGCAAGACGCCTTGACAGTACCGTCACGATGCTCCTGAGATGAGTGATTTTCTATCGATAGGCGCCAGCGCCGTTAACGTGTATCGGCAGGCTATCGCCACGACCAGTAATAATATCGCTAACGTGAACACAGAGGGGTATTCAAAGCAGGCTGTTAACGTATCGGAATCTTACCCGACGCAAATTGCGAGCTATTTTATCGGCACCGGATCGACCGTAGATAACATTCAGCGGTCTTATGATGAGTTTGTAGAACGCTCATTGCGAGACAGTGCGAGTGACCTGCAGGCTACCACACCACTTATCGAGTACACAGAGCGTATTGTCGATATTATGGGTTCTGAAACGGCTAACCTGACCAATGCCATCGAAGCATTTTTCAACGCGAGTCGCAGTTTGAGTGTCGACCCGGGATCTATCCCTCTGAGGAACGAAGTGTTGAACAGTGGCTATGCACTGGCCTCTCGGTTTAATACCCTATCGACTCAAATCGATGCCGTTGGCACTGAGTCTAGGGGTCGGCTGCGCGCGGCATTAGAAGAGGTGAACAACCTTGCCGGGCAACTGTTGTCTATTAATAAGCAATTGGGCCGCAATTCCGAAAAATCAAAACAGCCGCCTCAGCTGATGGATCAGCGAGATCTAACCCTCAGGAAGCTGTCGGGCTTGAGCACTATAGGGGTAACTGAGTCTTCTAACGGGCAGGTTAGCGTGAATTTCGGAGGCCCGGGCAGAGGTTTTGAGATCGTAACGCCCAGCGGCGTGCGTAAAATAGCCATGATCAGTGATAGTGCAGACCCTACTGGAGATGTTCAGCTAGTTATTGATCCGAGAGGCAGCAAGCAACCGCTCCCGCCTTTATCGGGCGGCGAAGTGGGCGGCCTACTAACCTTCCGTAATGAGGTGGCCAAGGTTGCACGAGATTTACTTGATCATCTTGCCGTCCAGTTTGCTAACAAAGTGAATGAGGTTCACAGGCAAGGTTTTGATCTTAATGGTGATTTTGGTCAAGATTTTTTCAGAGTAACGCCAAGCTACTCCATCAATTCTGAAGCGGCATCTGGAACATTTTCTGTCGACGTCAACGTGGTAGATCAGACTGATCTTCCAACTGATCCCATAAAGATGATGTACAGTGAAAGCACCCAAAGCTGGCGGGTTTACACTGACTCGTATCTTCACCCTCGCTTACGATCGACGGGTGCCACCCCTACTACCATTGAGGCAGAGCTTTCGGATGCCAATAACTTTAGCTTCAGGGGATTGGCACTCTCCATCTCTGGCACGCCTGAAGACGCCGATACCATAATCTTATCGCCCAAGAATAGAGCCGCCGATACGTTTACTATGGAGCTGAGAGATCCTCGCCGGGTGGCTGCCTCTGAACCAATGACGCTGATGCCGGCGCCCGCGAATTCTGGTGACGTTTCTGCCGATCTGTCCTATTTACTTCCATCGGAGCGCTCGAGTGGCTTTGATAGCGGCGCCCGATTTTCTCAGCTCGTACCTAATTTATCGAGCAACGCCAATTTGTCTCTTACCACCAGCAGCGTTCGTCCCGCTATTGTCATCGATGCCAATACGAGCGCCCCAACTGTGGTATTCGATATCGGCCCGAATAGTGATCAGCTAGTGCAGGTGCTAACCGCTGAGTCGGTTCACCTGGCTGGCACCGTTATTACCGGCTCAGAGGTGGCCCAGTTAGTAGCCAGTGACGCTGGGTTTAATGCCGGGGCTGCCTACAATAGCAAGTACTTAAATCAAACCGGATCCGACGCGTATCTCGATACCGCTGTGCGGTTGGGAGCGATAGGTCAAACTATCACCGAAGTTGTTCCCGAGGTCGATTCCGCGTCTGGGGCCCTGGTGTCTCGACAAATTCAGTTGCCGCCGGCCATCTCATCAAAGCTCGTGCCGAGCTACACTAACAGCTCTGGGGTAGACGTTACGCTTATCGATGCGGGCGACCTCACGCTTAACGGACAATCTTTGGGCGCGCTCACTCTCTCCAATGGAGAGGGGCTATCTGCTGCTAAAATTAGCTCGTGGCTGAGATCTGAGATCAGCGCGAGCGGACAAACGGGTCTCGTCGTTAACGCAAAAACCGATGTCTTAGTTGCAGGCATTGACGCCACTCAGACGCTCGAAATTAACAACGTCACGATAGATTATGACGTGTACGCCGATATGACCGGAATGCTGACTGCGATTAACGCCGTATCGGGCCAGACTGGCGTTAAGGCCGAGTGGGATTCGGAAACGGCCTTTCGATTAACGAATGCCGCCGGATTCGAGGGCAAGAATATTGTCTTAGGTGGCACCGACAGTGTAACTGCATTGAATCTAAGTACCGGCACTTACTCTGGGCGCCTTGTTGTGACTGGAGAGGTGGGCGACTGGGTGACGCTGACGCTGGGGGCGGGGCAGCCTTCTGATCTCGGTCAAATCGGCTTTTATACCGGCGTTTATGTCGACAAGCCGCTTAATGAAGAGCTTGCCGTATTTGTAACCGGTACCGGTAGCGTCGGTTCAGCGATAAGCGGCAGAGCCAGCAATGTCGACCAGCCGAGCGTCACTCAATTGCCTGCGTCACCGTACAAGCTAACTTTTACAAGCGATGATATTTACACAATCACCGATACAGCCACCGACACCGTGGTGAGTAAGCGTCTGTTCGAGTTTGGCGTGCCTATCGAGTATCGAGGCACCTCCATTAGTTTTAGCGAGAAGCCCAAGAAGGGCGATGAATTCAGCGTGGCGGCAAATGCTAGCCCCGGGGGCAACAATAAGAACATTCTGGCGCTCATAGAATGGTCGAAACGTCCGATAATCGCCGGGCAGACGTTTTCTGAGACCTATCTTGCTCTAGTGTCTGGTGTCGGCACTCGATCTTCGATGGCGGAATTGCAGCGAGAAGCCCTTCAGGTGGTGTATGACCAAGCTTACAACACTCGAGAGGAGTCGTCGGGCGTTAATTTAGACGACGAGGCAGCAAACCTGATTCGTTTTCAGCAGGCTTATCAAGCGGCTGCCCAAGTTATTCAGGCGGCTCAGAAAGCTTTCGACACGCTGCTACAGATCCGTTAGGGGATACTATGAAGATTTCGACGGCTCAGTTCTTCAGTAATAGCATAACGCAGATGCAACGCCAGCAGACGAAGGTAGCGCAGCTGCAGTCGCAGCTCGGGACCGGGAGCCAGCTTGTGAATCCCAGCGACGACGCGTCGAAGTCGTCGATCATCAATCGGCTAAACTCGGCTATCGAGAGACAGAGTGTGTTTAGTGCCAGTCTTGATGCGGTAGAGAGTCGGTTGGGTATCGAAGAGGTCGCCCTGCGCTCGGTTAACGATCTTATGCAGCGGGTAAATCAGCTGACTATCAGTGCCTCATCAGACACTCTAACGGCCGTTGATCGCAAAATAGTCGCCGCAGAAATTGAAGGTATTCGCGACGAGCTCTTTAACCTTGCGAATACCCGAGATTTTTCAGGGCACTATATTTTTGCGGGGTCGAAATCGACCGAGCCGGCGTTCTTAAAAGACGAATACAACCGTGTCACTTATAACGGCGACTATGCCAGTATGAAGGTGGGCGTATCCGAAAACCGAGATATGACGATCAATAGCATCGGCGCGCGGGTGTTTTCCTATGTCAATCGCGATTCATCGTCGGTCATGGCGAGGGGGCGGTTATTAGACCTTGACTCACCTGCTGACTGGACAGTGACTAATGCTCAGCATGTTAGCGGTGCCGTTACCGCCGGTTTTAGTTCCCCCAAAGATGATAATTATCCGGAAGAATCTTCGGGTACCGATAACCCGGTCGTAAGCAACCCTAGCTTCGCGACATCAATTACAGGCGACGGATACGGCGCCGACGAACTTGCACTGAATATGAATACAACAGCAACGCTGGACGCAAACGGGATCGTCCGCGGACCTGTGCTTGTAGCGGCGCAAGTCCAGAATATCAGCGTGGGCGATCGCGTTTCACTGAGCTATAAGGTGCCGACGAACTCAGACAGCGCAGACGTGATGGTCTATTTGTTGAATACCAAGACGGGTGAGACGCAACCGGTCGTGAACAATACCTTAACGGCCGACGACACCTGGCACGAGATCGACATAAGCGTAGATGCCTATGGAGATTATAAGCTGGTGATTGTGGGCGGTGCCTACGATGACGATGGTGATGGCGAGGTAAATGTTAACTTGCAGATCGGAGAGGTGCGGGTTGAACGCCCTGGCGAGTATCAGCGTGCCGGTTATTTTCAGGTGCTCGATGAGCTCTTGAGAGATCTAGAGGCCAACGATGGTGATGCGATACGCAAACGTCTGGGTGAGGTTGGTGATTTGGTCGACAACAATTCTATTGCGTTATCTGAGACCGCTGGGCGGTCTGCCACGATAGCCTCTCAAAAGATGGTGCTAGAAGAATCGCAGCTCCGTCTGCGTGTGATGCTCTCAGGTGAGAAGGATATTGATTACTCCGTCGCGGTTACCGAGCTTTCCAAGGAAGCTATGGCGCTAGAGGCATTGCAAGCCTCGTTTGCCAAAATCTCGCAGCTGTCATTGTTCGACTATATACGCTGAAGCAGGCAATCACAGCGCATAACAGGAGTAATTTATGACTACCACAGACGTTGGATCCAGTGTTCTGCTAAGCATGGGCAATGGTTCGGGAATAGATATTCTAAAACTGGCCCGAGACCTCACCGACGCGGAGCAGTTGCCCCAGCAAAACCGAATAGAGACCTCGCAAGGTAAAACCGAGGCCGCTATATCGTCTTATGCGATTCTTAAATTCAATGCAGAGTTGCTGATAAAACAGTTTAACGGACTCAATGACGCCCAGGAGCTGGCGACCCCTGTGGCCACCTCCAATAACACAAGTGCCGTCACCGTCTCAGGGACTTTGGGCAGTGCGCGTTCTGGCAGCCACGAAATCGATGTGACGCGGCTGGCAGCAGCGCAGCGAAATAAATCGAGTGAATTCAGCGCCAGCTCTCAGAGTCTAAATTCGGGTAGCGGATTTAATATCAGCGTTGCTAGTAATGGCACGACTCATACGATCAGTATCGGGGCTGGGCTAGATACACCAAGCGGCATCGCAGCTGCGATTAATGCCTCTGGCACTGGTTTTACCGCAACACTCGTAGACACCGATACAGATGGCGATAATTATCGCTTGGTCATTCAGGGTCCTAGTGGTGAGGACAATACCTTTACGGTGTCGTCAACGCCGGGTCTGGGTTTTCATGACGCGGGTAATCAGCTAACGACAGCGGCGAATGCTCTGTTTACCATCGACGGTATAAACATCGAGCGGGAAAGTAATACAGTCTCCGACGCAATTACGGGTATTACGCTAAATCTAAACGCGGCGGCATCAGGAATCGCCCTGCAGGTTGTGAGCGATACATCCACCCTAAAGACAAAGCTGCAGGGCCTGGTCTCAGTATACAACGACATGCAGATCGCTTTGACCGAACTAGGCGATCCCGATTCCGATGAAGAAGAGGTTGGGGGGGCACTATCCAACGATCTATCGCTACTAAGAACAGTGAGAGATACTATGTATGATGCGATTAGCACCGTGTCTTCAACACCCTCGGGTGGCGTTAACTCCCTGACGGATTTAGGAATTGAACTTACCAGGACCGGAACGCTGTCTTTTAATGAAAGCACCTATGACACTGTTGCGCTCGATAAATTTTCCGATATTGTAACCATGCTGTCGGCAGGCACCACTAACCAGTCGGCTTTTTCTTCTGATGAGCAGGGATTAGCCTTTGATGCTACGGAAAAACTCGATACGCTGATGGATGCCTACGATGGAGTTTTCGTGATCCGAAAGAGTTCCGCAGCAGAAAAACTAACCGACTATGAGGATCGGTTAAGCAAGATAGAGATGCGTATGGAGATGGTGTACCAAAGTTATGTAAGGCAATTTAGTGCCATGGAAACGCTTATCAATACTCTCAACGGTACACGAGAATATGTGAAAGGGCAGCTCGAGTCGATAGCGAATATTGGGAAGGATGCTTAATTTAAAGTTGTGAATCGCCCCCAATTCGCTAGACACCTTTCAGTCACACAAAATGACTATGAGAGAGGTGAATATTAGCAAGAAGCAATATCCTGACGAGTTTAAGATAGAAGCTGTAAAAACAGTTCCTGGTGCCGCTTCGAGCACTTTACCAATATCACTGAACCCTGTTCCTTGCTTCCATAGATCAAAGACTAAGTCTTTCTCGCCTTGCGTAAAAGTTCGTTTTACTCGTTTCATAATAAGTACTCATGCAAATCAGTAGTTTAGTCAAACTGTTGCAATGACCACTTGAATCTACACCATGTGTAGCCTCATGATTAAGGCATCAGGTGCCACGATGGCTCTGACGAAAGATTTTAAGGACACCATTCAAGCACGCGCTAAGCGGGATCCCTCGTTCCGCAAGGCTCTGCTGCAGGAAGGGGTCGAATGCCTTCTCGCCGGTGACGTCGATACCGGCAAGGCAGTGCTGCATGACTATATCAACACGACAATCGGGTTCGAGGAACTCTCCCAAGTCTTCGACAAATCGAGCAAGAGTCTCATGCGCATGTTCGGGCCGAAAGGGAATTCCAAGGCGAGTAGCCTGTTTGCGGTGATCCATTACCTGCAGGAGCAGGAAAGCGTACACCTGGAAGTCAAAGCACGGAAGGTGGCGTAGGGCGCTGCGAGGCAGCGGTCAATTGGCGATTTTTACAAAGTATTTTTTAGCATTTTTTGAGCATGGTATTTTTCATGGTATTACGAATTAGAAGGAAAATAAGCCATTGAATATAAACGATAAAAACGGCTTATCTACAATCGAGTGGGAATAGAATGATTTGTATTAAAAACGTAGCAGTACCGTAAACCTTCAGCTATGCGATATCGCTCTGCTATCGAGCTAATCTCAAGCGCGTGGAATATGAACCATTCCTTATACAAAGTTGATACAAAGTATTTTGAAAACCCTATAAACAAAGGGTTTCAGGGGTCCTTACCTATTGAGTGGGAATAGTCCGCGCCCCTGACGGCAAGGCGAGCCGATAGTGAACCACGAGCATTGGATGGGTGTGGCGCTCAATCTTGCACGCGAGGCGGCGACCGTCGGCGAGGTACCCGTTGGCGCGGTCGTCGTCGTTGCGGGTGAGGTCGTTGGCAGCGCTTACAATCAGACGGTTGGCAGCCATGACCCAACTGGCCACGCAGAGATCAGGGCCTTGCGTGAAGCAGGCCGGACGCTCGCCAACTATCGACTACCGGGGGCGACGCTGTACGTCACGATCGAGCCCTGCACCATGTGTGCAGGCGCGCTTGTCCACGCCCGAGTGGGCGAGCTTGTGTTTGGCGCCCGTGAGCCGCGTTCTGGTGCGGTGATGTCGACCGCAAGCGTCCTCGACAATGCCGGGCTGAATCATCGGGTGGTGATCACCGAGGGCGTCCTGGCTACCGAGTGCGCATTGGTCATCACGGACTTCTTCGCCGCCAAGAGGTCGGTATAATCCGCTTTTATCTCGCTCTCATAATTGAGAAGGGGTCGTCCCATTGAAGAGCTCCATGCTGCTGATCCCGGGCAACCGGGCCCTGTCAGAGTTTCGTTTGGAGCGGGTGATCGCAAAGATTAGAGAGCGCGTTTCCTCCGGAATCACGGGACTCGACGCTTGTTTTATGCATGTCGTCGACGTTGCTGAACCGCTGACTGAGGCCGAGACCAGTGTCCTTACGCAGGTCCTGACCTACGGCGGGTCGGCTGCAAGCGATGTTGATTTGGGGACGAATGGCTGCCTCGTTGTGCCGCGCCCGGGCACAATTTCACCCTGGAGCACAAAAGCCACTGACATCGCTCATATTTGTGGCCTCGCCAACGTGCGTCGTATCGAGCGCGGTACATTCTTTACCTGGCGTGGGGATATCGAGATAGAGACCATCGCCCCGGTCATTCACGATCGCATGACCGAGGCCGTGCTCGGATCGCTGGCTGACGCGAAATGCCTGTTTGAAAGAGCCGCGCCCCGCGGCCTTTCCCACGTAGATGTGCTTGGTAGCGGTGGTGCTGCGCTTGCCGATGCCAACGTCCGTCTCGGCATGGCGCTTGCCGATGACGAGATTGAATACCTCGTAAACGCATTCACTCGACTCGGACGCAATCCAACGGACGTCGAGATCATGATGTTCGCGCAAGCGAACTCCGAGCACTGCCGGCACAAGGTGTTTCGTGCGAGCTGGACAGTCGATGGCAGGCAGCAGCCATCAAGTCTGATGCAGATGATTCAGAACACCCACGCGATGACCGATGGCCATCATGTGCTGAGTGCCTATGAGGACAACGCGTCGGTCATCGTTGGCAGCCGTGCCGAACGCTTCTTCCCGGACCCGGTCTCGCGCAGCTACGTTTTCGCAGAAGAGGATGTTCACATCCTCATGAAAGTTGAGACCCACAACCACCCGACCGCGATCGCGCCGTTCCCGGGCGCGGCCACCGGATCAGGCGGAGAGATCCGGGATGAGGGCGCGGTTGGGCGCGGCTCCAAGCCGAAAGTCGGTCTCACAGGTTTCACGGTTTCTAACCTCAATCTGCCCGGTTTGTCGGAGCCCTGGGAAGATGAGTACGGCTCGCCGGACCGGATTGCGTCCGCGCTCGACATCATGATCGACGGCCCGATTGGAGGTGCGTCTTTCAACAATGAGTTTGGACGGCCCAACATCAGCGGTTACTTCCGCACTTTTGAGATGTCGTATGGCGGCGAACATCGGGGCTACCATAAACCGATCATGGTCGCGGGTGGACTCGGCAATATCAAAGAGGAGCACGTCGAGCAGTTGCCGATCGAACCCGGAGCCCACCTGATCGTGCTCGGCGGACCCGCGATGTTGATAGGCCTGGGCGGTGGTGCAGCGTCGTCGATGGCGTCCGGTGCAAGCGACAGCGAACTTGATTTCGCATCCGTGCAGCGTGGCAACCCCGAAATGGAACATCGGTGCCAGGAAGTCATCGATCAATGCTGGCAACTGGGCGACAGCAATCCGATTGCGTTCATTCACGACGTGGGCGCGGGCGGCCTGTCCAATGCGCTGCCGGAACTGGTCAAGGACGGCGGCGTCGGTGGTGCCTTCCGCCTGCGTGATGTGCCTAACGATGAACCCGGCATGTCGCCGCTCGAGATCTGGTGTAACGAGGCACAAGAGCGGTACGTACTGGCGATTGACCCCGGCAATCTGGCGCTGTTCGAGCGAATCTGCGCGCGCGAACGCTGCCCTTACGCGGTTGTTGGGACCGCAGTGGTGGATCAGCATCTGACCGTGGATGACTCGCTGCTGGACAGCGTGCCGGTGGACCTGCCGATGGATGTGATCTTCGGCAAGCCGCCAAAGATGCACCGCAACGTGGAGTCGCGCGCGATTCCGGCCAGGCAACTGCAGATTGATGCATCGCCCGACGAGGCACTGATGCGGGTCCTGGGGCATCCGGCCGTCGCCAGCAAGGCGTTCCTCATTACGATCGGTGATCGCAGCGTCGGAGGACAAACGGCGCGCGACCAGATGGTTGGTCCGTGGCAGGTGCCGGTCGCCGACGTCGCGGTAACCACCAGCGGGTATCAGAGCCGGACCGGCGAGGCGATGGCGATGGGGGAACGTCCGCCCGTTGCTCTCTTGAATGCCGCCGCATCGGCGCGACTCGCTGTCGCCGAGTCGTTGACGAACATTGCTGCTGCGCGCATCGATGATCTCGCGAGTGTGAAGCTGTCCGCCAACTGGATGGCGGCAGTCGGCCATGAGGGCGAGGACGCTAACCTGTTCGATGCGGTCAAGGCGCTGGGAATGGACCTCTGTCCGGCGCTCAACATTTGTATTCCCGTAGGCAAGGACTCGATGTCGATGCAGACGCGATGGCAGGAGGCAGGCGTCGACAAATCAGTGACCGCGCCGATGTCGGTGATCATCACGGCCTTTGCGCCGGTGCTCGACGTGGCCGAAACCCTGACGCCTGAACTCCGTCGTGTCGATGGATCACGTTTGCTGCTTGTGGAATTGAGCCTGGCGCGTCGCCTCGGCGGCTCCATGCTCGCGCAGTGTTATGGCCAGATCGGTGACGTTGCCCCGGACCTCGACGATCCGGCGGCGCTGAAAGCGATGTTTGATGCTTTGCAGAACCCCGCGGTGCGTGGGCAGATTCTCGCGTACCACGACCGGTCTGACGGTGGACTCATCGCAACCCTTGCGGAGATGATGTTTGCCGGCCGTCAGGGCGTGCAGATCGATGCGGATAGCGTAGGGCAGGATTTGCTCGCCTGGCTCTTCAACGAGGAACCGGGCGCGGTGTTGCAGGTTGCGGGTGACAACGCCTCAGCTTTAGTGGTGCAACTGAAAGGCGCGGGCCTTGTCTGCACTGATATCGGCGAGGTGACTCCCGAGCAGGCGTTGCGCGTCGTTGCTGGCGGATCGGTTGTGCTTGATCGGACCCGCGTTGCGCTGCAAACCCGATGGGCGGCGCCGGGCCACCAGATTCAGCGCCTGCGGGACAACCCGACGTCCGCTGACGAAGAACTGGCCGCAATTGCTGACGATGACGACCCGGGCCTGTCGGTGCGTTTGACCTTCGAGCCGAGTGATGCGCCAGCCGTCAGCAGCGGTTTGCGACCACAACTCGCGATTCTCCGCGAGCAGGGCGTCAACAGTCAGGTCGAAATGGCGGCCGCGTTCCACCGGGCCGGGTTTGATTGTGTGGACGTCCACATGAGCGAGATTCTGAGCGGCGATCGCGATCTCTCGGCATTCAAGGGCGTCATCGCGTGCGGCGGATTTTCGTACGGCGACGTGCTTGGCGCTGGCGAAGGCTGGGCCAAGTCGATTCTGTTCAATGTGCGAGCGCGTGACGTGTTTGCTGATTTTTTTAATCGAAGTGACACCTTTGGGCTCGGCGTCTGCAATGGTTGTCAGATGATGGCGGCGTTGAAACCGCTGATTCCGGGCGCAGACCACTGGCCTGCGTTTCTGACCAATCGTTCCGAGCAATTCGAGGCGCGCTTGTCGCTGGTCGAGGTTCTGGACAGCCCGTCCGTGCTGCTGAGTGGCATGCAAGGATCGCATCTGCCCATCGTTGTCTCACACGGCGAGGGGCGTGCGGCTTCGCGGCCGCAAGCTGACGATCTGGTGTGCATGCGTTTTGTTGATCATCACCTTGCGCCAGCAGAGACCTATCCGGCCAATCCCAACGGCAGTCCGGGTGGCATCACGGGCCTCACGACGAACGATGGCCGGTTCACGATCATGATGCCGCATCCGGAGCGAATCTTTCGAACGGTACTTGCTTCTTGGCATCCCGATGACTGGGCCAGCGCTAAATGGGGCGACGACAGTCCCTGGATGCGCATGTTCCGAAACGGACGGGTCTGGGTTGATTGATCTTCCGGCAGGCTGCGTTTGAGTAGCTATTTTCTGCCGGCCTCTTTTCTACAAGAACTCTTTTCTACAAGAACGACCCAGCCAGAGCTCGTTTTTCTTGGCGGCAGAGGCGCGGTCGGTTTCCGAAAACGACGCCCAAAGCCTATCTTTTGAAGCGAATGTCTTCGGTATGCAGCGGAAACTGGCGGGAGGTTCGATCCGCAAAGAAGTGTTCGAGCGTCCGGGTGATCACTGGGAATGCCAGTTCGTCCCACGGAATCTCGTCCTCTGTGAAGAGCTTAACGTCGAGGCTTTCACTGCCGGCCGAGAACGTGGGTGGGTTGAGCGTTGTTCGGAAGAACATGTAGACCTGCGAGATGTGCGGCAGGCTGAAGACGGTGTAAAGAGATGGTTCGACGCCAACGGCGTTCGCTTCCTCGTGCATCTCGCGAAGCGCACCTTCAGCGATGGTTTCGCCGTTTTCCATGAAGCCGGCGGGCAGGGTCCAAAGGCCGAGTCGCGGTTCGATGGCGCGCTGGCAAAGCAGCACCCGGTCTTCAAACACCGGCAGGCAGCCAGCAATGATCTTGGGGTTCAGGTAATGGATGTGACCACAGCTGGTGCACACATGGCGGGGACGGTTGTCGTCCGGAGGAATGACGTGGTCCAGCGACTTACCGCACTGAGTACAAAACTTCATGGATGCAGGTCTCAAGCTCATCGGTCAAAGAAATTGGCGCGACAGATTCAGGCAGTGGCAATGTGCCAGCCTTCATTATAAATGTGCACGGCCGTCAGTATAAACGTGTCCGGGCGATGCGCTGCAAGTTGGGTCCAGTGACCGGGTCGTGAGAGTCGGGAAGTCAGGTCGAATTTCTGCGATCATGCCGCCTTTTTGCGGCGGGTAGATCGGTTCCGCGTCGCGAGAGGAGGCCGATATGCAATACCGCCTGGATGACATGCGACCCTCAATCGGCGAGCACGTTTTCATCGCGCCGGACGCGTCCGTCATCGGTCAGGTCACGCTCGGTGACTATGCCTCGGTTTGGTTTGGCGCCATCTTGCGGGGCGACAATGAGCCGCTGATCATTGGTGAGCGATCGAACATTCAGGACCTTGCGGTGCTACACACGGATGTTGGCACGCCGGTCGTTGTCGGCGACAACGTGACGATCGGTCACAAGGCACTGGTTCATAGCGCGAAGGTCGGCGATAACACGCTGATTGGTATCAACGCGGTGGTTTTGAGCGGCGCGGTCATCGGCCGCAATTGCCTGATCGGTGCCCATGCTCTGGTCACGGAAGGCAAGGTGATTCCAGACAATTCAGTGGTCATGGGAGCGCCGGGGCGCGTTGTGCGGGAAGCGACCGCGGACGATGTCGAGAACCTCCGTGGCTTCGCGGATCGCTACGTGAAAAATGGTGCCCGCTACCTCGCGGGATTCGGTGACCTCTAAAGAGACCGCTGACAGGCCGCTGGCGAGGTGGTTTCTGCGGCCCCGGTCAAGGTCGAGTCGCAGGGCACGGACCCGGCCTTCGGATGCGACAGCCTTCGGATGAGACTGTGCGACTGACTGTGCGTGCGGCTGGAGGGTGCCGGTCATTGGCAAGAAGGCGGCGGCGAGCTATGATTCGGAGCTGGGTCTGCGTGCGCCAAAGCGCCGGCCCGCAGGTCAGCGCCGGCCCGCAGGTCATTGAAGTCATGAAAAACATGAAAACCGACACAACCAGGCCGATCCACCTCACCTTGCTTTGTGCTCCGGCGCTTTGCATGCGGGTGAGGGGTGGGCGCGTGTCCTCCAGTTGCTCTGGCCTTGCATTGTCAGGCGATCTCTCGCGAAGACTGTTGTTGCTAAGACTGCCGTTGTAGGCGGCCTGTACCAATCCTGCATCGTTCTTTTGTACTCGTATCCAACGAGTCGACCCCCCGTTGACTGCCATTGAATAGCTTCAGTGCCACGGGGCGCAATTAGCCAACAGATTATCGAGACCAACAAGATGACCGAGCAAACTGCAAAAACATTGGCACCCGTCCGCAAGATGCCGTTCCAAAAATACAGACCGTTTCAGCCGATTCCGCTCGCGGACCGCACCTGGCCAGACCAGGTTATCTCCGAGGCGCCGCGCTGGTGCAGCGTTGATCTGCGCGATGGCAATCAGGCGTTGATCGAGCCGATGACGCCCGCCGAAAAAAAGCAGATGTACGAACTGCTGTTGGAACTTGGTTTCAAGGAAATCGAGGTCGGTTTCCCGGCCGCATCGCAGACCGATTTCGACTTTGTGCGCATGATCATTGAAGAGGGCATGGTTCCTCCGGATGTCACGATTCAAGTGTTGTGTCAGGCGCGCGAGGAACTGATTGCGCGAACCTGCGAGGCCCTTGAGGGTGCGAGCAACGTGATCTTTCATCTCTACAACTCAACGTCCACCCTGCAACGCCGGGTCGTCTTCAAGATGGATCGTAGCGATGTCGTCGCGCTCGCCACTGACGCGACCGCGTTGGTCAAGTCCTATACCGACAAGCTCGTGGCGGCGGGCGCAAACGTCACGCTTGAGTATTCTCCAGAGAGTTACACGGCAACCGAGATGGACTTTGCGGTCGAGATCTGTGCGGCGGTCATCGAGACCTGGCAACCGGCAGACGGTGAGAAAGTGATTCTCAATCTGCCATCAACGGTGGAGATGGCGACGCCCAATATCTACGCGGACCAGCTTGAATGGTTCATCCGCCACCTGCCTAACCGTGACGCAGCAGTCATCAGCCTGCACACACACAATGACCGGGGTACCGGGGTTGCAGCGTCTGAACTCGGCCTGATGGCGGGCGCGCAGCGGATAGAAGGGACGCTCTTTGGTAACGGCGAACGCACCGGAAATTGCGACATCATTACGATGGCGATGAACATGTTCTCGCAGGGCATTGACCCAGAACTCTATCTGGCGGATATGCCGAAGATCGTGGAGGTGTCTGAATCCTGCACGAAAATTCCCATCCATGTGCGTCAACCCTATGCCGGTGAGCTTGTTTTCACCGCGTTTTCGGGATCGCACCAGGATGCGATTCGCAAGGGCATGGCGGTTGTTGAAAAAGGCAGTGGCCAATGGGAGGTACCGTATCTGCCCATTGACCCGTCCGACGTCGGTGGCTCCTATCGCGAAACGGTTCGCGTCAACAGCCAGTCCGGCAAGGGCGGCATCGCGTTCATTCTTGAGAATTATTTCGGTGTCTCCCTGCCGCGCCCGCTGCTCGTCGAGTTCAGCCCGATCGTACAGAAGCTGTCTGAAGACGATGGCGGCGAACTGTTGCCCGAGGTGATCTGGCAGGCGTTCGTCGCCGAATTTATCGACGTTGACGGTCCGTACCAGTTGATCGACTACAAGCTGACCTCTGAGGGGGGCGTCGAGTCGTGCGAGGCGCGCATTAAAGTTGCCGAGAACGAGATCTCAATCCAGGGCAGCGGCTCGGGTCCCATCGAGGCCTTTGTTGATGCCATAGTGCAAACCCTCAACGAGCCGCTCAATGTTGTCGACTATCAGGAATATGCGCTGAACGAAGGCAGCGAGGCTCAGGCGATCTGCATTCTGGCGATTACCGACGATGCTGCAGAGCGGTACTACGGCGTCGGGATTAGCCAGAACACGATCACCGCGGCGTTTAAGTCGATCATTGCGGCCATCAACCGCAAGTGGCGATCCTGAGGGCCGCGACGGCAAATGAGAGCTGCGGGGCACTCTCGCCCGGGCACCCGCAGGTCTACTCGCCTGGCAATTACGCTGTTCGGTCCGTGGCATGGCTGCGCGGTCCGCGGCCTGGCGCTATTCCCGGGCCTGGCGCTATTCCGCGGATTGACGCTATTCCCCGGATTGACGTCGTGGCATTTTCACGCCTGTGGCCGTATGGCGTCGCCGTGTCCAGATTTGGTAGGATGCGTGCTCTTTTCCGGGTGACCGTTCCACCCGCATGAAGCCCTGATCACGATATCCGTCAGCAAACGGCATCAGCCAACACAATCAGCCAAGACTAAAGGAAGACTCCCATGGGAACAGTTAACGGCGCGACTCTGCTTGCGCGCAACCTTAAACAGCAAGGGTGCGAATTCATGTTCGGCATCGTCGGCTTCCCGGTGCAGCCGATCGCGTCCGCCGCCCAGAAAGTTGGCATCCGTTATATCGGCATGCGCAACGAGCAGGCGGCGAGCTACGCGGCCCAGGCCGCTGGTTACCTGACTGGCCGCCCGCAGGCGTGCCTGGTTGTGTCTGGTCCTGGCGTTGTGCATGCGCTCGCAGGTCTCGCGAACGCGAAGGAAAATTGCTGGCCGATGATTCTGATCGGTGGCGCGTCTCCCGTATCGCAGAACGGTATGGGCTCTTTTCAGGAAGAACGCCAGGTTCTGATCACGACGCCATTCTGCAAGTATTCGCATGCGGTCGAAGACCCCAAGCGCATCCCGTTTTATGTTCAGCAAGCCATGCGGACAGCGTTCTACGGGCGTCCCGGTGCGGTCTATCTCGACATGCCGGATGACATCATTCTGGGCGAAGTAGACGAAGACGATGTGGTCTCGGTGGCGACTATTCCTGACGCGCCGCGCCCACAGGCGATGGACGAGGACGTGGAAGCTGCCCTCGCAGCCCTTGAGTCTGCAGAGAAGCCATTGATCATTGTCGGCAAGGGCATGGCCTGGTCCCAGGCTGAGGACGAAGTGCGCGAATTTGTTGAGATGACGCAACTGCCGTTCCTGGCGTCACCGATGGGCAAGGGCGTCGTCTCTGACGACAACCCGTTGTCAGTCGGTGCAGCACGGACACTCGCCCTGCAGGAAGCGGACGTCATTCTGCTCATGGGCGCTCGGCTCAACTGGATCATGCACTATGGTTTGCCGCCGCGTTTCGACAAGAACGTGCGTATCATTCAGCTTGATAATACGATTGAACAGATTGGCAACAACGTGCCGGCAGAAGTCGCACTGGTCGGCGACGGCAAGGCCATTGTAGGTCAGCTCAATCGGGCGTTGAAGGACCGTAACTGGCGCTACCCTGCAGAGACCGACTGGCGCGCGGCGCTCGCGGCCAAAGCGAAAGACAACGAAGAGATGATTGCGCCGATGATGGCAGACGACTCCAATCCGACCAACTATTACCGCGTGCTCAAAGACGTTCGCGAGTGGATGCCGGATGACACGATCGTTGTTAGTGAAGGCGCCAACACGATGGACATTGGCCGCACCCAGTTGCCCAACAAATTGCCACGGTCGCGGCTCGATGCCGGGAGCTATGGCACGATGGGTATCGGCATGGGCTTTGCGGTTGCTGCGGCCTGCGTACATCCGGACAGACCGGTCATCGCGGTTGAAGGCGATTCAGGGTTCGGCTTCTCCGCAATGGAGATCGAAACGGCCTGCAGGAACAAGCTCAACATCAAGGTTGTTGTTATCAACAACGGTGGTATTGGCGGCGGTACAGGTCCGCTGCCAGAAGATGGCCCGCTGCCTGTGGGCGGCCTGACCTATCGAGCCAGCTACGAGAAGATTATCGAAGGCTTTGGTGGTGCCGGTTTTGCGGTTGATGACCCCAAAGATCTGCGCAAGACGCTGGACGAGGCGATGGCGGTTGACGGTCCCGCGATCGTTAACATCCACATCGATCCGCGAGCAGGGCGCAAGCCGCAGGAGTTCACCTGGCTGACGAAGGAGTAAGGGATCGCTGGTTTGTGATCGCGCCAAAATTCGTGTGATCACTGAGATCCTGAGAAGCCCCGCCACGTGCGGGGCTTTTTTTTTGCCTGTTCATTCGTCGCGTGTGTCACTGGCGGGCGGTGGCTTAGCTGGCTCCACCTGCGCAGGCGGTGCTGGCTACGACTGGTGTTGGTCGTTTGCATGTCTCGCCACTATGAGGCAATTTGCCGGGGATCAGTCGCTAGACGACCGCATACAAGAACGCAGCAGCCAGGAGCTAGTCATGGGCGCACTCGACGGCGTACGAATTCTCGATATGACGCAATATGAAGCGGGCACATCCTGCACACAGGCGCTTGGCTTCATGGGCGCTGACGTGGTCAAGGTGGAGCGGCCTGTCACGGGTGACCCCGGGCGCGGCCAGGGCGAAGTCGACGCTGACTATTTCCTCATGTGGAACAGTAACAAGCGCAGCGTGACGCTCGCATTGGAGACGGCGGAGGGGCGAGCGACGCTGATGCGAATGCTGCCCCATTACGACGTGTTTGTTGAGAACTACGGCCCTGGCGTCATTGAGAAACTGAATCTCGACTACGAGACGATGGCAGAGGCCCATCCGGGCATTGTCTACGCGCGCATCAAAGGTTTTGGCACGTCGGGGCCGTATTCAGACTACAAGTGCTTTGACATGGTTGCGCAGGCGGCGGCGGGGGCTTTCTCTATCACCGGTATGCCGGATGGCCCTCCGCTTCGTCCAGGTCCGACGATGGGCGATGCCGGAACCGGCGTCCAGACGGCGCTTGCCATCACTGCGGCGTTGTATCAAAGGACACAGACCGGCGAGGGACAGTTGATCGAAGTGTCCATGCAAGAGGCGATGACCTACTACCTGCGCACGGCGCTCGCCGGCTCAGCGGGCGGTTCCCGGGTCGTTGGTCGCAACGGCAATGGCGCAGGCTTTGCCATGAACCTTTACCCCTGTGCACCTGGTGGCGCAAATGACTACGTCTACATTATGGCGGTGACGGAGAAGATGTGGGGGTCACTCGCCAAGGCGATTGGTAAGCCGGAACTGATGACAGACCCGCGCTTTTCGACGCCGGCTGAGCGATGGCAGAACAACGAGGCGCTTATTGCCGAGATTTCCTCGTGGACCAGCGCACTGGGCAAGTTTGAAGCCATGCGACTGCTGAGCGAAGGTGACGTGCCTGCAGCCGCCGTGCAGGACTCGGTGGATCTTTTCAAAGACCCGCACCTGCTCGCTAGGGGTTTCGTGCACGACATCGAACACGACGAACGGGGTCCCATCCGGCTTCTGGGTTGGCCGCCACGGTTCTCGGGTAGCGAAGCACCCATGAAAGCTGCGCCGCTGCTCGGTCAGCACACGGACGAAGTGCTGGCGACGGATCTTGGGCTTAGTGCGGACGATCTGCTGGCTCTGCGGGCGCAGGGAGCGATGGGGTGAGGGATCGTGCTGGTCTGGTAACCCGGCACCCGTCTGTAGGCTCTCCCGATTGAGACTCCTGATTGAGATTCTCGGTTGAGAGTTGCTGCAGGAAAAGTGCGAGGTGCTGGCCCTCGGCGACTGCGTCAATAGCCGTCTGTTTTTGTAGCGAGGCCGTCAGGGCGATTCGTCGGGGTTCTGCAGCGCGGCGGGCGCTATGACCTTGGCCGTGTGAATCATGTTGTCCCCGATCTGAATGATCTCAATGCGATAGTCTTCGATCCGGCAGCAGACATTGGACTCGGGAAAGGTCTCCAGGTACTCGGTGATTAGTCCGTTCATCGTTTTCGCTCCGTCCTGTGGCAGATTCCAGCCAAGACTGCGATTGATCAGCCGGATGTGAGTGCTGCCGTCGATGAGAAACGAACCGTCGTCCTGTGGATGGATGTCGATGTTGGTCGTTGCAAGGTCGGTCGTAAACTCGCCAACGATTTCCTCGAGGATGTCCTCAAGCGTGACGATCCCTTGTATGTCACCGTATTCATCGACGACCAGCGCCACGCGCTCCTTGGCCTGCTGAAAATTGAATAGCTGCACGTGCAGGCGGGTGTTTTCGGGCACAAAGTAGGGATCGGTTGTTGCCTGCAGGATAGCGGCCAAGGTTAGTTCGTGCTCGGTCAGAAACTTCGCCGCATCGCGCAGATGCAGGAAGCCAATGACATTATCGATATCTTCTTTGTACACGGGTATGCGTGTGTATTGGGAGGACCGAATCTGCCCGACAATGTCGACCACACCGTCGTTAATGTCGACGCCAACGATGTCGGCACGTGGCACCATGATGTCATTGACCGTGACCTCCTCCAGATCGAGGATCCGCAGCAGCATGTTCTGCGGCCCGGCGTCGATGTCTGCGCCGTGGTGGACAACCGTCCGGAGTTCTTCACGCGTGAACTTGTCGTCGGTCCCGCTCTCGGACGTGATGCCGAAGAGTCCCAACAGGCGGTTGGAAACCCCATTGACCATCCACACGACGGGGTAGCCGATCCACTGCAGGAACTCCAGGATGTACGAGGATGGAAGTGCGATTTTCTCGGGGTATGCAGCGGCGATACTCTTGGGGGCGACCTCGGCAAAAATCAGGAATACGACCGTACACGCCAGGGGGGCGAGCGCCGCGCCCGCCTCGCCAAACATACTGATGAACATCAACGTTACGATTGACCCGGCCGAGAAATTGACCAGGTTGTTGCCAATCAGGATGACGCTGAGCAGACGATCAGGCCGCTCGAGCAGACGGCTGGCCCGTTTGGCGCCGCCGTGTCCCTGGTCTGCAAGGTGGCGTAGGCGATGGCCGTTCAGGGCCATCATGGCGGTTTCTGAGCCGGAGAAGTATGCAGAGAGGATGACGAGAATAACTACGGCACCCGATAAGGTGCCTAACGAAGAGTCGTCCAAGAACGGCGAGCCTTTCGTAACGGAGGGAGGATCCTTGTAAGGATTCGCTTAACCGCTGTCAAGACCGATTGTGGAACCCTGGCGGCGCGATGAGGTGCGACGGAAGGTAAGTTCACGTGGTGCATGCGATCGGGAGTGGCCGCATGCCAGCCAGGAGTGGCGCACACGCTAGCCGATGGTCGCTCACACCTGTGGGCCGAGTATGAGTTCCATCACCATCTTGCTGCCAAAGTAGCCGGTCAGCAGCAACGCGAAGCCTGAGAGCGTCCAGCGTGATGCGATGGCGCCCCGCCAGCCGAGTCGGTACCGTCCCCAGATCAGGATCGCAAAGACGATCCAGGCGGCGCAGGTGATGACTGTGTGGTGAATTAGACCGCCGACCGAGAAGTCGTCAAGAAAAACGAAGCCGGTAATGATTGATGACGTCAGAAAGACCATGCCGCTCCCAAGGAACTCGAACAACAACCGCTCCATTGCCTGCAGGGGAGGCAGGCGACGCAGAACAGAGAGATCATGCCGCCGCAGCATGCGGTCCTGCAGCGCCAGCAAGACTCCCTGCAGCGCAGCCGTCGCGAGCATGGAGTAAGCGATCACTGACAACAGGACGTGGGCGACGATGCCCGTGGCGAGCGGATGAGGGTCGTACGGACTCTCAAGCAGCAGCGATGCTGCAAGCGCGAGCGTGGCGAGCGGGAAGAGGCCGATAAACAAATTCTCGGCGGCGTTTCGAGTGCTGCTTGCAACCGCGATTGCGGCAACCACAGCCAGCGTCGCGGAGCCCATGTGGTAGATGCCGAGATCAACACCGGCGGGTGTCCCCATCTGTAGAGAGACAGCGACCAGGTGCAGCAGCACGGCGATGAGGCCGGCGGCGATTGGCCAGCTCCGCGGGATGCTGAGACGGCCCTGCAGCACGCCCAATTGCGCCGCCGCGGCGAGCAGATAAAGCAGTGCGGCTATGGCGCCGGGCAGGGGTGCTGTCATGGACCATCAGAGCTTGGGCGTATTGCGGGCATTTTGTCACAGGGCTACGCAGGATGCTGTGATTGGCGCGTTGTGTGTCAGGTTTGTTGCATCCGCCGCGTACGCTTCAAACCGTTACGGGCGCTTGAGCATGGCTATAATGGGCGACTGGTTCGTCGTGGATCGGTGCACTGGGCGGACGAATGACACTCATTTCATCAGGAGCGACACTTGTTTGAGTCACTGACAGAGCGGCTGAGCGCATCGCTGCGAAACATTCAGGGCAAGGCAACCCTGTCTGAAGACAACATTCAGGCGACCCTGCGCGAGGTGCGCATGGCATTGCTTGAAGCAGACGTCGCGCTGTCGGTCGTACGCGAATTCGTCGATCAGGTACGTTTGCGTGCGATCGGCCAGGAGGTCACGCAGAGTCTGTCGCCGGGCCAGGCGTTTCTGAAGATCGTCAACGACGAACTCGTCCGGGTGATGGGCGCGGCGTCGGACGGTCTTGCGCTCAATGTGCCCCCGCCCGCCGTGATTCTGCTTGCCGGGCTACAGGGCGCGGGCAAGACCACCAGCGCGGTCAAGCTTGCGCTCTGGTTGAAGGGGCGAGAAAAGAAGACCGTCATGCTCGTCAGTACCGACGTTTACCGGCCCGCTGCCATCGATCAACTACGGATGTTGGCCCTGGAAGCGGATGTCGAGTTTTGCGAGAGCGATCCTGGTGAGAAGCCGGTCGATATCGCAAAGCGTGCGGTCAACCAGGCACGCACACGACTGGTCGACGTGCTGATCGTGGACACCGCCGGTCGCTTACATGTCGATAACGACATGATGGATGAGATCAGGGCGTTGCATGTCACGACGGCGCCAGCTGAGACGTTGTTCGTGGTCGATGCGATGACCGGCCAGGACGCTGCGAACACGGCGCAGGCGTTCAACACTGTGCTGCCGCTGACGGGTGTCATCCTGACCAAGGCGGATGGCGACGCGCGGGGTGGCGCGGCGCTGTCGGTCCGCTCAATCACTGGCAAGCCGATCAAGTTCATGGGGGTGGGCGAAAAGATCGATGCGCTGGAGGCATTCCATCCGGACCGGATCGCGTCGCGCATTCTGGGCATGGGCGACATGATGTCGCTGCTCGAAGAAGCCGAGCGCAAGATCGACAAGAAAAAGGCCAACAAGCTCGCCAGGAAAATCAAGAAGGGCAAGAAGTTCGATCTCGAAGACTTTCGGGATCAGATTGAGCAGATGAACAACATGGGTGGCATCACCAGCCTTATGGACAAGATGCCCGGGATGGGCAACGTGCCCCAGGGGGCGCTCGATTCGGTCAATGACAAGTCCTTCGGCCAGATGGAGGCGATCATCAATTCGATGACGCGGCAGGAGCGGCGCTACCCGGATGTATTAAACGGATCGCGCAAGCGCCGGATTTCAACCGGTTCCGGCACCCAGGTGCAGGACATCAATCGTCTGCTCAAGCAGCACAAGCAGATGCAAAAGATGATGAAGAAGATGACCAAGAAAGGCGCCATGGCGAACATGATGCGTGGTCTTGGCGGCGTGGGGCCCCCTGCTGGTTTGTGATGAGACTGTTGACTGTCCCGAAAGGGGACTCCCACGAAGCGTGACTCCCCTGAAATATCACTCCCCGTGAAGTCGTCGGGAAAGTCGCCCCTGAGTGGCCGGGACCGCTTCACAACGACAGCCGCAAGACCCCTGATTGGCGCGGTCTCGACACCCGCGCCGAAGACGGGTGAATTGCTCCCACGGTCTTGACCGCGCTGAAAAGCGGTGGGTGTCCATATGCATTGGCTTCTTTGCGACATTTCCGTAAAATGACGCACCTTTTTGGGGTCACCGCAACGTCTGCCGGAGTCTCCATCAGCTAGGCGTTCCCGGCGTTAAAGATACTGCGAAAAACCAGCAAAGAACCGGACATTGCGTGCCAGTTCGCCGCAGCGCGTGCACTCCAACACATTCTAAGGGATTCAACTCGATGGTAATTATCAGGCTTTCGCGCGGCGGGAGCAAAAAACGGCCTTACTACTTTGTGACAGTGGCAGATCGGCGCAAGGCGACAAGTGGCCGCTTTATCGAACGTGTCGGGTTCTTTAACCCGGTCGCGCGCGGCGGCGACGAGCCGCTCCGTCTTGACCTCGAACGCATTGAGTACTGGCAGCGTCAGGGCGCGCAGGTCTCGGACCGGGTTCGCCAATTGATCAAGCGCTGGAGGCTAAAATTGGCCTCCGCTGCGCCCGCAGAAGAAGCGGTCGCCACGGCTTAACCGGCGTTAACCTGGGTGTCCCCGCAGAGCAACAGCCAGGACGACCAGGATCAACATATCCTGATGGGACATGTTTCTGGTGCCTGGGGTATTAAGGGCTGGGTACATGTCGCCTCGTATGCCGACCCGGCGGAGGGCATCCTTGATTATCAGCCGTGGCGGCTTCGGCGCGCGGGCGAGGACCCCGGCGGAGGTGCAAATACGGTCACCCTGATCGAGGGGCGACGGCACAACCGCGGCCTTGTCGCGCACTTTGAAGGAATTGACGATCGGGACGCAGCGGCAACACTGGCTGGTTGCGAGATATGGATTGAAAGTAGCCTGCTGCCGCCACTTGAGGACGACGAGTACTATTGGCGTCAGCTGGAAGGGTTGAATGTTGAAGGCCGTGATGGCCAGCCGCTGGGCCGGATTGTGCGAATGATGGCAACGGGCGCGAATGATGTGATGGTGGTCGCGAAAGATGAAACTGGCGCGATCGAGCACCTGATTCCGTACATTGATCAAGTGGTCAGAGCGGTGGATGTTGCGGCGGGGACGCTGAGTGTGGACTGGGAAGTAGAGTACGACTGATCGATCCGAGAATCGGGGGCTCAGGTGACGAGCGCGCAGGTGAACGTTGCGGGGGATGAAGAGGTGCCTTGGGTAAAGGGTGGTGGATCTTGGAGAAGTGGATCGGTGTCGTGACCCTCTTTCCCGAAATGTTCGACGGGATCATCGAGTTTGGGATCACGTCACGGGCGATACGACGGGCCATATTGGACTTGCAGCTCTTCAACCCGCGTGACTACACGAGCGACCGCCACCGCACCGTTGACGACAAGCCCTATGGCGGTGGGCCGGGGATGGTGATGAAGGTGCAGCCGGTTGCGGCTGCGATTGACGATGCGTTAAGGGGCGCAGCGCAGGCATGCCCCGGTGAGACGGCGGAGGTGGTCTATATGACGCCCCAGGGCCGGCCGCTGGGTCAACCGCTGGTTGAAGCGATGGTCGCGGGGGGACCGCTGGTTCTGCTCGCGGGAAGATACGAAGGAATTGACGAACGACTGATTGGGGGGAGAGTTACACAGGAAGTGTCGATCGGCGACTTCGTCGCAAGTGGTGGCGAACTGCCCGCGATGATGCTGATCGATGCCTTGACCCGGTGGCTGCCGGGCGCTGTTGGCGACAGTGAATCGGTGACGCAGGATTCGTTTGCGAATGGTCTTCTGGACTTTCCGCATTACACGCGACCGGAAGAGCTGAATGGCGAGCGTGTGCCGCAGGTGCTCATTAGCGGCGATCATGAGCGGATACGACGCTGGCGCCGGATGCAGTCACTCGGCAGGACACGCGACCGGCGACCGGACTTGCTGGATGCCGCGACGTTAAGCGACGAAGACCGGCAACTGCTGGTCGAGTACGACAGGCAGGAAGGCGGTGCAGACGGCTGAGCAAATCAGGTGCCAGGGACGACGGGGAAGCAGGCGGGACGCACCGATACAAAACAAATGAACAAGCATGCATACAACCATGCATACGAACGCAGAGGAGGTTGACATGACTGGTGGCAAGATAATCGATCAGATAGAAGCAGCGCAGTTGAAGGACGACGTTGCTGAATTTGGCCCCGGTGACACCGTCATTGTCCGGGTGAAGATCAAAGAAGGTGAACGAGAGCGGCTTCAGGCCTTTGAGGGCGTTGTCATCGGCAAGCGCAATCGCGGTCTGAATTCGGCGTTCACCGTCCGCAAGATTTCGCACGGCGTGGGCGTTGAACGATCATTCCAGACCCACAGCCCGATGATCGACTCCGTTGAGGTCAAGCGTCGCGGCGACGTGCGTCAGGCCAAGCTTTACTATCTGCGCGCCCTGAGTGGACGCGCGGCGCGAATCCGCGAGAAGATCCAGAGACGTTGATTCACGCCGGGGCAAGAGCGAAAGCTGGATGACCCCAGTCCAGGCAGAGACTATTGATCAATACCTCGATAGTCTTTGGCTGGAAAGAGGCCTCTCCGAGAACACACTCGCCGCCTACCGGCGAGATTTGACCGCCTTTGCCAGCTTTCTCGGTGACACCCCACTTGACGCGGCCGATCGCCGTCAAGTTCTTGAGTACCTGTCCCATCGACTCGGCAGCGGACTGAAGGCCCGATCAACCGCCCGCTTTCTGTCATGCCTGCGCGGTTTTTACCGCCAACTCATCCGCGATGGACGAATACGCGACGATCCGACGCGGGATGTTGACAGCCCGAGTATCGGTCGACCTCTGCCGGAGACGTTGTCTGAGGGGGACGTGGACAATCTCCTGGCGGCCCCCGACACAAGCACTGAACTTGGCTTGCGCGACCGCACCATGCTGGAAGTGCTCTATGCCTCCGGTCTGCGCGTCTCGGAACTGACGGGCCTGCGTCTCACCGAGGTCAACCTGCGCCAGGGCGTGGTGCGGGTGATGGGCAAAGGCAGCAAGGAGCGGCTTGTGCCGCTCGGCGAAGAAGCTATCAACTGGATAGATCGGTACCTCTCGTCCGCTCGTGGCGCGCTCGTCGACCCGGACGCGGGTGAAGAGATCGTGTTTCCGAGTTCCCGTGGCAGGGCCATGACGCGCCAGGCGTTTTGGTACCGAATTCGAAAGTATGCAGTGCAGGCGGGCATTGGCGGAAAGCTGTCGCCACACACGCTGCGCCACGCGTTCGCGACACACTTACTCAATCATGGTGCGGACTTGCGGGTGGTGCAGTTGCTGTTGGGGCACAGCGATCTTTCAACGACCCAGATCTACACGCACGTCGCTCGCCATCGAATGCAGGAACTGCACGATCAACACCATCCCCGGGCGTAGGCGTGCTCAGACAGATGTAGAGCTCTTTGGCGGGCTGCGAGTGGAGGTTGCGCCAGCGCCGGGAGGAAGTCGCCGCTATCCTGATCGTGTAGGATGCGTTCATTGTGCGGCCAGCCGCTGGTAACAAAGAAAACCAGCCCTGAGCGCCACCGGACAAGTCCGGTGGGGGAGAGCACGAGAGGAAAGAAGGCCCCTCTCGTAACAAGGAAAAACATGGACAAGACGCCGTCACATCGAATGTTTGCCCGAATGGGTGGATGGCTCCGGCCGCTCGCCCTCGTTACGGCAGTCTGCCCGCTAGTTGCATGGGCCGTCACGCCTGAAGAAGCCGAACAACTGCTCAAAGACTTGTCGCCGGGCATTGAGATCAAGTCAGTGACCCCGAGCGAGGTGCCTGGATTCGTATTGCTTGAGATCACCGGTGGTGCCTTTCTTCACATGACCCCGGATGGCAAGCACTTCTTCGCGGGTGATCTCTATCGGGTGGGGCCCGACGGGCTGACGAACGTGATGGAAGATAAGCGCAACTTAGCGCGCAAGTCGTTAATCGACAGCGTCGATGAGTCTGAGATGCTGGTCTTTGCGCCGCCGTCGAAGTCGTTGAAGGCGACGGTCACGGTCTTTACCGATGTCGATTGCGGTTACTGTCAGAAGCTGCATCGCGAAGTTCCCAAGTTGAATGCACTAGGCATTGCGGTTCGTTACCTCGCCTATCCACGAAATGGCATTGGCAAGGGCTCATATGGACAGATGGTCTCCGCATGGTGTGCGGACGATCCAACATCTGCGCTGACGCGCGCCAAGCGCGGACAAAAACTCAAAGTGCTCAATTGCTCCAATCCCGTCGCGAGTCACTATGATCTTGGCGTCCAGGTGGGCATTACGGGCACGCCAACTATGATCCTGCCAGATGGCAAGATGATTCCAGGTTTTCTGCCGGCAGAACGATTGGCCGCCGAATTGGGAGTCGATGCCCAGGGCTGACACGGGTCGACGTTGTTTTACCAGGGCCGGCATTTATCCCCGTGCGGTTCGGCTCTTGCTCATAATCTGCCACGGCGCGGCGCTGAAACGGTGTTACAGCTTCACGTCTCTGCACCGCTTCGGTATAGTCGCTCGTTTGCATTTGGTCGCCTCTTGAGATGGAAGAAGATTTCCCACGCATTAGTCGGCTTCCGCCCTATATCTTCAGCATCACTGACTCGCTGAAGCGGGAAGCGCGAGCACGCGGTGAGGACATCATCGACTTTGGCATGGGTAACCCGGACCTGCCAACGCCCCAACATATCGTCGACAAGCTGGTCGAAACCGTGCGACGGCCAGACACGCATCGGTACTCGCAGTCGCGCGGAATTCCCCGCTTACGGCGTGCGATTACCAATTGGTACAAAGATCGTTTCGATGTCGATCTCGACCCGGAAACCGAAGCGATTGTGACGCTCGGGTCAAAAGAAGGCATCGCTCACCTTGCGCTCGCGATGCTGGGAGCCGGTGACATTGCGCTGGTGCCGAATCCGTCCTACCCGATTCATCCCTACGGCTTCGTCATTGCAGATGGCGATGTGCGGCACGTGCCGCTGACGCCGGGTGTCGACTTCTTCCTGGAACTCGAAACGGCCATCAAGACAAGTTGGCCGAAGCCGAAAGTCCTCGTCATCAACTTTCCGGGGAACCCGACAACCGAGTGCGTGGAGATCGATTTCTTCGAGAAAGTCGTCGCGATCGCGCGAGAGCATGGCATCTGGGTAATCCAGGACCTAGCGTATGCAGATCTTGTGTTCGATGGCTACGAAGCACCATCGATTCTGCAGGTCGAAGGCGCGAAAGAGGTCGCGGTTGAGTTCTTCTCACTGTCCAAGAGTTACAGCATGCCGGGATGGCGCGTCGGCTTCTGTTGCGGCAACCCGACCCTGGTCGGCGCACTCGCCAAGATCAAGTCATACCTGGATTACGGCATGTTCACGCCGATACAGGTTGCCGCTATTTCAGCGCTCGAGGGTGATCAGTCATGCGTGGCCGAAACCCGCGAGATCTATCGCCGCCGCCGCGACATTCTGTGCGATGGATTGAACGACATCGGTTGGGAGGTGGAGCGGCCGCGCGCGACGATGTTCGTTTGGGCGAAAATTCCGCCACAGTTTCAGAACATGGGCTCGCTTGAGTTTGCCACAGCGCTGCTCAAAGACGCTCAGGTTGCGGTGTCCCCGGGTGTCGGCTTCGGCCAGTTTGGGGATGATCATGTGCGCTTCGCTTTGATCGAAAATGAGCACCGCACGCGGCAGGCGATTCGTGGAATGCGGCGTATGTTCAAAAACGCTGGCTGATCTGACTGCAAGTTTCCCATATCGAGACTTGTCCGTAGTACAAAACATCAAATCTTGAGGAAGGAGTCACGGTGACGCTTCGAATAGGCATTTGCGGTCTCGGGACAGTCGGGTCTGGAACATTCAACCTGGTGACCGGCAACGCGGATGAGATCACCCGCAAAATCGGCCGCGATGTTGTCATCGCACAGGTCGGTTGCCGCCGGGGTCATCCTGATTGTGACCTGTCGTCGACGACTGTGACGAGGGATATTTTCGACGTGGCCCGCAACCCGGAGGTTGACGTGCTCGTTGAGTTGATTGGCGGTACCGACCCGGCGCTGCAGCTTGTGACCGAGGCGATTGAGTCCGGCAAACATGTGGTGACAGCCAACAAGGCGCTGATTGCGCAACACGGCGACGCGCTATTTGCGCTCGCCAACAAGTATGGGGTGTCGCTGCGATTCGAAGCGGCGATCGCGGGTGGGATTCCTATTGTCAAAGCGCTGCGCGAGGGCCTTGCCGGGAATCGGATTGACTATGTCACCGGTATCATCAATGGCACTTCCAACTTCATCCTGACGGAGATGGAGGGCGGCAATCGCTGGTTTGCGGATGTGCTCGAGGAAGCGCAGGCGCTCGGCTACGCTGAGGCTGACCCTACGTTTGATGTGGAAGGGATCGATGCGGCGCACAAACTCACTATCCTCTCTTCGCTTGCATTCGGCGGGCCGCTCGCATTCGACGCGATATACACAGAGGGTATTGGCACCATCACGCCGGCGGATATCAACTACGCCCGCGAGCTGGGATTCAGGATTAAGCACCTTGGCATCACGCGCAGGCAGGAGAGCGGCATTGAGCTGCGTGTTCACCCTACGATGATTCGGCGCTCCGAGTTGCTCGCGCAAGTCGACGGTGTGATGAATGCGGTGATGGTCGGTGGCGACGCTGCGGGCCCGACGATGTACTACGGTGCGGGTGCGGGGTCAGGACCCACATCATCAGCGGTTGTCGCCGACATCGTTGATCTGGCGCGCAACGCTGAGATTGCTGATGCGGGTTTTGTGACGAGGGCGGACACGACGATTCTGCCGATCACCGAGACGAGCGCTGCGTGCTATTTGCGCCTGCAGGTAAAGGACCGGCAGGGCGTGATGGCGTCCATCTCGACAGTTCTGTCTGACCACGAGATCAGCATCGAAAAGCTCGTTCAGAAAGACCCTGAGGACGACCACGCCGCTATTGTCATCGTGACCGATGAAACACCGGAATCGGTGATGGATGGGGCGCTCGACGCGCTGCGTCAGCTTGACAGCGTGGTCGATCTGATCCGCATTCGGGTGCAAACCTTTACCTGAGGAGTGACAGCTTTTGCGGCGCTCATGCATCGCTCGTTTTCGCCATCGTAGCGAACGAGCGTTGCGCTCATGCGCTCCTCATGCTCTGCGCCGGTCCCCCTGACGTCCTTCGGTAGGGACCCGGTTTCCCATGGTTTTCTTGCCTGTGGTTGTGTAACGAGCGCTCTGGTCTCGTCGACGAATGCGCCGCAATCCGATGGTCATCGGTTGGCCGACGCGTCTATCATAGTGGGCGGCACCGGGGGATAGTGGGGCGGCGCCGCGGGTAAGGAATGTCCGGTTCCCGGAGAAGGGACTTGCGATCGGTCCTAACCCACAATTGCGCGAAGAACGGGTTAAGCGGGGGTGCTAAAGCCGCGGTGAAGAATCTGGAGAACTCCCAATGAGCGGGTACGCGTGGTCACGATGGCACTGTTGATCCGGCGCGGGCAAGGCGTCACGGGGACGCCGGAGAAATCGGAGGCAGCGGCTGGGCTGACCGACACAGCGACCGATCCCGGAGCGCTGGTCGATCGGCTGTATCGCTCACGTGGTGTGAGACAACCCGATGAAATCGACGTACCGCTGTCGTCCCTTGAGCCCCCCGACTCACTTCTTGGCCTTGATGCCGCTGTAACGCTTCTGGTCGAGCACTTGTCCGGTTGTATTCTCATCATCGGTGATTTCGACGCGGATGGCGCGACCAGCTCGGCGTTGATGGTTGAAGGCCTGCGCCAGATGGGCGCGACCAATGTCGACTACCTGGTGCCAGACCGCTTTGAGTACGGCTACGGTCTCACGCCCGGCATCGTGGGCGTTGCGCTTGCCAGCGAACCGGATCTCATCGTCACGGTCGACAATGGCATCTCCAGCGTCGATGGCGTAACGATGGCCCGCGACGCCGGGGTTGACGTGCTGATTACGGACCACCATCTGCCGGGTAGCGAGTTGCCACCTGCGTCGGCGATCGTCAACCCGAACCAGCAGGGATGTGAGTTCCCCTGGAAATCGACGGCGGGCGTTGGGGTCGCGTTCTATGTCCTCTCGGGCCTGCGTCGACGCTTGCGTGAGCTCGGTCGATTTGAGGCGCAGCGAGAGCCCAACCTGGGCACGCTGCTGGATCTTGTCGCGCTCGGAACGATCGCTGACGTGGTGCCGCTTGAGCGAAATAACCGGGTGCTTGTCACCGAGGGGCTGCGCCGCATTCGGGCAGGTCGAGCGCGGCCTGGTATTCGAGCGCTTGCGGCATTCGCGAACAAACCGTCCAAAGACCTGTCAGCGATGGATCTTGGCTTCACACTTGGACCCCGCCTCAATGCCGCGGGACGGCTGGAGAGCATGTCCCTCGGCATCGAGTGCCTGCTTGCCCGCGATGAGCAGACTGCAACCGTGATGGCGGCGCGCCTTAACGAGTTGAATGCCGAACGCCGTGCGATTGAGCAGCAGATGAAAGAGCAGGCAGAAGATGCCCTGATGTTGCATCGGGAATACCTCGACGCGGCGATGCTGCCGGTTGGCGTCTGTCTGTACCACGACGATTGGCATCAGGGCGTTGTTGGTATCGTCGCATCCCGCATCAAGGATCGGGTAAACCGGCCCGTGATTGCGTTTGCACGGGTTGCCGATGACGAGATTAAAGGCTCTGGCCGCTCGATCCCGGGGCTTCATATTCGCGACGCACTCGAGGCGATCGCAACACGATACCCTGGCATTCTGACCCGTTTTGGCGGCCATGCGATGGCTGCGGGCATGAGCATGGCGCCCGAGAACTACGAGCGCTTTCGCATCGCGTTTGACGAGGAGGCTCGACGCTGGCTAACGGAGCAGGATCTGGCTGACGTGGTTGTGACCGACGGTGAGATTGACGAGGAGCTGACGGTACCGCTCGCGAAATCCATCCATACTGCTGGTCCCTGGGGTCAGGGCTTCCCCCAGCCGCTATTCGATGGTGAGTTTGATATTACGTCACAGCATATTATCGGTGAGCGCCATCTTCGGCTGCGGCTGAAAGTGGCGGCAACGGGGCAGAAGGTGGAGGGCATTGCCTTCAATCACAATCGGCTGCTGCCGAAAAAGCGAGTTCGTCTGGCGTATCGCCTTGATGTCAACTACTACCAGGGCATGGAAACGGCCCAAATCATTGTCGAAGAGGTGGATGTGTCGGAGCCAACTCTGAGGTAGAGCCTGGCACTGCCAGTCTGCGCGCCCACGCAGCCTGGATCTTTGTTCGCACCGGTTCCTTCAGTTCCGCGAAACACCTAACATACCGGACACACCAAATGTGCTTAACGTCAGGGGTTTGAATGCTGCTCAGGAACAAGGTCGCCGTCGTTGTCGGCGGCGGTCAGACGCCCGGCTTGACCATCGGCAACGGTCGGGCGACGGCGATACAGTTCGCGCGGGAAGGTGCCACGGTGCTGGTCGGTGACCGTGACATTGACTCGGCAAACGAAACTGTCCGCATGATCCAGGACGAGAATCTGAATGCAAGCGCCATGGTGGTCGACGTGCAGGATGAGGCGTCGATTGCCGCGTTGATGCGGGATTGCGTTGACAAGTACGCGCGCATCGACATTCTGCACAACAACGTCGGAATGAGTCTTGCCGCAGGCGACGCGCCGATCGAGGATATCGAAGTCGAAGCGTTCGACCGGATTGTGAGTATTAACCTTCGCGGGATGATCCTCGCGTGTAAGCACGCCTTGCCGGTCATGCGAGAAGCCGGTTCCGGCGCGATCATCAACATCTCGTCGATGGCTGCTTGGCGGCCGTATCCTTACGTGGGTTACAAGGCAACGAAGGCTGCGGTGGTCGCGTTCACGGAGCAACTTGCCCAGACCAATGCCCGTTTCGGCATTCGCGCAAACGTCATTCTGCCGGGTTTGATGAACACGCCGATGGCCATCGAGTCGCGGGTTGGTGATGGCGCGACCAGGGACGAGGTGATCGCGGATCGTGACCGCCGGGTGCCGCTCGGCCGAAAGATGGGCACAGCGTGGGACGTCGCCCACGCGGCCGCATTCCTTGCCTCCGATCGCGCCGGCTTCATCACCGGCGTTGCGCTGCCCGTCGATGGTGGCTCAAGCGTGAGTTGAGCGTGTGATTGCGAGATGTGCGGCCAGCTAAGTGGCCCGTGATCCTGGCTTACCAGTTCTCGACCCAGGGCCGCAGTATGACCTCGGATGTCCAGGTCGATCGGTGCTGTCGGTGCAGGTGCAAGTAGGTCTCGGCGATGCGATCCGGGTCGGCCATGTTGTCGTCCACCGTGGTGCCAGCCATCCTGTGTGCCCGCGTGCCGTCGCCCTGGGTCCAGCCGATTGCGGCGTCGATGGGGATGTTGGCGACGTGAATGCCCTGTGGCATGAGTTCCCGGGCCATGCTCTCGGCAAGCCCGGCTTTCGCCTGGCAGGCCATCGCGAATGCGCCGCTCTTGGGGTAGCCCTTGAACGCCGCGCTGGCGTTTGTGAAGAGGATCGTGCCGCGGTGCCCTGATTTCGGGGCGGGCCCGCCCAGCATCGATTTCGTTGCCGCGCTGCCGACCAAAAAAGCACTGAATGCGGAATTCTGCAGCACGTCGAGCACGAGTTCGGGGTCGGCCTCGTTCACCCCTTTCCGGAAGATATCAGCGCTGCGCCCGTCGATGTTGTGGACAACGAGATTCGGGCTGCCCAATCCTTCAGCCACCGCGGAAAACAGGGATTCGACGCTTGCCGGGTCTTTCGCGTCGCACTGGAAAATGTCAATTGAGGGGTTCGCCGCCAGTTCTTGCAGGGCGGACTTGCCTGGATTCCGTGCAGCGACAGCAACGCGTATACCATCGCTTGCAAAGAGCCGAGCGCAACTTGCACTGACGCCTGGACCGCCGCCGACGATAAGCGCGACTTCTTTCTCTGCCATGACTCAGACCTTGTTAAGGAGAATGAGCGCAGCATGGCGGAGCGCTGCACGGCTGGCAAATCCGGCCCGGCCGGGACGGGAGGTCGCGTGCGGCGGCGCCATTTTCGGAAGGAGAATGCGAGGTTTGCGTGCAAACCGGACGCCCAGGAATTGTCATGGGATGACAATTTTGGGACAGGAACTGGCTATCGCGAAACAGTTCCGAAGGCTGCTTTTATTTGACGGCGTCGCCTTGATTTCATGATCCTCTACGTGCAGCCTCGATTGGCGGTTCAGAGCTGATTATCCTTGAGCATCAATGGAGGGGGCGACATGGACAAAGAGCACGCGAAGAAGCTGATACTCGAGGGTGAGAAGTCACAGGCGGTGCGCAATAAGCTGGTAGCCAGAACGTCGAAATCAGCCGACGTCCGCTTTCGAGGGGAGCATGCACTCGCGCAGGAGATTGTTGGCACCGTCGATCTACCGCATCCGATCTACATCGAGAGCGCCGAGGGACCCCACCTTACGGACGTCGACGGCAATACCTACATTGACCTTACCGGGGGATTCGGCCCCATGGTGCTGGGTAACAAGCCGGCGGTGGTCGAAGAAGCATTACAGGGTCAGATCGAGAAGGGCTGGCACTTTGGCATTCCAAGTGCACCACAGCAACGTCTGGCAGAGATCGTCAAGGATGCTGCGCCGTGTGTCGACAATGTGATCTTCTGCAACTCCGGAACCGAGGCCACAATGTTTGCGATACGCGCGGCCCGCGCTTTCACCGGCAAGCAGAAAGTTGGTTTGTTCGACGGGTCCTATCATGGGGTTCATGACTATGGACTTGTGAAGGCCGACGAAGCGAGCGACCGGTCGCGGCCGACGCCAACTTTCCTGGGTGCCGGGGTCCCGCCCGTGGTCGCCGCGGAACTGTCGGTTGTTTTGCCTTACAGGGACGAAACGGCGTTCGAGATCATTCGCGAACAGAAAGATGAGCTGGCGCTGGTCATGGTTGAGCCTGTCCAGAGCTCCAATCCGCGTCTCGACGCCGGGGCGTTCCTGCACGGATTGAAGTCGGTCTGCGAGGAGTGCGGCGTGCTCTTCTTACTGGATGAAGTAATCACGGGATTCCGGATTGAGTACGGGGGATGTCAATCTCACTATGATATCACACCTGATCTTGCTACCTATGGCAAGGCGATCGGGGGTGGCTTGCCAATCGGTGCCGTCGGTGGTCGGGAAGACATCATGAATACTTTCTCCGGGAAAGATGGCGCACCCTACATTTTTACGGGCGGCACGTTCAGCGGCAATCCCCTGACCATGAGCGCGGGTATTGCGGCCACCAGCTACCTGCGTGAACACCAGGATGAGATCTACCCCTATCTGATGGAGCAGGGAAATCGGCTGGCGACAGAGGTTAATTCCTTCTGCGAATTGCATCAGATACCCGCGCAGATTATGAACGCAGGATCGATGTTCCATCTGGTGTTTACGGGGGGTGAAATCAACTCATCACGGGATATCACGCACGACTGGAAGATCGCGGAACGTGAGTTTTATCTGCACCTGCTGGGGCACGACGTGATCGTTCCAGGCATTCATTTGGCTTTCCTGTCCCATGCACACAGGCCGGAGCACGTGGATACTGTCATAGATGCGTTCAAAAGCTCATTTGAAGACCTGAGGGCGGACGGCATCGTCTAACCGGGCGCGGTGCTGAGGGGCGTTGCTCAGTCGAAGTGGCAGGGTCCGTCGCCGACATCTGCCTCAAAAGCGCTGCGGATGTGCGCCTCGATCACGCGGCCGGTCGAGAGCGGCGGCAGGTCATCGATCGGAAAAACCCGGCATCCATCGTCTCGGCGCCCGCCGCTGCGACAGCATTGTCGACCTGCTCGCAGATGAAAAACAGTTTGTAGAAGTCGCGCGGGTCCTGATCGTACGCAGGTCGGGCCTTGTGAAAGACGCCGTAGAGGCGTGTGGCGGTGACATCGATGCACGCCTCTTCGCGAATCTCCTTGACAACATTCTCAGACGGCGACATCCCGATCTCGGCATATCCCCCCGGCAGGGTCCACAGACCGTCCAGCTTTTCCCTGACGAGCAGGACCTCACGTTCGCGCCGCACCGCCCCGCGGACGTCAACGCGAGGTGTCGCATAGCCAGATCCGACATCGGCGAAGATGCCGCGGATGCCGTCTGCGGAGGTTTGTCCCATCTCAGCTAACATGCCGGTAGTGATCTCGACGATTGCGTCATAGCGCTCGCGGTCGAAGTCGACCGCGCAAAAATGTAGTCCGGTTGACCCGATTCCATGTAATTGCTTGACCATGGTTAACCATGGATGTTCGCCGGTTTGGCGGGTGGGCATCGAAGTCTCCGGACACCGTCCTGTTGAAGGGGCTGGTGAGACTAACGGGAAACTGCGAGCTAGTTCTTGTCCCAAAATTGTCATCCTGACAATTCTTGGGAGTCGGTTTGCAAACAACCTCGCATGATCTTGTAGAAAGAGGCCTGCGGAAAATGGCGGTGCATCCCTGCACCACACGCCAGTGCCCGCCCCAGAACGGAGTTTTGGGGACAGGAACGACTAGTCGCATCTCACGGTGCCGGATTGCCGCGCTGTCGCGCAGGAACACCGCAGCATATTGCTTTAGTTCCATGGAAGGCTGCTGAAAAAGCAGCCTGATAGACCGATACATGGATGTATCGGCCGCAAATCGACGACATAAATCGTTGATTTGTCGCGAGCGGGCTGAGGCCCGCGACTCTGAAAAAGTGCAGGAAAGCACTTTTTCAGCACCCTGCTAGTAGGTCTCGTTGGACCGTTGGTGCGGGGATCCATCTTGGGCAAATAATCTGCATCCGCTACAATGCGCCCCTTTCGACGTGGGCGTGGCCAGTGGAAATCAATCCGATCATCGGGCGCATCAAAGATTTGCGGGAGCGCACGGACGTTCTCCGGGGGTATCTTTGACTACGATCAGCGCAAGGAACGGCTGGCAGAAGTAGAGCTTGAACTCGCCGACTCGAAGATCTGGGACAATCCCGACTACGCCCAAAAACTCGGTCAGGAACGCGCCAGCCTCGACTCGATCGTACACACGATTCATGCACTCGATCAGGGGCTCGACGACGCGGCGGAAATACTTGAACTTGCGGCCGAAGAAGAAGACGTTGCGCTCGTCAGTGACACCGAGGCTGATCTCGCGAAGCTCGCAGAGCGGCTTGAAACGCTGGAGTTTCGCCGGATGTTCGGGGGTGAGATGGATGCCAACAATGCCTATGTCGACATTCAGGCTGGCTCGGGTGGCACCGAGGCACAGGACTGGGCCGAGATGTTGTTGCGCATGTACCTGCGCTGGGCCGAGTCGCGTGACTTCAAGACAGAGCTGATGGAAGTCTCCCCCGGTGACGTAGCCGGCATCAAGGGCGCGACGATTCACATCGAGGGCGAGTATGCCTTCGGCTGGCTGCGAACCGAAATCGGCGTTCACCGGCTGGTGCGAAAGTCGCCATTCGACTCGGGGAACCGACGCCACACGTCATTTGCGTCGGTGTTTGTGTCACCGGAGCTGGATGACGGCATCGAAATCGAGATCAACTGGAGTGATGTGCGGGTTGATACTTATCGCGCCAGCGGCGCCGGCGGCCAGCACGTCAACAAGACCGACTCAGCCGTCAGATTGACCCACGAGCCGTCGGGGATCGTGGTCCAGTGCCAGAGCCAGCGTTCGCAACACAAGAACCGTGACATGGCGACCAAGCAACTGAAAGCCAAGCTCTACGAGATGGAAGAGCAAAAGCGCAAGCAAGAACAGCAACTGACCGAAGACAACAAGCTGGACATCAGTTGGGGCAGCCAGATCCGGTCTTATGTCCTTGACTCAGGTCGTATCAAAGATCTGCGAACCGATGTCGAAACGTCGAATACCGGCGCGGTGCTTGATGGCGGCCTGGACCTCTTTATTGTAGCAAGCCTCAAACAGGGGCTCTGACCACCGGGCTCCATCGTACGGGGCCGTAACAGGCCCATCGAGGCCAATGGAAGAGAGATGAGTGACCAGCCGGACCGGGTCGACGACAATGAGATCATTGCACAACGTCGCGCTTATCTGACGGAAATGCGCAAGGAAGGCTCCGCATTTCCGAACGACTTCAGGCGCAAACATCTTGCTGCCGCTCTTGGTGCCGACCATGGGGCCAAGAGCAAGGAAGACCTTGAAGCCGCGGCGATCCCGGCCACTGTCGCTGGCCGCGTCATGCTTCGACGTGTGATGGGCAAAGCAAGCTTTGTCACGCTCGAGGACGTGTCCGGCCGCATCCAGATCTACGTGCGCTCCAATGATGTCGGTGCCGAGGTGTACGATCAGTTCAAGCGCTGGGATCTGGGTGACATCATCGGCGTCACCGGCACGCTGATGAAGACCAACAAGGGCGAACTGACCGTGAATGCGGCCGGGATTCGATTGCTCACCAAGTCCCTGCGCCCGTTGCCGGACAAGCACAAAGGACTCTCCGACACTGAGACGCGTTACAGGCAGCGTTACCTCGACCTGATCGCTAATGAGGAGTCGCGCGAGTTATTCAAGAAGCGCTCGCGCATCATCGACGGTATCCGACGATTTCTGCTCGACAGGGACTTCATGGAAGTCGAAACGCCAATGATGCAGGCAACGCCCGGAGGCGCGACCGCCGAGCCCTTTGTCACGCACTACAACGCGCTCGACACAGACATGTACCTGCGCGTTGCGCCTGAGCTCAATCTCAAGCGCCTCGTCGTTGGCGGCTTCGAGCGCGTGTTTGAAATTAACCGCAATTTTCGCAACGAAGGTGTTTCGACCCGGCACAGTCCTGAGTTTACAATGTTGGAGTACTATCAAGCGTACGCGGACTTCAACGATCTCATGGATCTGACGGAGGAAATGTTCAGGCAGCTGGCAAAGGATGTCCTTGGCACGACGAAGTTTGTCTATCAGGGTGTAGAGATCGATTTTGGCAAGCCGTTCAGGAGGGCGACGATGGTGGAGTCAATTCTTGAGTTCAATCCGGATATCAGTGCCAGCGAGCTGGTCGACCTTGACAAGGCGCGAGCGCTCGCGCGGCGCCTGTACATCGATGTGAAAGACAGTTGGGGTGTAGGCAAGCTTGTCATGGAGATCTTCGAAGCCTGCGTTGAAGAGCGCATTGAGCAGCCGACTTTTATCACACAACATCCGACTGAGGTGTCACCGCTGGCGCGTCGCAACGACGCGGACCCGACAGTTACTGACCGTTTTGAAATCTTCGTCATGGGTCGGGAGCTCGGCAATGGATTTTCTGAGCTCAACGATCCGGAAGATCAGGCTGCGCGATTCCGGGAGCAGGCGGCGGCGAAGGCGCAGGGCGATGCGGAAGCCATGTCATATGACGCTGATTACATCACTGCACTGGAATATGGCCTGCCGCCAACAGCGGGCGAGGGTATCGGCATTGATCGACTGGTCATGTTGTTGACCAATGCGGCCTCGATTCGTGACGTGATCCTGTTTCCGCACATGCGGCCCCAGGGTCGAACGGACGGCGGGAGCTAATCGGGTGGTCGACAGCCGCGTTGCCCTCTCGGCGTCCTGGCTGGCTCGACTTGACGGTGAGTTTAGCGAACCGTACATGCAGGAGTTGCGGGCGTTTCTTGTCGCTGAGCGCAAACGTGGCAAGACGATCTACCCGCGCGGCGACGAGTACTTTGCTGCGCTTGACGCAACGTCATTCGAGCGGGTCCGGGTGGTCATTCTCGGACAAGACCCGTATCACGGACCCGGGCAGGCGCATGGGCTTTGCTTCTCGGTGCGCGAGGATGTGCGTCCGCCACCGTCGCTGCTCAACATCTTTCGCGAGATCATCGATGATCTTGATCTTGGGGGTTTCAAGTTTCCGCATGGCGCTTTGCAGGGTTGGGCGGACCAGGGTGTTTTGCTGCTAAACAGTGTGCTAACCGTGGAGAAGGGACGGGCGGCATCGCACCAGGGCAAGGGCTGGGAGCGGTTCACCGACCAGGTTGTCAACGTGCTCAATGCCGAACGGAGCAGCATCGTCTTCATGCTGTGGGGCGCGTACGCTCAGAAAAAGGGCGCTATGATTGATCGTTCCCGCCATCTGGTCCTCACATCACCCCACCCCTCGCCGCTCTCGGCGAGTCGCGGCTTTTTCGGCTGTAAACACTTCTCTATGTGCAATGCCTACCTTCAGGATCGCGGCGTCGATCCCATCGATTGGGCCCGAACGGTCTGAATGTCACCTGCGGCCATGGGACGGATACCGCGTCTGGACATTGGCGGGTGCGCGGAACGACAATGCGCCCTCGCAAATCGAGAGTCTAAAATGGCCAATCACCTCCCAATCTACATCGACGGCGCGTTCCGACAGAGCGCTGCCAGTGAATCCATTCCGGTAACGAATCCGGCCAACCAGGCGGTGCTGACACACGCACCGATGACGACACAAACTGAGATCGATCTTGCCGTTGAGCGCGCGGGTGAAGCATTTCAAAGCTGGAAGACGGTCCCCGCATCGGAGCGCGTGCGCCTGCTCATGAAATACCAGATGCTGCTTAAGGATGAGCAGGACAACATCGCAGAGATTCTGAGCCAGGAAACCGGCAAGACCTTCACGGACGCTCAGGGTGATGTCTGGCGCGGCATCGAGGTGGTCGAGCAGGCCTGCAATATTCCGTCACTAATGATGGGCGAGACGTCCGAGAACGTATCGCGAGGTATCGACACCCACAGTTACCTGCAGCCGCTTGGCGTTTGCGTCGGCATCACCCCGTTCAACTTTCCGGCGATGATTCCTCTGTGGATGTTTCCGCTCGCCATCGCGTGCGGCAATACTTTCATTCTCAAGCCGTCTGAACAGGACCCGATGACGCCTAACCGTCTGCTCGAGCTGTTCTACCAGTGCGGCTTTCCTGCCAACGTTTTGCAGGTCGTGCACGGCGGTAAGGATCAGGTCAATGCACTGCTCAATCATCCTGATACTAAAGCAATTTCTTTTGTTGGGTCCGTGCCGGTCGGCCAGCACGTCTACCGCACGGCGACCCAGAACCTGAAGCGTGTCCAGTGCATGGCGGGCGCAAAGAACCACATGGTGGTCATGCCGGATGCCACCAAGGATCAGGCGATCAGCGCATTGGTGGGGGCATCGATGGGTGCGGCCGGGCAACGTTGCATGGCGATTTCGGTTGCGGTACTCGTCGGCGATGCCGGCGGCTGGGTCGATGACATCGCTGCGGCGATGGGTAAGGTTCGCCCGGGGGCGTGGGATGATGACGGCGCTGGGTATGGCCCACAGATCAGCGTTGCCGCGCACGAGCGGATTCTGGGCTACATCGAACGGGGCAAGGACGAGGGTGCTACCTGCGTACTCGACGGGTCGGGTTGTACGGTCGACGGTTTGCCGGACGGCAACTGGGTTGGCCCAACGCTCTTTTCCGACGTCACGACCGAAATGTCGATCTATCGCGACGAGATCTTTGGCCCGGTGCTCGTCACGCTCAATGCGGCGAACTTGGCGGAGGCAATTGAGATTATCAATGCTAATCCATTCGGCAACGGCACATCGCTCTTCACTTCTTCCGGTGGTGCGGCGCGGCGCTTTCAGAATGAGATTGAGGTCGGCCAGGTCGGTATCAACATCCCTATTCCGGTGCCGCTGCCATTCTTTTCGTTCACCGGCTGGAAGAATTCGTTCTTTGGCGATCAGCACGCGTATGGCAAGCAAGGTGTGCGCTTCTACACCGAAACCAAGACGGTGATTTCGCGCTGGTTTGAGGACGACGCAGTCGCGAGCGTCAACACCACGATTGCACTGAAGTAACGATGGATAACACGTTGCTGTGGGAACGCCGGGGGCACACGGCGCTCGTGACCATCGACAATCCGCCTGCCAACACGTGGACCGAAGATAACCTCGGGGCGCTGGTTGAGCTGATGGCCAGCCTGAATGCGGATCCCGCCGTGTTCGCACTCGTCGTGACCGGCGCGGGTGGTCGATTCTTCTCGGCAGGCGCGGATCTCAAGTCTTTCGCCGATGGCGACAAGGCGGTCGCGCGCCAGATGGCGCGCCGGTTTGGTGAGGCGTTTGAGGCATTGGCAGCCTTCCGCGGCGTCTCGATTGCTGCGATCAATGGTTATGCGATGGGCGGAGGGCTCGAATGCGCTCTGGCCTGTGACATTCGAATTTGCGAAGCGCAGGCTAAAGTCGCGCTGCCGGAGGCATCGGTTGGCTTGTTGCCCTGTGGCGGCGGCACCCAGAATCTGCCATGGCTCGTCGGTGAGGGTTGGGCCAAGCGCATGATCCTCTGTGGCGAGACGATTGATGCGCAGACTGCGCTGCGCATCGGCCTCGTAGAAGAGGTCGTCGAAACCGGCAAGTCGCTGGAGGCGGCACTTAAGCTTGCGGCCGCCGCGGGCAAACAGAGTCCGATTGCGGTTGCGTCCTGCAAGCGATTGATTCACGAGGCGAGGCTGGGCGGCAACCAGAAGAACGCGCTGGCTCGTGAGCGGGAGATGTTCATCGACCTCTTTGATACTGCGGATCAAAAAGAGGGCGTGAGCGCCTTCCTGGAGAAACGGTCGGCGGAGTTTAGGAATGCCTGACACCTTAGTGGTCTCGACCATCGAGACACCCGGCAAACAGATCGGTCATCTTCATCTCAATGTGCCCAAGGCGCTCAACAGCCTGAGTCTTGAGATGATCGAGGGCATGATGGGTCAACTGGGGGAGTGGGCCGCAGACGACGACATCGCAGCCGTACTGATCGATGGCGAGGGCGATCGTGCCTTTTGCGCCGGTGGTGACATCCAGGCACTGCACGCGTCGACAGCGGAGGTTCCCGGCGGCCGCGCGCCGTACGCGGAGCGATTCTTCGAGATGGAATACCGCCTCGATTACCAGATTCATACGTACAGCAAGCCGGTTGTGTGTTGGGGCAACGGCATCGTGATGGGCGGTGGCCTTGGCATGATGTCGGCGTCGAGTCACGGCATTGCGAGCGAAACATCGCGCCTCGCGATGCCGGAAATATCCATCGGTCTTTTTCCGGACGCGGGTACCACGTGGTTCCTGGCGCACATGCCGGCACATCTGGCACATTTCATTGCCTTGACCGGGTGTCATCTGAACGGTGAGGATGCGCGCCTGGTGGGCATGGTCAATCATCTGGTGAGCTCAGGTGATGAGCCCAGGTTGATGGCGTCGCTTGCGGCGGTTGAGCTAACTGGTGACCGCGTGCTTGATGACGGATTGTTGCGGGGCGCGATCGACGGTTGCAGCCGTGATGATATGCCCCCGAGCGAACTTGACCGTCACAATGAACTGGTTCGCACATTGGTCGACGTGGCACTCGTGGCCGATGATCCGGTGGCCGCATTTGCGGACGCTGCAGCGGGCCTCAGCGACGTGGACGCCTGGACCGAACGCGCGCTTGGCGGCTTCTGGAACGGTTGCCCAACAACCGCGGGCATCATATTTGAGCAGATCGCGCGCGCCCGTTTGATGACGTTGGAAGAGACATTGCAGATGGAGTTCTGTCTTGGCTGCCAGTGTGCGTGGCGGCTTGATTTCACCGAGGGCGTTCGGGCGCTTCTCATCGACAAGGATGGCAATGCGGATTGGCAGTATCCTGATCACAGAGCCGTGCCGCACGATTGGGTTCTCGCACACTTCCAGATCGACGTGGCGAACCCATTAGCGGACCTTGGCTAGTCGTCCTGGCGAAGGTCGTTCTTGTCTCCAGGTCGTAATCGTCCAACCGTAGGTTTGCAAGGGGCCCTTCGTGGTCAGGCGCGGCAGTCACCAATGTTTGCAGGAGCACGAGCATGACTTCGATCGGATTTATCGGACTTGGCAACATGGGCGCGCCGATGGTGGCGAACCTTCTCAAAAAGGGCCACGGCGTCACCGTCTTTGACATTGTGCCTGCGTCGATCGAAACCGCTGTCGGCATCGGCGCGGTTGCAGGTCGTTCTGCGGCTGCAACCGTTGCCGACGTTGACATCGTCGTTTCGATGTTGCCGGCATCAGTTCATGTCGAGGGCCTTTATTTGGGGGAGGCCGGTTTGCTCACTGCGATTGACCCAGCGTCGCTCGTCATCGACTGCAGCACCATATCCTCGGCATCTACTCAGATGGTGAGCACAGCGGCGGCCGAGCGTGGTATCACGATGCTCGATGCGCCTGTCTCGGGCGGGGTTGGCGGTGCCGTTGCCGGAACGTTGACCTTCATTGTGGGCGGTGCAGTGGACGCCTTCGCGCGCGCAGAACCAGTCCTCAAGGACATGGGCAAGAATGCCCTTCATGCCGGTGGTGCCGGGGCCGGGCAAACAGCGAAGATCTGCAACAATATGTTGCTCTCGGTACTCATGGCAGGTACCGCCGAGGCGCTTCAGATGGGCGTCGACAACGGCCTCGACCCGTCCGTACTGTCTAACATTATGCGGGTCAGTTCGGGCGGCAACTGGGCCCTGGAGGTCTACAACCCATACCCGGGTGTGATGGACAACGTCCCGGCCAGCAACGATTACAGCGGCGGGTTTCTGGTAGACCTGATGGTCAAGGATCTGGGGCTTGCGACCGAAACCGCGCTCGCGTCCGGTTCACTCACGCCCATGGGTTCGCTCGCGCGCAGTCTGTATCTGCAGCAGCAACGACGGGGTCGGGGGCGCATAGACTTCTCCAGCATCCAGCAGTTGTACTCGGAACCCGCAGACTGACCAATGCTCAATCTCGATGAGATCGAGTCCCGGTACAGCTACGGTGATACCAACAGGGCAAGGCTCGCTGTCGAATTTGGCGAGGTGGGGCCGGGTGGCCACGGCGGGCGATCGCATGCATTGATGCCTGTCAGCGCACCTGGGGGCTCGCCCTGGGGCCACTCGCGAATGGCGGGTATGTTTGCGACCGCGTGATATTTGCTGAACGTGGTAGTGAACCGGTCGTGCTGCAGGTTGGCTTGCCGGAGCCGGAGCAATTGACTAAGAGGGTGGTGCTTGCGCTCTATGACAGTCGGGGGGCAGCGCGTTTTCTGGCGACGGATGCAGCGCATTGCGGGATGCTCATTGAGCGCGTGTCGCCCGGCGCATGGCTGCGTGACTGCGATGACGATGGCGAGGCGGGCCGCGTGTTCGGGCGGGTGGCGAACGCGCTCGCGCGAGATGTCCCCAAAGACCACGAGTTCCCCCACTATTGGGAGTGGCTTGAACGCGCATTTGAGCGATTCCGATCCTTGGGTCGGCCACGGTCACATCCGGGTTTCTATCGGCACCTGCAACGTGCGGAACAACTGAGGCACAAACTGGTGGGTAAGGATCA
>Ga0115002_10000418_pt1 | contig 61218 bp, 50 predicted proteins | sample ArcticOcean_MG_C_8_FD_89576 | JGI IMG/M metagenome (GOLD analysis project Ga0115002, IMG submission 89576) | Marine microbial communities from western Arctic Ocean - ArcticOcean_MG_CB11_86 | ecosystem: Environmental > Aquatic > Marine > Oceanic | place: Arctic Ocean: Canada Basin | collected... | reverse complement strand
GGACTTGAGGCCAATGGCCTCGAAGGAGTAGTCGACGCCGCCCCGGGTCAGTTCGCGGACCGCAGCAACCGGGTCGGTCTCGGCCGCGTTTATGGTATCGGTTGCGCCGAGAGCCCGGGCCATCTCGAGTTTCGCGTCAACCGTGTCGATGGCGATGATCTGACCGGCACCCGCGATGGCAGCACCGTTGATGGATGCGAGTCCGACGCCGCCGCAGCCGACCACCGCGACCGAACTGCCGGGTTCAACCCCTGCAGTATGGAAGACGGCCCCAACCCCGGTGGTGGTGGAGCAGCCGATCAGGGCGGCACGGTCAAATGGCATGTCTTCACGAATCTTCACCAACGCGTGCTCGTGAATTAGCATCTGCTCGGCGAATGAGGACAAATTGAGAAACTGATTGACCGGCTTGCCGCCCATCGACAGGCGCGGTTCGGCCGAGGCATCGCGATTCACCTCGGGGCTCTGGCATAGGGACAGATGCCCCGTCAGGCACTTGTCACAATGGCCGCAAAATGCCGAGAGGCAGGTGATGACATGATCGCCGGGTTTGACGTAGGACACATCTGACCCGACCTGTTCGACAATACCCGCAGACTCGTGCCCTAAAATTGTGGGCAGTGCAGCGGGATAGGACCCGTCGGCGAAGTGGACGTCGCTGTGGCAGACCCCAACGGCAAGCGGACGCAACAGAACCTCGCGTGGTCCGGGCTTCGAGACCTGGACGTCCTCGATTTCGAGAGGTTGGCCCTGCTGGTGCAGAACTGCTGCTTTCATGTCGACTCCGATCACTAGAAAAGAGGCGTTACGCTACCATGATTCCAGTGCTGATGCCGCGATGGGACGGATTGATTCGAGGCGGCCTGGCGACCGCGAAACCCGTTCACCCGGGCATGGGTTTGCGTCCTCGTCGGACTATTATGCGGCTGAAAAGCAGCCTGATAATCTCGAGAGAGTTGAAGAGCGTGGAAGAGAGTTGAAGACCGTGGAAACAGCAATATGAAGCAAGAGCGGGGAAGCCGGGATGTCACGACCGGCAGTGCACGACCGACCGACCTCTTCGTCGGCGTCGGCTCGAACCTGGGTGATGCGACAGCCAACGTCCGCTGGGCGCTCGGCCAACTAGGGGCCAGGTCGCCCGGGATGCGGCAGTCATCTTTGTGGCGAAGTAGTCCGGTTGGTCTGCCAGAGGGCGCCCCAGACTTCGTCAATGCGGTCGTGGCATTGGATGGGCATCCGTGGGCCGACCCGGGGGATTGCCTGAGGTCGCTACAGGCGCTGGAGGCCGAGCGCGGGCGGCCGCGAGAACATGATCGCGGCCAATCCAGAACACTTGATCTGGATATTCTGTTGTGGGGGACGGCAACCGTTGCCCTGTCGACCGTGTCGACACCGCATCCAAGAATGCTTGGCCGCGCGTTTGTGATGATGCCGCTCGCGGAGATCGCACCGGACCTCATCGTGCCGGGTCAGAGCGCAACTGTCGCGCAGATCTGTGCTCGTCTCGCGGGCGAGGTGCCTGTCAGGATCGCGTGATCGGGTGATGGATCCGGACGGAGAGGGGTCGGGGGTAGATCGTGAGGTAGATCGGGAGGTAAACAGACGGGCGAGGGGTCTCCCCAGACTATCCGCCGATGACCCGTCAGGCGGCGCTTTTCTGTTCGAAATCCGGTTCTGCCCTCGCGGTTACCGGTGGGTTGACCGCGGTTGTAACTAGATCCATCAACGTCGACTTCAGCGCTGGGTCGACCTCAGAGTCGCCGATCAGCTTACCCCGCTTCGTCAGACCTTTTTCGAGTTGCTCGACACGCGCATTGCTGCACTTCAACGGTGGCGGCGTGTTTGTTGATGTCGCTCATTTCCTGAGCTGATAAGACAATTCTGCGCTTTGCCATCCTGGCTATCCTCCACTTCCTTCGTGTTCAACGGGACTTTTCTGGGCGTGGCGCCCACACGTGGCGTCGCTACAAACAAAAGTCTAGTTCAGCATCGAGATCTCTAGCGAGACCGTTCGTCTATTCACGGCTCGGCGCGAACGTGAACTCGGTATTCACGGCTCGGCGCGAACGTGAACTCGGTATTCACGGCTCGGCGCGAACGTGAACTCAGTTATTCGCGGCTCGGCGCGAACGTGAGCTTCGATCTTCAGCCCGCTTTCCGGGCGGCCTGCCGGTGCGCCTCTCAACTCAGATGATTCGAGAATCGCGCCCGCGCCAGTATTCGTCGCGGAGTTCCCGCTTGTAGAGCTTGCCGGTCGGATGTCTGGGCAACTCCTCGCGAAAGTCGACCGAGCGCGGCGCTTTGACATGGGACAGTCGGTCGCGGCACCACGTGATGAGTTCGCTCGCGAGCGCTGGGCTCGCGTCGGCGGCAGCCAGCAGTTGGACCACCGCCTTTACCTCCTCGCCGAATTCGTCGTTCGGTACCCCGATGACCGCCACATCCATGACGGCCGGGTGATCGATCAGCGTATTCTCGATCTCCTGCGGGTAGATGTTGACCCCGCCCGAGATGATCATGAAGGACTTGCGGTCACGCAGAAAAAGATAGCCATCCGCATCCACGAGACCCATGTCGCCCAGCGTTGACCAGCCGTTTTCGTTCCGCACGAGCGCGGTCTTTTCCGGGTCTTTGTGGTATTCGAACGCAGGCCCGCCACCAAAGTAAACCGTGCCCACCGTTCCGGGGGAAACTTCGTTGCCGTCGTCGTCAAGAACGTGGAGTTCGCCCAGAAACGCCTTGCCGACACTGCCCGGGTGCTTGCGCCATTCGTCAGGCGTGATGGCGGTTGCGCCGTTGGCTTCGGTGCCAGAGTAGTACTCGTAGAGAATCGGTCCCCACCAATCGAGCATTCGCTGCTTGATGTTGACCGGACACGGCGCGGCCGCATGGATAGCATACTGATGCGTGCCGCCGTCAAAGCGGTCTCGAACCTCCGCGGGGAGTTTCAGCATGCGCACAAACATCGTCGGCACCCACTGGCTGTGGGTGATGGCATGCTGATCGATCAGGTCGAGCGCGGTTGTCGCGTCATACCGCGGCATGATGACCGAGGTGCCGCCCAATCGGGTGACGATCAGGTTGTATCGCAGCGGTGCGGAATGGTAGAGCGGCGCAGTGGAGAGGTAGCGGGTTTCCCCAGACAGATTGTGCATGCGGATGCGCGTTTGGAAGACCGTCGAGAGTTCGCCCAGCGGTCGCGCCGTCAGCGGAAAACGCACGCCCTTGGGCTGTCCGGTCGTACCCGATGAGTAAATCATCTCGGCGCCTTCGGACTCGTCCGCGATCGGCTGGGTCGGTTGGCGCTCGGTCTCGGTGACGAACGAATGACAACCCGGCGGTGGCTCGTCGTCCACGACAAAAATTTTGGCGTGCACGTTGGCGATGTCGATGCGCCCCAGCAGATCACGCGACGTAATCAGTACGCCAGCGTCCGAGTTGTTGATGATGTACTCGATCTCCTGAGCCTGAAACAGTGTGCTGATTGGCGTGTAGTAAAGCCCGGAACGCTGGGCCGCCCAACAGATCTGCAGGTAGCGAACGTCGTTCGGCAACCAAACGGCGATGCCGTCACCCGGACGGAGCCCTTCTGCCCGCAAGAGGTGGGCGCACTGATTTGATCGCCGCTCAAGTTCGCCATAGGAGACCTGCTGGCCCGTATCTGCCATGACGTAGGCGATTCGGTCAGGGGGATGGGAACCCGGGTGCATAGCGTCGTTCTCTTCTTAGGGGGTTAGGGGGTCAGGGGCTGATGGAGGCGCACATTCAAGGCGCGGGCTCAGACTGCCGGGGCCCACGGCAACATCGCGCAGCATAGTGATGGGTCCGGCGACGGCAAGGGTCGATTGATGCTCTGGGGTGCCCTGTGACAGCGGCGACGATCCAGCGACGTGTGACGCGGTCAGGCGAGGGCCGTCCGCAGGCCCTCGCCTCCGCCCTCAGTCCGATCCACCCTTTGGCGTAAATGCCGGCATCGGGAATGGCGAGACATTGCCCTTGGCTTCCGTGATCTTGCCGAGGCCCTCTTTAGGGACCTCGTCGATGCGGACGACGGAGTGCATGGGGATGTAACTGCGTGAAACACCTTCGAATTCCGACTTCAGCTTCTCTTCGCTCGGATCAACGAGTACGCCAGACCGTTCGCCGAAGACCATTTCCTCGATTTCGATGAAGCCGTACAGGTCGCTCTGGTAGATCTGGTGAGCGTAGATCTCGTAGATCTGACCCTGATTGAAGAAGATGACCTTATAAATGGGCGTGCCAGTCATATTGGGAGTAGGAGTAGGTTGTTGAATTGAAGGAAGGGCGCGAGTGTCAAATTAATCGCCAGTCATGTCAACGTGTGACAAGTCAACCTGCAAACGGTCGACGTGTCCACCCAATATGGGGTGTTGTGGCAGGAAGTCAATGCAAGAAATCGATGAGCGCCTGCCGTTAGGCCTGCTGCATGCGGGGACGTGTTGGATCGGTCGAAGCGCGAGTGCAGCGAGGCACCCAGTGGTCGAGCTACGGCCCTCGCGCCAGTCGGGGAGCGGCATTCATTAAGCGGGCGTGATGTGTGGTTGACGGCGGGTCCGCTGCTATAATGCCCGGCCCCGCTACTCCGATTGCCGCGCCCAATGCCCACGCCTATCCCCACGCCCCGCAAGGTCTTTATCAAGACCCATGGTTGCCAGATGAACGAGTACGATTCACGTCGTATGGTCGATCTGCTGCGCGAAGGCCAGGGGTACGAGATCACGACGTCAGAGGAAGAAGCAGACCTGCTGCTCCTCAACACCTGTTCGATTCGAGAGAAGGCGCAGGAAAAAGTCTTTCATCAACTCGGTCGATGGCGCCAGTTGAAAGCGGGTCGCCCGGGCGTTCAGATCGGTGTGGGTGGCTGCGTTGCGAGTCAGGAGGGCGAGCAAATTCATGCTCGCGCACCCTACGTGGACGTGGTGTTCGGGCCCCAGACGCTGCATCGGCTACCCAACTTGCTCGCGGCCGCGGCCGATGGGCCTGTCGTCGATATTACGTTCCCGGAAATCGAGAAGTTCGATCGGCTGCCCGAGCCGTCGGCGGATGGGCCCTCAGCGTTTGTCTCGGTGATGGAGGGGTGCAGTCGGTACTGCACATTCTGTGTCGTACCGTACACACGAGGTGAAGAAGTCAGCCGACCGCTTGATGACGTCATCCGCGAGGTCGTGCACTTGCGTGATCGCGGTGTGCGCGAGGTCAATCTGCTCGGTCAGAACGTCAACGCTTACCGGAGCACGATGGGCGACGGCGAAGTCATTGATCTTGCCTTTCTCATCAGCGTTGTCGCGGAAATCGACGGCATCGATCGAATTCGCTACACCACCTCCCATCCGGTGGAATTTAACGACAACCTGGTTCGGGTTTACGGCGAGGTTCCGGAACTCGTCAGCCACTTGCATCTGCCTGTGCAGTCGGGCTCAGACCGGATTCTCGCCATGATGAAGCGCGGCCACACGGTGCTCGAGTACAAGTCACGCATCCGGCAGCTGCGGGCACAACGGGTAGATATCAGTATGTCATCAGACTTCATCGTCGGATTTCCGGGTGAGACTGACAGCGACTTTCAGGCGACGATGGATCTCATTGCCGAGATTGGCTTTGATCACTCGTTTAGCTTCATCTACAGTCCACGACCGGGCACCCCGGCCGCATCGATGCCTGATACTACGCCGATGTCGCTGAAGAAGGAGCGGCTGCAGATCCTGCAAGCGCGCCTCACGCAGCAGGCGATGGCGATCAGCCGGCGTATGGTCGGTAACATCGAGCGGGTCCTGGTGACGGGCATATCGAAGAAAGACCCCGGCGAACTTCAGGCGCGCACCGAGAACAATCGCGTGGTGAATTTTCGCGAATCGGGCCGGCATCTGATCGGAGAGTTTGCCAACATGGAGATTGTTGATGCGTTGCCCAACTCGCTGCGCGGCGTGCTCGTCGCTTGACGAGGCCTTGCTGGACTTTATCAGTCGTCCCCGTGCGCATGGGGCAAGAAACGTGCCAGAACCGAGCGAGAAGTTGGCTATTCTCTCCTTTTACTCGTGAATTTGAGGGGTTATTCTCTGTCCACCAACATGCATATGCACGAGATTGAACGCTAATTTGCAGTCCCACCAGGTCGTCCTCGAGCCGGACGACAGTAGCCAGTTAGCCACGCTCTGTGGCCCCCTGAATGCCAACCTTCGCCAGATTGAAAGCCGCCTCGGCATCCGTATCAAGAATCGGGGCAATGACTTTCAGTTAACGGGTGCAAGTGACGTGCTGGTGGCGGCCGGCGAACTTCTGCACCACCTTTATCGCGAGGTCGGCGTCGGCACGCGACTCACCGCGGATGTCGTTCACCTGTTTCTCCAGGAGTCCGGGGTCAGCGCGCTGGTCAGCAATGAGGCGGACGGGCGCGAAGATCTTGTCGTCACCCGCAAGAAGAGCGTGCGGCCGCGCGGTGCCAATCAGATTCGATACGTTCGCGCGATCCGCGAGCATGACCTTAATTTCGGGATCGGGCCGGCGGGTACGGGCAAGACTTATCTGGCGGTCGCCTGCGCGGTTGAGGCCATTGAGAGCGAGCGCGTCCGCCGTCTGTTGCTCGTGCGACCGGCGGTTGAAGCCGGCGAGAAGCTGGGTTTTTTGCCAGGGGATCTGTCGCAGAAGATCGATCCGTACCTGCGCCCGCTCTATGACGCGCTCTATGATCTGCTCGGCTTTGATCGTGTCGAGAAGCTGCTTGAGCGAAACGTCATCGAAGTTGCACCGCTCGCATACATGCGAGGCCGCACGCTGAATGACGCGTTCATTATTCTCGATGAGAGTCAGAACACGACGGTTGAGCAGATGAAGATGTTCCTGACACGCATCGGTTTTGGTTCAACCGTGGTTGTGACCGGCGATGTCACCCAGGTCGATCTGCCGAATCGCACGACCTCGGGACTACGCCACGTGAGCAAGGTGCTGGAGGGTGTTGGCGGCATTTCGTTTTCGCGTTTTGGCGCGCGGGACGTGGTCAGGCATCCGCTTGTGCAGCGCGTCGTCGAGGCCTATCAGAGTTATGAGGCGGAGGCCGAGAGTGACGCGTGATCGCGTCTTGCCAAAAGCACGCTTGCCCGCAGCAGAAGGTCACGCGGTTGACGTCGCGGGTGTGCCACTGGCGGGCGCGCAGGGCGTAGAGCGCGCTGTTCTGGCGACCCTCGGGTTGCTTGAAATCGAGTCCTGCCGTGTCGCCGTGGCGTTTGTCGACGAGTCTGAAGGGCGCCGATTGAATCAGGCGTATCGCGGGCGAGAGGCGGCGACCAACGTCCTGTCGTTTCCATGCGATGAGCGTGATGAGGAGGGTCTGCGTTTGCTGGGGGACATCGTCGTGTGCAATGCCGTTGCCTTACGCGAGGCGACTCATCAAGGCAAGACCATCGCCGCACACGCGAGCCATTTGCTGGTCCACGGCACGCTGCATCTGTTGGGTTACGATCACGTCGAGGTGGGGCAGGCGGACCAGATGGAAAGTCTCGAACAGGACATCATGCGACAACTGGGATTTGACGATCCCTATCTAATTAATGAAGTTGATGCAGTTGTTGCGGAAGGTGTGGTGGAAGGTGTGGTGGCAGCGCGGAAACCTCCCCCGGCAGTGGATGGGACGACTGACTCCCGGAATGTGAGACGCAGCGCGAGTGAAACTGGATCGGCAGGTCCCCATGGAGCAGAACGTGGCTGACGACGACGCCGGTCAGGGAGGCGGTGAGCCGCGCTCCTGGCTGGACCGACTGGCTTCGGCGATTACTGGCGAGCCCAGTACCCGGAGCGAACTCATCGAACTCCTGCGCTCATCGGAGCAGCGGGAATTGCTGGACGCCGAAGCGCTGTCGATCATTGAGGGCGCGCTCACGGTCTCCGAGATGCATGTGCGCGAGATCATGATTCCGCGGTCTCAGGTGGTCATGATTTCAGCGGATATGGAGCCCGCGGCGTTCTTGCCTCGAATCATCGAGTCCGGGCACTCGCGATTCCCGGTCACTGGTGATAGTGCAGACGATATCATTGGCATCCTGCTCGCCAAGGACCTGTTGTCGCTGGTCGTTGCGGACAAGAAGACCCCGAAGTTCAATCTCAAGGACATCCTGCGCAAGCACAACAGCGTCCCGGAGAGCAAACGACTCAACATTCTGTTGCAGGAGTTTCGAACCACGCACCAGCACCTGGCCGTGGTCTATGACGAGCATGGCGGCGTCTCCGGAATCGTGACGATCGAGGACGTGCTTGAACAGATTGTCGGCGACATCGAAGACGAGTTCGACTATGACGAGGAAGACTTCATCAAGGAAGTCGCTGCCAACGACTTCACGGTCAAGGCGCTGACGCCCCTCGAAGATTTCAATGACCGATTTGATTGTGACTTCCGGGATAATACGTCGGAGACCATCGGCGGCGTCGTTACACGGTCGTTTGGGCATGTCCCGAAGCGCGACGAGGAAGTCGACATTGAAGGCTTCCAGTTCAAAGTTCTGAATTCCGACAATCGCCGGATTCGCCTGCTTCAGCTGACCCCGCCCAAACGGGCATGAAGCGGATTCACGGACTGTCTGCAGACAGTCCGTGGCGAGAGGTCGCGGCAACGGTCGCGGGGCTCGCCATGCCACTCGCGTTTGCCCCTTTTTCATACTGGCCGGTCGCCCTGTTCGCGGTTGGCCTGCTTGCGGTCGTAACGCGCGTGGGCACGGTGCGGCGCACGGCCGCCCGTTTCTACCTGTTCGGCGCAGGCCTGTTCCTGACCGGGGTGTCCTGGGTCTATGTCAGCATCACCGTCTACGGAGGGACGGGTGCCCTGGTCGGCGGCTTGTTGGTGGTGCTGATGGCCCTTGGGCTTGCGCTTTTCCTCGGCCTGCAAGGGTACGTTTACGCGCGGTTTTTGCGGGGTTGGCTCTGGCCAGCGGGGTTTGTGTTCGCGTTCGCGCTGCAGGAGTGGCTGCGAGGCTGGCTATTGACTGGATTCCCCTGGCTCTGGCTCGGCTACGCTTACACCGACACGTGGTTGGCGGGCCTCGGTCCGGTGGTGGGGGTCTACGGCATGGGCGTGGCCGCGGCCGGGTTGTCCGCGTTGCTTGCATGCGCAGCACTTTATCGCGGGCAGTGGGCGGGTCGGGCACTCACCCTCGGATGCGTTGCCGGCATCGCATGCGGCGCGTGGGGTGTTGGCAAACTGCGTTTCGTCGAACCGACCGGCGAGGTCCTGACCGTGAGCGCTATCCAGGGTAACGTTGATCAGGCCGTGAAGTGGGAAACGGCGAGCATTCAACCGATCCTGCATTTGTACCGTGACATGTCGAGGACAGAGTGGGGCAGAGATCTGGTGGTCTGGCCAGAGGCGGCGATTACTTTGAACCGGGAGTCGGCTGAGCCTTATCTCGCTGAAACGAACCGCAGGGCGGCGCTGAGTGGCACAACGCTCGTCACGGGTATCCCCGACAGGGATGAGTCGGGTGCTTATTTCAACGCTGCGTGGGCCCTCGGCGCAGGCGAGGGCGTTTATCTCAAGCGCCGACTGGTCCCGTTCGGCGAATACATGCCGTTTGACGGACTGCTTCGCGGACTGATTGCGGCCTTCGATCTGCCCATGTCCGGGAATCAGGCGGGGCCGGCAGATCAGCCGCCGTTGCGGGTCGCAGGCAGACCCTTGTCCATGGCGATCTGTTATGAAATCGTGTTTCCGGGCCTTGTACGCAGCGTCAAAGATCCTGCGCTGATCGTTACGATTAGCAACGACACGTGGTTTGGTGAGTCGATCGGCCCCAAGCAACATATGCAGATGGCGCGGATGCGTGCGGTGGAGAACGGTCGCTATCTGCTTCGAAGTACGAACAACGGCATCAGCGCGGTCGTTGACCCGGCGGGCAGAGTCATCGCGTCGATTCCCTCGTTTGAAGCGGGTGTACTGCGCGGGGAAGTCAGGCTAATGGAAGGCCGCACACCGTATGCCGCGCTAGGCGACTGGCCGCTGCTCAGCCTGCTGGCATGCGTGGTGCTGGTGGTCGGATTTCGCCACGTGATGGATCTCCGGGCGAAATGACCGGGGAGGCATATCGACAGCGGTCTTGACGGTCCCTGACAAATTACCCGGTTTTACGCTTCAGAAGCCGCTAAAATCGCGCCCCTGAGCTTTTCGCATCATCGCTCAGCAACGCCCTACCCAGCGATTTACTAACCAATAGCGACCCGGATCCATGGACGAGCAATACGACAGCAAAGAGGCGGAGCAGGAAGTCCAGGCGTACTGGCGCAAGAATGGGACGTTCGAGGTAACCGAGAACAGCACTCGGGAGAAGTTCTATTGCCTGTCGATGTTCCCCTATCCAAGCGGCAACCTGCACATGGGCCACGTGCGTAATTACACGCTCGGCGACGTTATCGGTCGGTACCACCGCCTGCAGGGCAAGAACGTGCTGCAGCCGATCGGTTGGGACGCGTTTGGACTGCCCGCAGAGAATGCGGCGATCGAGAACAATGTGCCGCCCGCTCGCTGGACCGAACAGAACATCGACTACATGCGCAAGCAAATGGGTGAGCTCGGTTACTCCTTTGACTGGAGTCGTGAGTTTGCGACCTGCGATCCCAGCTACTACCACTGGGAGCAATGGTTATTCACGCGCCTCTTCAGGAAGGGGCTTGCCTACAAGAAGTCGGCGTGGGTGAATTGGGATCCAGTGGACCAAACCGTGCTCGCCAACGAGCAGGTGATTGACGGTCGGGGTTGGCGCTCTGACGCCCCGGTGGAGCGACGAGAGCTTGAGCAGTGGTTCGTTCGTGTGACCGCTTATGCTGATGAGTTGCTGGCGAGTCTGGATGAACTGCCTGGCTGGCCAGAACATGTCAAGACCATGCAGCGCAACTGGATCGGTCGTTCGACCGGTGCCGAGATTCGTTTCGCGATTGACGGTGGTGATGAACTCGCCGTCTATACCACGCGGCCGGACACGCTCATGGGCGCGACCTATCTGGCCATCGCTCCGCAGCACGAGTTGGCCGCGCAGGCTGCCGCCAGCAAACCCGAGGTCGCTGCATTCGTCGCGGCTTGTGCCCGGGTTAAATCTGCGGAAGCGGATCTGGCGCGTTTGCCAAAGGAGGGGATGGCCACGGGCCTGCATGCCATCCACCCGTTAACCGGCGAGGCGTTGCCGATCTGGGTCGCAAACTTTGTGCTGATGGAATATGGCTCTGGCGCGGTGATGTCGGTGCCTGGACACGATCAGCGGGACTGGGAGTTTGCCCGCAAGTACGGACTGACCATCAAGCAGGTCATTGCGCCGGCCAGCGACAGCAAGGTCGATTGTGACCTCAGTACGGCCGCCTTCGTTGAACATGGTATCCTTGTCAACTCGGGAGAATTTGACGGTCTTGACTTTGCTCAGGCGTTTTCACAGATCACAGACAAGCTGACCGAGGTGGGCCGGGGCGAGGTTCAGGTCAACTATCGCCTGCGTGACTGGGGCGTTTCGCGGCAGCGCTACTGGGGCTGTCCAATTCCCATGATCAATTGCGACGCTTGCGGTCCCGTGCCTGTGCCCGATGAGGACCTGCCCGTGGTCCTGCCGCGCGACGTCGCCTTCGATGGCGTGCAGTCGCCACTTGCGAATATGCCGGAGTGGCTGAATACCCCGTGTCCTGAGTGCGGCCGGGATGCAGTCCGCGAGACCGACACGTTTGACACCTTCATGGAGTCCTCCTGGTACTTCAGCCGGTTTGAGTCCCCGGACTGCGCGACCGGAATGGTAGATGATCGGGCAGGCTACTGGCAGGCCGTGGATCACTACATCGGTGGCGAGGAACACGCGATCCTGCACCTGCTCTATGCACGCTTTTATCACAAGGTGATGCGTGACGAGGGGTTGGTAGAGCCCGACGAGCCCTTCGTGAAACTGCTCGCGCTCGGGATGGTGCTCGACGGTGACGGCGAGAAAATGAGCAAGTCCAAGGGCAACGCCGTCGATCCCCAGCCGTTCCTCGACAAATATGGGGCCGACGCGCTGCGGATGGCCATGATGTTTGCGGCGCCGCCTGAGCAGTCGTTCAAGTGGTCCGACCACGGCGTCGATTCCGCAGGCCGGTGGCTGCGCCGCCTGTGGAAAACCGTTGCGGACTTTCAGTCGCCCGGCGCAGTAGAAGCGCTCGATCCGGTCAATCTGTCGGATGCACAGCGTGACCTTCGGCGCATGACCCACGAGATCATTGTGAAGGCGGCGGATGATTACGGTCGCCGCCTGGCGTTCAATACCGTCATCGCTGCGGTCATGTCCCTGATGAATGAAATTCAGCGATTCACCGATAATAGTCCGCAGGGACGTGCGGTCGTTGTTGAAGCCCTATCGACGGTCATCATTGTGATGTCGCCGGTGACGCCGCACATCTGTCACCAGTTGTGGCGAGCCCTGCGCGGCGAGGCACTTGAAGATGCCGAGTGGCCGCAAGTCGACGCATCGGCGCTGGCGCGGCGCGAGGTCGAGGTCATCATTCAGATCAACGGCAAGCTTCGAGCGCGGCTGACCATGGCGCCGGACGCGTCACAGGAAGCGGTGACGTCGGCGGCGGAGAGTCTGCCTAACGTGTCGAAGTTTCTGGTGGACAAGCAGATTCGCAAGGTCATCCATGTGCCCAACAAACTCGTCAATTACGTTGTCGCCTGACTTTTTGTTGTTGGCTGACTCACGTTGTCGCCAGGCGCATGATGGCCATGAAGTCCTTAGCGGATGAATGACGCGGATGCCTGATCTGTTACGTCGTCTGCGGTCCCTCGCCCCGCCGCCGCCAGGCGTGTCCCTGGTCCTGTCTCTGGTGCTGGTGCTGCCCGCGTGTGGGTTCCACCTGCGGGGCACCGGGGGCGCAGAGACGTCCCTGTCCGCAGTGCATATTGATGCCCCTGCCGGAGCGCTCACGCAGGCACTGACGTCGACGCTTGTGCAACTCGGCGTGGACGTCAATGGTTCGCAAGACAACGCGCCAACCCTTGCGTTGTCCCGGGAACGCAACGCGCGCCGAGTCGGTTCGACTGGCGGCCGCGGGACGGTGGCGGAATATGAGCTGAGCATGGAAGTGGACTTATGGATGACGACGCCGGCAGGGGAGGTATTGATACCGCGTGCGACCATCGCGGTGGAGCGGGTCTATCGATTCGACCAGACGAGCGCGCTCGGGTCGAGCGAGGAGGAAGCCTTGTTACTAGAGGAGATGCGGCGGTCGCTGTCGGACCGGATCGTGCAGAGAGTCACGTTGAGCGCGCAACACGCGAGTAAGTCGGCGACGGCCGGTACCCAATGAAGACCACGATCCAGAAACTACCGGGCGTTCTCGCCGCAGGCACCTACCCGGTCTATCTGGTTAGCGGCGACGATCCGCTTCTCGTTCAGGAGAGCGCGTCTGCCGTCAGGCAAAATCTCCGCGCTGCCGGATTCTCGGAGCGCGAGCTGTTTCATGCGGAGGGTAACTTTGACTGGCAACAGGTTCTGTTTGCCGCGAACAGCCTGTCACTCTTCGCGGACAAGAAGATCATTGAGGTGCGTTTGCCCTCCGGCAAGCCCGGTGACAAAGGCGGCAAGGCAATCCTGTCCTATCTGGAACGGCCAACCGACGCGAATGCGCTTGTCATGATCCTGCCGCGTCTCGACGGGGCCAGTCTGCGCGCCAAGTGGCTGAAAGCAATCGAGAAGGCGGGGCCGGTCGTTCAGGTGTGGCCGATCGAGGGCAAGGAACTGCCGCGGTGGGTCGACGCGCGCTTCAAAGCCGCCGGTCTGAGTGCGACGCCGGATGCCGTCGCCTTGCTGGCGGACCGGGTGGAGGGCAATCTGCTCGCCGCCGTCCAGGAGATCGAAAAGCTCAAGCTGCTGGTTGCGGGCACGCACGTCGACGTCGACGAGGTTGACGCGAGCGTTGAGGATAGCGCTCGCTACAGTGTGTTCGGTCTGATCGATGCGGCACTTGACGGCGATCTGGCACGTTCGGTGCGGATGGCCCAGGGCTTGCGTGCAGAAGGTGCGGAGGTATTGTTCCTGACGGGGATGCTTGCCCGCGAAGTGCGACAGTTGCTGAAGATGGGGGGCGCCGTTGCCTCCGGCCAGCGCCCCGATGATGTCATCAAGCGCTATCGGGTCATTTTCAAGCGGGCTGGGGCGGTCAAGCGGGCGCTCGCTCGCCACAACGGTCGAAGCCTGCATGGCATGCTTACCCGACTCGTCGTGATCGACAAAGTCGTGAAGGGCATTGAGCCCGGCGATGCCTGGAATGAGTTGATCGGCCTCGTCATTTCCCTTGGATCCAGGCCGGAGAGCGTCCGGCGGGGGTGAACCCGCCCCTGTTTCTCTCTTTTGAAAGAGAGGGGGGGGACGGGCTTGCATACGCGAGTTTCTTGAAAACGTCCTACGATCAATGTGCAACGTTCACTGGGTTACCGGCCCCCGTACCGTACATCCGCGCCGGGACCAATGTCAGTTCACGTGCGTGTTGGCCTCATCTCCGCGCTCAACCAATGTGAGCTGGCCGTTGTCGTTGTTGAGCGTCGTAATCGAACCGTTGTCGGGTCGGAAGATCGTGCCGCGATCGTCGCCTGTGGCGAGGCCGACTGCCACGTTGATCGCAACGAAATGAGAGAAAATCGCTGCGTCAGTTTCGATCGCAAGCAGGCATTGCCCCATCTTCTCGCGCCAGGCTTTCAAGTCGTCGCTCACATCCGTCCATGTGCCCGACATGATCTTGCGGAGCCAGGGTCCCCGTTCCGCAAGACTGATGCCCGGGGACGGGATCTCGGCGACACGATCCTCGATCGTCACGGCTTGCCCAAGGACAGTTGCGAGCGGCTCGGCGGTTTCGCGTGCGCGTGCGAGCGGACTGCTGAAGATGGCAAGTGGTGTTCTCTGCCTGAGTGTTGCTCCCGCGGACACGGCCTGTTCACGGCCCAGGTCGTCAAGTCCGGGGTCCTTGTCGTCGGTGAACCCGGCCGCGGCTCGACCGTGACGTACGAGATAGATGGTTGCCATAGAGAGCTCCTTTGACGGTTGGAAAGCGCGGCGGAGTGCGGGTCTTTTTGGAACGTACAAACCGCGTGAGCGCCGCTTCAACGCGCGATTATAGGGAGGCACATGCGACGCTCCAAGGTGGAGCATTCAGCGTGGTATTTCAAGGGTATACCCGCTATGCTTGCCGGCCTTTTGTGTCAGGCGAATGGACATTTCGCGCTGACGAAACGCTCGTCTGTTAGCGTCTCATTTGCTTAACTCCTTATTTGTAACCCTCATTTGTAACTCATCATTTTGATTTAAAAGGTTTGGCGTGATCATGGCAGAACAAGGTGGGGCCCTAGCGGGCTCCGGGATTCCAGATACTGAAGTCGATGTCCGAGACACCTTTGGGCTCGATATCGATCTCACTGTTCCGGCTTTTTCCCAGGGCTCTGAGCACGTGCCGGTCGTGGACGACACCTATCTATTTAATCCCGAGACAACGCTCGCGATTCTTGCCGGATTTGGCTACAACCGCCGCGTGATGGTTCAGGGCTATCACGGCACGGGCAAGTCGACCCACATCGAGCAGGTGGCAGCACGACTCAATTGGCCGTGTATCCGCATCAATCTCGATAGCCATATCAGCCGAATTGACCTCATCGGCAAGGACGCGATCGTCCTGCAGGAAGGCCAGCAGGTGACCGAATTTCGCGAAGGTCTGCTGCCATGGGCGCTGCAGCGAAACTGCGCACTGGTCTTTGATGAGTACGATGCAGGTCGACCCGACGTCATGTTCGTCATCCAGCGCGTGCTGGAGGTTGAAGGCAAACTGACATTGTTGGATCAGAGCAAGGTAATCAGCCCCCACCAATCGTTCCGCCTCTTTGCGACGACCAATACCATTGGCCTCGGCGACCCGACCGGGCTTTACCACGGCACTCAGCAAATCAACCAGGGTCAGATGGACCGCTGGAACGTGGTCACCACGCTCAATTACCTGCCTCACGCCAACGAGGTGGAGATCGTCAGCAAGAAGCTGCCGGATCTCGACCGCAAAGTCGTTGCCAACATGGTTTCAGTCGCTGATCTCACGAGGCAGGGCTTCATTAATGGTGACATTTCCATCGTGATGTCACCGCGGACCGTGATCATGTGGGCAGAGAATTCCCGTATCTTCAGAGATCAGGGCTTTGCCTTCCGCATGACCTTCCTCAACAAATGTGACGAAACCGAGCGATCGATCGTCGCTGAGTACTACCAGCGCTGCATGGGTGAGGAATTGCCTGAGTCGAGCGCAGGCGTTGTGCTTGCCTGAAACTCACTGACCCTTCAGGGGGGCCTGCCGTGACGCAATATGATGATCCGGCGGAACTGTTCAAACAGGCAGTGACGTCAACGATGCGTGCGATCTCCGGTAACGAAGAGCTGTCGGTCAGCTTCGGCCGGGGCAAACCCTATATTCAGGGGGATCGCGCGCGTGTGCCTCCACCCGACCCGGGGATGTCGGAAGATCAACTGGCGGCGCTGCGCGGCAATGCAGATCGCTTCGCATTGGCTAACCGCTATCACGATGAATCCCTGCATCGTCGTCACCGCCCCGCTTCGGGCATCGCCCAGGAAGTGTATGAATCGGTCGAGGACGCGCGGGTCGCGTGCATCGGCACGTTCCTGATGAAGGGGGTCGGTCAAAATCTAACCGCCCAACTCGAGCAGCACTGTCAGTACCAGAACTACGACAAGATTCAGGACCAGGGCCAGGCACCGCTCGGCGAGGCAGTTGGCATGTGGATTCGGGAGCGACTCACAGGCGAGGACCTGGGGCCGCTTGCCCACAAGACAGTGGCATTCTGGCGCGAGTTTATTGAAGAGCGCGTGGGTGATCATGCGGACAGTCTGATTGATATCGTAGACGATCAGGAAGAGTTCGGCCGCCTGACCCGGCAGATCATTAACGACCTTGGTCTGAGTGATGAATGGGGCGAAGAGTCAGACGACGGTGACCCTGACGACGCCGAGGAAGACGAGCAGGAGATGGACTCGGACTCCGGCGACGATGCATCGGACCAGGACATGTCCGGTGACACTGAGTTGACCGACGCCGTTGAAGGCGAGGTTCCGGTCGACATGGAATCGATGGATATGGCGGACGTCGAAGGCGACGAAGACGAAGCCGGCGCGCCGCCAGATATGCCCATGGATCGCAGTTGGGCGCGGCCCAACCAGACCGATTACAAGAGCTTTACGTCGGCGTTCGACGAAATGATAGGCGCTGATGAATTAGCGGAACCGGGCGAGCTCGAAAGGCTGCGCGGCGTGCTCGACAAACATCTGCAGAGCTCTCAGGTCGTCATTTCCAAGCTCGCAAATCGTCTGCAGCGCAAGTTGCTCGCGCAGCAGAACCGTACCTGGGAGTTCGATCTGGAAGAGGGGATGCTCGATACGTCCCGACTTCCCAGCATCATTATGGACCCGTTCCATCCGCTTGCCTTCAAGCAGGAAAAGGACATGAAGTTCCGCGACACGGTTGTGTCGCTGCTGATCGACAGTTCGGGTTCGATGCGCGGGCGCTCGATCACCATTGCGGCGATGTGCGCCGACATACTGGGTCGAACCCTCGAACGGTGTTCCGTGAAAGTTGAGATTCTGGGATTCACCACGCGTGCATGGCGGGGTGGCCAGTCGCGTGAGTTGTGGCTGCAGCAGGGGAAACCATCGCATCCTGGGCGCCTGAACGATATTCGGCACATCGTGTATAAGGCGGCGGATGCGCCGTGGCGCCGCGCGCGGCGGAACCTTGGCCTGATGATGCGCGAGGAGTTGCTGAAGGAGAACATCGACGGCGAGGCGCTGCTCTGGGCACACGGCCGCATTGCTAGCCGGCCGGAAGACCGCAGAATCCTGATGGTCATCTCAGATGGGCTCCCCGTGGATAACAGTACGTTGCTGGTCAATCCGAGCAACTACCTCGAACAGCATCTCAAATTCGCAATCGATCAGATCGAGAATCATTCAGAGGTGGAACTGGTCGCGATCGGCATCGGTCATGACGTCACGCATCACTACACCCGCGCAGTCACGATTACGGATGCCGAGCAATTGGGCGACGCGATTACGGAACAGTTGGTTGACCTCTTTGACAAAGAGCACAATATTTCGGCCTACCAAAATGGTCGGTCGAAGCGCAAAACTGCCTGAGTCATGCATCGGCAGCCGCTCCTCGCACGTCTCGGTGACTATCGCGTGCGGTTTCCTGATGAGGCGCCGATGGTCGATCGATTATCGACCTTCGTAGACGATCACCCGGACTGTTTCGAACGCTCGCTCAACGTCGGCCACATCACGGGCTCTGCCTGGCTGTTGGACGCATCGGGTGAGCGGGTCCTTTTGACTCACCACCGCAAGCTGAACCTTTGGCTCCAGCCGGGTGGCCACGCCGATGGTGACAGTAATGTCAGCCGGGTGGCGCTGCGTGAAGCCGTCGAGGAATCCGGTATTCAGGGGCTCGTTCTCGATGACAGCTTGTTCGATGTCGATATTCACGAAATTCCCGCGCGCAAAGAAGAACCGCTGCACTATCATTATGACTGCCGATTCGTTGTCCGTGCGACCTCGTCAGATCGGTACGTCGTCAGTCCCGAATCCCATGACCTGCAATGGGTGTCGATTGAGCGGATTCGTGACTACACGGATGAGGCGTCGATTTTTCGCATGGTCGATAAGACCCGGTTAGCGTAGGCATTCTGATAGCGTCACTCTGGTCCCGGGGTCGGCGCGTCAGGCGGAGTCAGGCGTATAGGTGACAAGAAACCGAGTGGCTATCGCTAACGATGACCTCGGGCGGCGGCTCAGCCCGGCAGGGCGCAATCACCTTCGGGCAGCGGTCGGCAAATCGACAACCCGGCCCCAGATTGATCGGTGAAGTGATCTCGCCCTGAATCGGCACGTGCGCGCGACTCCGCTCCAGTCGCGGGTCCGCCTCGGGATTGGAGTCGATCAGGAGTTCCGTATAGGGGTGGCGGGGTTCAAAGAAGACGTCGTCGGCGGAGCCGGTTTCAACGACGGCACCGAGGTACATCACCGCCATGCGATCCGAGACGTAACGCACCATGCTGAGATCGTGCGCAATGAAGAGCAACGTAAGACCGAGCGTGTCTTTCAGTTCGTCAAGCAGATTGACGACCTGCGCCTGCACAGAGACGTCCAGGGCCGAGATCGGTTCGTCGCATATGACAAACCGGGGTTCGATAATGAGGGCGCGGGCGATGCCGATGCGCTGGCGCTGTCCACCCGAAAATTCGTGGGAGTAGCGGGACATGTGATCGCTGGACAGGCCCACTCGGCGCAGCCACATAGCGACTTGCTCGGCGGCGTCCGACTTGCTGTGTCCGGCAAGGCGCAAGCCTTCGCCGACGATGTCGAGGACCGTCATGCGCGGGTTCAACGACAAATATGGGTCTTGAAAGATCATCTGCATGGACCGCGCGTAACGCAGGTGGTCAGCAGCGGCGAAGCGGGGGGGGAGTGGTTCGCCGTCAAATGAAGCGGTGCCGGAGGTTCGCTGCAGAAGGCCGATCAGCGTCTTGCCGAACGTTGACTTGCCAGACCCGCTCTCGCCCACAAGCCCAAGGATCTCGTCATTGTCGATGTGCAGGCTGACGCTGTCGACCGCGTGCAGGATCTGGCCAGGGCCGATGGCAAAGTGCTTGGTCAGCCGGTCGGTTTCGACAAGGGGCCCCGGGTTGGGTGGGATGGTCTCAAGAGAGCGGGTGGCAGGCGGTGGCGTGTCAGTCATCGGCGTGGTCGCCCGGCCGATGCTGCGGCTGGTGCAGGGTACTGACGAGGGGGGCGCCGTCGGCGTGCAGCCAGCAACGGGCAACGTGGTCGGGACCAACGTCCGTCATCGACGGGTTTCGGCGCTGGCAGATGTTCATCGCGTGTGGGCAGCGTTCGCCGTACGCGCACCCAACCGGGGGCGCAAAGAGATCGGGCGGGCTGCCTTCGATGGGCATCAGTTGTTTGTCGCGTCCGCCGCGGTTGGACGGCATGGCGCTCTTCAAGCCCTGCATGTAGGGGTGTGCGGACTGATAAAAAATGTCGTCCACCGGACCGGTCTCAACGATCTGGCCGCCGTACATCACGGCGACTCGATTGGCCATGCGTGCGACGACGGCGAGGTCGTGGGTGATCAGCAGAATGGACATACCGTGCTCAGCCTGCAACTCACGCATCAGTTCAAGAATTTGCGCCTGGATGGTGACGTCCAGCGCGGTGGTTGGCTCGTCTGCGATGAGAATCGAGGGTCCGCAGGCGAGCGCCTGGGCGATCATTGCTCGCTGCAACATGCCGCCGGAGAACTCGAACGGATACTGATCGAGACGTCGTCTCGCCTCCGGGATGCGTGTGCTGTCGAGCAGTTCTGCCGCCTGCGCCCGCGCCGCCCGACGGCTCATATTCCGGTGCACGATGAGTGTCTCTGCGATCTGGTCGCCGATGGTCATCGTTGGATTGAGCGATGTCATCGGGTCCTGGAAGATCATTCCGATCTTGGTGCCGCGAAACCGGTTTGCTTCTTTAGCGGGGAGTCCCAACAGTTCTTCACCGTCGAGGCGCGCGCTGCCGGCTGTGATGCGTCCCGGCGGCATCGGGATGAGACCCATGATCGATTGCACGGTGACAGACTTGCCGCAGCCCGACTCGCCCACGATAGCGAGGGTTTCACCGCGGTTGAGTTCAAGGTCAACGCCGCGGACGGCCTCGACCACCCCACCGTAGGTCGCGAACTCCACGGCGAGGTTTTCAAGGGTCAGGAGTGCACTCATCAGTCGCGCGATCGCAGACGAGAGTCCAGCGCCTCGGTCAGCCCGTCGCCAAGCAGATTGAACGCAAGCACTGTGATGCTAATGAACAGCGCCGGAAAGAACAGCTCGTGTGGATGGCTAAGCATGGTCTTGACGCCCTCGTTGCACATGGACCCCCATGATGGGGTTGGCGGTGCGACGCCCATGCCGATGAAAGACAGGAACGCCTCGGTGAAGATGGCGGAGGGCACGGCAAATGTCAGCGTCACGAGAATGACGCCCATGGTATTGGGGATGATGTGGCGTGCGATCAGATAGCTGGGCGGCGCACCAAGGAGTCGTGCGGCATCGATAAAGCCCTGTTCACGAATTTGTAGCACCTGGCCGCGGACCAGACGTGCCGTTGCGGGCCAACCGAGCAAAACCAGTGCGATCAGCATGGGCAGAATGCCACTCTCCCCCGGACCGATTCCAAACGCGATCTTGAAGAGAATCATGAACAACAGAAACGGCAGCGCCACGACGAAGTCGGCAAAGCGCATCAGTAACGCGTCCATGCGCCCGCCAAGGTAGCCAGCCGTGCCGCCATAGGCGACGCCAAAGCAGACGAAGAGCAGGGGCGCGACTGTACCGATGAACAGGGAGACCCGTGCCCCCTGCATGACCCGGGCCAGGAGGTCGCGGCCAAGGTAGTCGGTGCCAAACGGATGCCAATCCAGTTCAACCGTGTCGCCCGGCGTGACAGTCGTCGACCCGCCAATGAGGCCGCGTTCCCGCGCTTCGTCAATCAGGATCGCTAACTGTGGCGTAATCGTGGCGGTTCCGTAGACGTCGTATTCGTCAACGCCGTCTGTTGGTACCACGCTGTAGTAGTAGGTGCGTCCCTCAAGGTTCAGACGATCTTCAAAGCCGACCGCGTTGCCGGCGTCGGTGCCACCGAGGGGCAGGCCGAGATCATTCTGGGTCTCGGGTGCCTGGGTGTTGCGATAGACGCTGTACCCCGCCGCACCGTCGACCGGATCCCAGGTCAGGCGCACTAATTGGGTGGTCGGCGCTTGCGCTGCGCGAATCCCGGCCGGCGCAGCCACCGCGTCCGGGTACTCGTCCGGTTCTGCCGGGACGTCAACGAGGCGCCGCCCTGACCACCTCGGCTCATGTGCAACGAGCGCTGCGGTACGTGCTGGACCGGGTGCTTGCGAGACCTGGTTCAGGTCCTGCAGGGCGGGGTCAACATCCCACAGGAATGGTCCGAGGAGCGTGAACGTCGCGAGCGCGATCAGGATATAGAGGCTGAGCAACGCTCGTGTATTGCGCTTGAGACGCGACCACGCGTCCTGCCAGTAAGACAGCGACGGCCTCGTGATGGCAGCCGCGACGTCCTGTCGAACGGCCGGGGCAAAGTCGGCGGCATCGCTCATCGAATCCGAACCCTTGGATCGATGTAGCCGTAGAGAATGTCGACCAGGATCACCATGAAGACGAGAAATGCTCCGTAAAACACGGTTGTTCCCATGATCACGGTGTAGTCCAGTTGTTGCACTGCCTGCACGAAATAGCGACCGAGTCCCGGTATTGCGAACACCAGTTCGACCACGAAGCCGCCCGTCGTGATTGCCGCTATCTGGGGACCCAGAACCGTGATGACCGGCAAAATGGCATTGCGCAACTGATGCTTGAAGAAAATGCGACGCGGCGAGAGCCCCTTTGCGCGCGCGGTCTTGATGTAGTCCTCGTTGACGACCTCGAGCATCGATGAGCGCATCAGTCGGGTCAGCAGCGCCATCGTGCCAAGCCCGAGGACGAGCGACGGCACCAACATGTGCGTGATACCGCCCCAGCCGGCGATCGGTATAAGCGAGTAGCCAACGAGTTGATTGATGTTGACGAGTGCGAGCTGGCCGAGGGCGGCAAAGACGAAACTGGGGACGGAGATGCCGAGGATGACAAGGAACATGATCACGATATCGGGCATGCGGTTGCGGAAGGTCGCGGTGATCGCGCCGAAGAGCACGCCGCCGACGGTTGCGAAGAAGACGGCCAGCAAGCCAAGGGTGGCAGAAATCGGGAAATGCTCTCGGATGATGTCATTAACGCGCCGGTTGGGCTGCGTGAACGAGATGCCAAAGTCACTGTCCGGTGGCAGCATATTGCCCATAAACACGAGGTACTGTTCGTAAACGGGTTTGTCGAGCCCGTAGCGAACCTCCAGATTGCGCCGGATTTCGGCAGACACCGCTTTGTCATTCAGGAGTGGGTCGCCGGGTACGGCGTGCATGGCGAGAAAGGTCGCGGTCGCGATGAACCACACAGTCGCGAGACCGGCGAGCAGGCGCTTGAGTATATAGATCAGCATATGAGCAAGGCGATGGCCTGTCGGGGCCCGGTGCTCCGCATCAGGGGAGCGTGCCCAGGCTCGACGCCTTTGTGCAGGCTGCTGACCGGGCTGGGGTGTCGCACGGTCAGTCCCTAGCGCACGATGCGAGCAAAGGTAAAGTCTGGATCTGTCCCCACGACGTTGCGAACCACGCCCTTGAGCTTCGGGTGCATCAGATAGATGACGCTTTGCTCATATTGGGGCAATACCACTGCGTCCTCGAACAGAATGCGCTGGTTGTCCGCCATTGCCTCCATGCGAATCCGTGACTCCGTACTGTTCTGGGCAATACGTATGTTTGCATCGTATTGTGGGTTGGAATAACGACCCCGATTGTTGAGATTCCAGGACGCGAACAGGTCGCCGAAGGTCATCACGTCATCGAAATCGGGTCCCCAGCCCGCACCGACCATGTCGAAATCGCCCGACGTCATTTTTGCGAGGCGTTGCTTAAAAGTCTGCATGTCGATCCGGATGTCGAGCCCGAGTTTGTCTTTGAGGAGGCCCTGCATGTACTCCGCTTGCTTGATGGCCGTGGGTGTGTCGCTGACGAGAAGCGTCATCGGTGGAATGCGTTCGACGCCCAATTCCGTAGCGGCGAGTGCCAGCAAGCGACGTCCCTCGGCGATGTCGAGTGGCGTCTCGGGTGCCGGATACTCTTTGCGAAATGATTCGCTGACGCCGTCGAGCCAATGCGGAAACAGACTCTCAGCGGCGATGTTGCCCGGTGTCGCGAGGACTTTGTTCACGAGTTCATCCGCGCTGAAGATGTGTGCGATTGCCTGGCGCAGATTGAGGTTGCTGGTCACGCGCGCGGGCCGGTGATTGTATTCGATGAAGAAGATGGAACCTGTTGGGAAACCGCGAATGCGCAACTTCCGGGTCAGCGCATCCTTGTAGGTGTCACCGTCGAGGCGCGTATGAACTATTTTGCCATCAATATACAGATTCAGGCGTGACCGCGTGTCGGCGGTAATGTAGTCAACCCTGATCTGGTTGAGTGTAACCTTGTCCCGATTCCAGTAACGCGGGTTTTTGTCCATGCGCAGCGATGCGCTGTGCACCCAGTCGGTGAGCTGGAATGCGCCGTTGTACAGCAGATCAGTCGCATCAGCGCCGTAACGTTGACCGCGCTTTTTGAAAAACGCCTCCTGCACCGGAAAGTAGGTCGCGAATGCCGTCAGCTTGGTGAAATAGGCGACGGGTCGTTCGAATTCTACGCGCAGGGTGAAGTCGTCGACGGCGGTTGCCCCAAGTTTGTCCACAGCCATTTCGCCCGTGTTGATCGCTTCGCCGAACTTCACCGGATACAGAATGGAGGCGTACTCAGATGCGGTGGCCGGGTCAACGACGTTGCGCCAGGCAAACACAAAGTCGTGAGCAGTAACCGGGCTGCCATCGCTCCAGCGGGCGTTCCGGCGGAGCCAGAAAGTAGCGCCCTCGGCGTTCGCTTCCCAGCGCTCGGCGACGCCCGGCTCCAGTTTGCCGCGGCGGCCATAGCGGACGAGGCCCTCCATCACGTGCCCCAGGATGCGAAAGCTTGACTGGTCCGTGCTCTTCATGCCGTTGAGCTGCGGTGGCTCCTGAGAGAGCGCGAGCGTGATGGTCTGCTTATCGTAGTCGACCGCGTCGGCGTGGACGGCCAGAGGCAGCACGACGGCGAGCAGCATGGCGAGTACCGCGCGCGCGCCTGAGTAGGTAATCAATGTTGATTTCATCCAGTTGATTCGTTGGTTTTCACAGATCATCGCAGCTCATTCATGCGGCGGATTTGTACGCAGAAAAGTGCCAGCCAATGATACGTGACTCATCGGACATCCACGGCTTAAACCTGGCTGAAGCGATGTCGCTTGCAAGAAACTGCGCGCACGTTTGTTCTATATCAGAGGACGTTTGTGCCGCGTTGATCACGGTCACCGATAAGCCGTCGAAGTCGTCGCGCAGGATGATGTTAAGGGGGTGGAAAATGGCGTGAGACGGGTGATACGCTAGGGTAGTCGAACGCGTGGTCGCTCTGTGTGGGGCAGGTGTTCAGGATAAGGACGGGCACGACCATGCGGGTGTAGGGATGCCCCGCCATTTTCTGCAGGAAAATACGAGGTTTGCTTGCTAACCGACTCTCAGGAATGTCTTCGATGACAATTTGGGACGACAACTAACTCACTGAGCGAAGCAGATTCCCGACGACACGTTCAAGGTGCATGAGCGAATTGCACACCTCTGTCTGATGGCAGCACGCGGCGTACTTCTTCATCTCGGCATCACCCACGGTCCAGCTCATCTTGGGCTCGGGGTTGAGCCAGATGACGCGTTTGGACTTGTCGTACATTTCTCGCAGTATCTCGGCACGAGGGTCGCCAAAGTTGTTGCGCGCGTCGCCCAGGATAATGATCGTTGTTTTGTTGTTGACGTCGTCCATGCAGTTGGACTTGAAGTCCTGCAACATCTGGCCGTAGTCGGTTGAGCCGTTGCCGTAGTCGCGCATGGTCTTGGCGATGGCGTCTTCGAGTCCGCTCTGGTCAAACAGGCGAGTCACCTCACCGAGATCGGACGAGAAGGCGAACGCGCGAACCTTGGGCAGGATTTCGGAGAGGCTGTACAGAAACATCAGCAGAAAGCGGGAGTAGTTGCTGACCGATCCGCTCACGTCGCATATCGCCATCACTTTTGGCCGGTCTATCTTGGTCGCCTTCCACTTGATGTCGAAGAGCGCGCCGTCGTATTGCATGTTGTGCCGCAGGGTCTTGCGCACATCGAGTTGGCCGCGCTTGACGGTCTTGCGTTGCTTGGAGTGAACCGCGATCAGCTTCTTCGCCATTTTGAAGACGACTTGCTGCACGTCCTTGTAGTTGCGCTTCTCAAGGTTTGAGAGTTTGACCTTTTTTAGCAGTTCTTCGCGCAACTGCTTGCCCTGCTCGTCGGCATGCAGAAAGAACTGTCGCTCGACATAGTCACGCACGCGCTCGCGCAGCGTGTCGCGGCCCGACTTCAGAAGATTGGACAGCTTGCGCTGGGGCAGTCCGCCGTGGCCCTTGAGTTCAGAGATCTCGTCCTGCAATTCAGGCAGGCCCATCGCGTCCATGATCTTGCGCGTATAGAGCCCCTTCTGGGTAAAGACGACGATCTGATTGACCTCAACCTCGCGCCCGGCCTCGACGACGGCGATGGTGATCTCGGTCTTGTCGTTGTTCATCAGCAGTTGGCCGAGCCGGGACTCGGGTTGCATCGTGTTGGGCACGTCTGCGGTGGAATCGGACTCGTCGCCTTCGCTCGCGCTGCCGCCACCCCCGCCCATGCCAGCCCCGCCACCGCGGCCTTCCCCGGCTTGCGGGTTGTCGTCATCGGAGGGGTCGAACTCGCCGCCGTCATCGTCGTGCGAGACGTCGTCTGCAGGAATGAGGTTGCCTTGAAACTGCTCGAACGTGAAGAACTGCTCGAAGCAGGTCTCGAACGACTCTTTTTCCTCCGGCGTTTTCGAGAGCACCATCGAGAGCGTGTTCTTCAGAAATTCCCGGTCTTCGATGCCAATGACGTCGAGCGCTGCCATCGCGTCCAGGGTCTCGGCCGGCGACACTTTGAGTTCGGCAGTGCGCAGGGCTTTGACGAAGTCGACGATTGTGCGGTCCATAGCATCTCCGGGCGATGGGCGCGGCATCGCCGCACCCGTGGCGTGCGAATCAGGTTTCTTTTACAGCCTTGTTGGTGATCGTCTGAACTTCCGCGTCGATCGACTCGATGTCCTCCTGGAATTTCAGGATGACGTTGAGGGTCTGTCTGACCAGATCCGCGTCAAGTGATTCTGAGTGCAACAGAATCAGCGTGCGGGCCCAGTCGATGGTCTCGCTGATAGCAGGGACCTTCTTGAGGTCCATGTCCCTCAGTTCCTGGATGAAGGTGACCAGTTGGTTGCGCAGTTTTTCAGAGATGTCAGGCACGCGGGCCTGAATGATGCGGCGTTCGAGCGGTGCGTCAGGGAATGGGATGTAGAGGTGCAGGCAGCGACGCTTCAGTGCGTCGGAAATCTCCCGGGTGTTGTTGCTCGTCAGAAACACCAACGGCTTGTGCTCCGGGTCGGCCTTGATAGTGCCGATCTCCGGAATCGAAAGCTGGAAGTCCGACAGCAATTCGAGCAGCAGTGATTCGAATTCGTGATCGGATTTGTCGACCTCGTCAATCAGCAGCACGCAGCCGTCTTCGTGGCGAAGCGCTTTGAGCAGAGGGCGTGGCTCGAGGAATTCCTCAGAGAAGAAAATGTCACCGAAATCGTGCAACATGCTGACTGACTCGGCGAGCCCGGTCGCGCCCTGGAGGATTTCGCTCAGGGTCTCTTTCAGAACCTGGGTGTAAAGCAACTGCTTGCCGTACTTCCACTCGTAGATAGCCTTCGATTCATCGAGGCCCTCGTAACACTGCAAGCGGATGCACTCCAGGTCCAGCATGTCTGCGCAGGTCTTTGCGAGTTCGGTTTTGCCGACGCCGGGGGGCCCTTCGATCAGGATTGGCTTGCCGAGGTGATAGGCAAGGAAGACGGCAGTCGCAATTTGCAGATTGCAGATGTAGTCGAGTTTCTCAAAGTTCTCCTGGATGACTTCGATGCTGGCAAGTCTTTCCTCGTTCTTGATACTCACTGGGGATCCCTTTTATATGGCAGGTAGTTGGCAGGTGTTGTCATTGCAGGCCGGCGTATGTCTGGCAAATGTAAATGTAACGGTTGTGCCTGGACGATTCTCATGTTGGTGCGATCACGGCGCATTGGAGAGTCTCGGTCCGCAGGGGCACTGGACACCCTAGACCGCGTTTTGGTGTCGTCGCGATCAATCCGGGGATTTCGAAAGCGGTGCATTATGTGAAGCTGACCTCGGTTTGTACAGATTTGGCGATTATTCGTTCGGATAAGAGTGAATGATGGACCGGTGTCGCGACCCTCACCGCTAATTGGCGTGCAGCCGTATCAGCCCTTCCTGAGCGACCGACGCGATCAGCTCACCACTGCGGCTAAAGAAGGTGCCTCGGCTGAAGCCCCGGCCGCCGCCGGAATTGGGACTGTCCTGAGCATAGAGCAGCCAGTCATCGAGTTGGAACGGCCGGTGGAACCACATCGCGTGGTCGAGGCTGGCCACCTGAAAATTGCCCGCCGTCCAATCGACCCCGTGTGGCCGGTAGCTCGTGTCGAGCAGCGTCATCAGAGGCATAGGCGAGCACGCATTGGTTGAGTCGCAGATCGTCCGGCGGTTCACCTACGGTTCGAACCCAGGTGTGCTGTACCGGCGGCTGTGGCGTCGGCTTTTGATCGCGTGCCACCGGTTCCACCGAGCGCATATCGATAGGCCACGAGCGCTTGCCGCCGGCCTCGTCCGAGAGAAGATGCATCATTGGTTCACAGTTTTCGGGCGGCGGGACGTCCGGCATCGCGTCGGCGTGGCTGAGTCCTGTTTCGTGGACCTGGAACGACGCGGACATGCTGAAAATGGCGACACCGTTCTGAATGGCGACCACGCGGCGGGTGGTGAAACTGCGACCGTCGCGAATACGGTCCACCGAGTAGAGGATCGGTTGGCTTGTGTCGCCGGGACGCAAAAAGTAGCCGTGTAGCGAGTGGGCGGACCGGTTGTCCCCATCGACCGTGCGGGACGCTGCGACCAGTGCCTGCCCGACCACCTGTCCGCCGTAAACGCGCTGCCAGCCCTCGGTCGGGCTTGTGCCGCGGAACAGATTGAGCTCAATCTGCTCAAGCGAAAGGATGTCGACCAACTCCGCGAGTTCACTTCGCATCTTTTGAAATCTCGTGTCTGACTCGTGAGGCTAGTGTCCTGTCCCAAATTGTCATCCTGATAATCCCTGGGAGTCGGTTTGTACGTAAACCTCGCAGGCTCTTGCAGAAAAGAGGCCTGCAGAAAATGGCGGTGCATCCCTGCACCGCTCGCGACGGCCTGGTCTTGCTCCCGGTCCCCTCTTGCGGGAGGGGGAGCGTGGGGCGGAGGGTGGTGGGGCAGGGCGCTAGTAACGGTAGGTATCGGGCTTGAACGGGCCCTCAACCGGCACGTTGATGTAGTCGGCCTGCGTTGATGTCAGGCGCGTGACGACACCGCCGAAGCCTTCAACCATATAGGTAGCGACCTCTTCGTCCAGTGACTTTGGCAGAACCTCGACCGTAATCGGGGCACGCTGGTCCGGATCGTTGTTTGCCCACGCGGCGTCAAAGAGGTGCATCTGGGCCAGGACCTGGTTGGCAAACGAACCGTCCATGATGCGTGACGGATGACCGGTGGCGTTGCCGAGATTCACGAGCCGTCCTTCGGAGAGCAGAATTACGTAGTCGAGCTTCGAGTCGGTGCGGTAAACGGTGTGCACCTGGGGCTTGATCTCTTCCCAGCGCCAGTTGTCGCGCATGAACCGGGTATCGATCTCATTGTCGAAGTGGCCGATGTTACAGACGATGGCGCCGGGCTTGATGCTGCTGAGAAGATTGGCATCGCAAACGTTGGTGTTGCCGGTGCACGTGACCAGCAGATCGGTCGTCCCCATGACTGCGGTGTCCACGTCGCCGATGTTGCCAGTGTTGACGCCGCCCACGTACGGCGAGACGACCTCGAAGCCGTCCATACATGCCTGCATCGCGCAGATGGGGTCGATTTCGACGACCCGGACGATCATGCCTTCTTGCCGGAGACTCTGGGCAGAACCCTTGCCGACATCGCCATAGCCGATCACAAGTGCTTTCTTGCCGGCCATCAACATGTCGGTGCCGCGCTTGATCGCATCGTTCAGGCTGTGCCGACAGCCGTACTTGTTGTCGTTCTTGGATTTGGTCACCGAGTCGTTGACGTTGATGGCGGGGACCTTCAGTTCATCGGCCTCGAGCATTTCGAACAGGCGGTGGACGCCGGTCGTGGTCTCTTCGGTGATGCCGTGAATCTCGTCCAGCATCTCGGGGTACTTGTCGTGGACCATCGCGGTGAGATCGCCGCCATCATCCAGGATCATGTTGGCCTTCCAGGGCTTGCCCGCGTCGAGAATGGTCTGCTCGATGCACCACATGAATTCTTCCTCGGTCTCACCTTTCCAGGCAAAGACCGGGATGTCTTGGGCCGCGATGGCTGCTGCCGCGTGATCCTGGGTTGAGAAGATGTTGCAGGACGACCAGCGCACCTCCGCGCCGAGCGCGATGAGCGTCTCGATCAATACGGCGGTCTGGATGGTCATGTGGATGCAGCCCATGATGCGGGCGTCCCTGAGCGGTTGCTGGCTCTCGTATTTCCTGCGCAAGGCCATAAGCGCCGGCATTTCTGCTTCGGCGAGGGCAATCTCTTTGCGGCCGTAATCGGCCTGGGAAATGTCTGCTACTTTGTAATCGGCCATGTGGTCCTCTCTGGCAATGTCGAAGGTTGTGATCGGTCTGTTGTCTGGTTTGGTGATCAGTCTGCTGCTGATGACTGACGGACATCGGTGTCAGCATCGTTGGTAAGTTGCGAGACCGGTTGGCCTGCCGTATCGCTGGCGTCGCCGATGTCGTTCGAAAAGGTCTGGATCTGGACCTGGAATCCGTTACGCAGACCCAGATAGCTCTCGTCTCGATGGTTGAGACCGGACGCACTTGCCCAGGTCACCATTTCCTCCGGGTCAAACCCCAGCCATTGATCGCCGCAGGTCTCCTGCACCCACTCCTGATCATGGGGGCACAGATCAATGACAAGGAGCTTGCCATTCGTTTTCAGCAGTCGGTGTGCCAATTCGAAAAATGCGGCAGGCGACGGCAGGTGGTGGAGCACCATGTTGAGTACCAGCAGGTCTGCCGGGTCGCCGGCGAGTGCGTCCAGTTCGCCGAGCTTGAGGTGGACGTTCGAAAGGCCCTCGGCATCAACCAGCGAACGTGTCTTGTCGAGCATGGAATGGGAGTTGTCGACGGCGATGACCGTATCGAAGCGGCGCGCGAGATCGATGATCAGACTCGAGTCAGCGGGGCCGATCTCCGTCGCCAGATTGAAGTGTGCAAAGCCCGCGTTTTCGATCTGATGCCAGACGGCGTCTCGGTACTGTTCGTACTGCGCGATGAGTGCCTGATTCTGTTTGAGTTGCGGCGCATTGCGCGAGAAAAACTCGCGTGAATGTTCATTGCGGACATGGTGCACTGCGCGAATTTGCGTTGTAACGATAGCGGGTTGCGGGGTTTGGTCGATTGCCGCAAAGAGCGTGGCGACCAGGTCGTGCGCGGGATTGCCGACGTCGACCAGCGCGCGCCGGTAGAAGATCGCGTTGCCTTCTCGCCGTGAGGAGACGAGTCCTGCGTTCAGGAGGATCTTGAGGTGATGGCTCATACCTGGCTGGGCGGTGTCAAAGATATGGCAAAGCTCCAGTACGCCGAACGATTCGTGCCGAAGCGCCCGCAGGATGGACGCGCGAAGCGAGTCACCGGTCGCTTTGGTGATGCCGACCACATCGCTAGTTTGAAGGGGGAGAGAGGACACGCAGAGGCCATATCAAAGTTTTTCGATATGCTACGAGTCGGGTCTGGCGGGGTCAAGATCTATATCGATTTATTTTGATGCAGCGCGTCCGATTCAATTTTTGCGTGTCGGTTTGCGAGAGACCGCGCACTTTCTTGCAGCTTTCATAATGACGTCATCAAGTGGGGAGGATGTCTGGCCGGCTCGATCAACCAAATGCAGATGCTCTACAAATCGGAGGAGGACCGGGTGCTCTTTCGGGTCAATTCAATCGACGGCAGCGAGTTTAAATTCTGGATAACGCGCCGGTTTGCGATCCTGATGTTGCGGGTGCTCGAGCAGCACATGTTGGGCGACCCGGACGTGAGCACACAGGGGACGCAGGAGGCGCGCAAGGCGTTGTAGAGCTTCAAGGAGGAACAGGCCCGTAGAGAACGCCAACTTCAAAGACGACTTTCGGGAGGATGCCGCCCAGTACCCGCTTGGCCAGGATGGACAGTTGGCCTATCGGTTAACGTACAACATCAAAGATGACCAGTTGCACATGAGCATCCAGCCCAAGACGGGTCAGGGCATAAACCTGACGTTGACTCGCGATATCAATGCGAGCTTGACACAGTTGTTGCGGGGGTGGGCCTCCAAAGCCGAGTGGCTTCTGGACGGGCTGTTGGCGCCGCCACCCCCGCCAACGCGGGTCATCAACTGAACCACACGATTTTTTCCATAGTCTTTCCACTTTCGATCGCTAGACTGAATTGCAAGACTTCATACTCCGAATTTGCCAGTTGAATTGGCAATCAAGGTCCTAACGCCACTCCCCCCGACTTGTTAGGACTTTTTTTTGGGCGGGATTTGGTGACGCCTAACGCCGCTTCCCGGTGCAGTGGGGGAGCTGGAGGGGGAGCTGAGGGGGGGTGGGACGCGTACCCGTTGAATCGATTGCGACGAGAGCAAACGCAGACGGCCTTCTCTACAACGCAGGACAGGACCTATGCCGCGGCGCGCTCCTGGGGATGAATCAGGGGCAGGTTGACCCGAATGGTGACGCCCTTGCCGTTGATCAGGTTCGCCGCACCGACGCGGCCCTGATGATGTTCTGCGATCACGCGAACGACATAAAGTCCCATGCCGAAGTGCAACCGGTTGTCGGGGTTTGATTCGCGCACCGATACCATCGAGTCGAAAATGCTGTCGACCAGTTCCGGCGCAATGAGCGGTCCCTGGTTGGTCACAAACAGTGTCAGTTCCTCATCCTCGATGCCGATTCCGACTGTAATCGTTGATCCGAGCGGGCTGAAGTCGACGGCGTTGTCGATCAGCTTGTCCAGCATTTGTTCGACGCGGTAGTCAGACGCGGCACACAACGCCGCGCGCTCGATGCCGCGGTACAGGAACTGACGGTCCGGGTGGGTGATGCGGCAGTTGGCGAGATAGTTCTTTACCAGGTCGAAGAGATCGACGGTCTCGATGTCATCCGCGACGAGGGCTTCTTCCAGGCTTGCCGCGTCTGCCAGATTTTGCACGATCATGCCGATCCGATTGACACCGCGACGTGCGCTTGCCAGATACTTCTTCTTGCCGGCTTCGGTGTTCTCGTCGGCGAGATTCTGGAGCGACGTGCTGAGCGCGTTCAGCGGATTGTTGATCTCGTGCCGGAGGGTGCGGGGCATGTTCTCGAGGAACTGATTGTGCTGATGCAGGCGGGCCAGCATGCCCGAGATGGTGCGGGCCAGGTCGCCAATCTCGTCGCCAGAGTGAGTCTCGCTGCGCAATTGATTGGTTTGCAGGCGGCCATAAATATCGATGGCGTTGGTGGCCTCCGCGCCGAGTTTGCGGATGCGACGCGCCAACCTGACGGAGAATGCAAGAATGAGAGCGACGAAGATAAAGAGAGACAGCACCGAGAAGTTGATGATCCGTTCGAGTGCGTCGCGCCGCAGTTCGAGAATCCGGCTGGTGTTCTGGGTCAGCACCACGGTGCCGATGATGTCGTCACTCGAAATGATCGGGTGGGCGGCGATGATGACCTCGCCCTCAGCCTCCGTGTAGCGCCGCTGGAAGCTTGGGCTGCCGGTCAGTGAATCGCGGATGACCTGATCGGCTTCGACCGCTGGGTCATCTCGAAGCTGGTTGTCGATCGCGCGGTAGAAGGGCTCGATCAGCAGGTTGATCAGGGATGAGGACGCGCTGGTCCAGCCGGGGTCTGATGGGGTGTTGCGAATCTGACTGCTTTGATAGCTCCCGACCTGCGCCCGCACCCGCTGGCGCGAGTCGATGACCTGAACGGTGGCGCCGGAGTAACCCAGCCCCTCGACGATTTTAAGCACCTCCGGGGAGGTCAGCAGGACGAGTCCGAAGGCGTCCTGCCCGGCCGATGGCAAGGTGCCGGTTATCGAAACGATGTCCCGGGTCGCCGGGTCGTCCACATCGACGACCGAGAAGCCGAAGTGGCGCGTGGAGCCAAGCAATGAAAGTGGCATGCGAAATTCGAGTACGTAGCCCGTGTCTGTCTGGCTGACGAAGCCCTGCACCTGCTTCTCAGTGCCTTCCTGGATCGCATACCGCCAGTTCTGATCAATGGCGTACGCGGTGGTCACGCCCGGTTCGGTCATCGTGATCACCATCTTTTCGTTGGTGTTCTCGATGCCCGTGTAGGTGAGGCGCACGTGGTCCGACAGGTCGAGCCGCAGGATGTCGCGATCCCGATAGACCACCGATTCATCAACCACCGTGACCAGCGCGTAGATCTGGTCGTTCTGCTCGCCCAGAAGCAGGGTGAACAGGTGGGGTGAGTTGCCGAGTTCGGTTTCACCGAAGGTCACCGAGTAGTCAACAATGGGCTCCCAGTCCGCGGCTTTGCCGTCGATGCGGATCGCACTTTCGAGCGGATGCGCGTAAAGCTGTTCATAGCCTTCTGGCGACAAGGGCAGTTCGTAGAAGAGGTCCGGCCGGCCATTGAGCAATGTTGAGATGCCCTCGGCCGTCAGAAGCTGAGCGTTGCCCTGGCTGTCGACCAGAAAGCCCTCCATCTCGCGCAGGTACTGATAGCTGAACGACGGGATGATAATCAGCGCGAAACTCATCAGGATGAGCAGCTTCGTCCCGAGGCTGGGTCCCCGGATTGTGGCGGCCATCAGCGCCTACTTGAGCGACCAGCGATAGCCGTATCCATATTCGCTTTTGATGCAGTCGAAGTCCGGGTCAATCGCTTCGAACTTCTTGCGGATGTTGCGCATGTGGGTGTTGATGGTGTTGTTGGTGACGAGACTCTGCATGGTGGCGTTCATCAGTGTGTCGTACGAGACCGCGTGACCGGGCACACGCACGAGTTTGGCCAGCATGCGGAACTCGGTTCCTGACAGATTGATGGGCTGCGCTTGCCACGACACGAGCAGCGCTTCCTGATCGATAGAGAGATCACCGACAAGCTTGGCTGAATTAGCCCCGCCGGCGTTTGACTGCCCGCGGGCCTCGTTGATGCGGAGCAGGGAACTGATGCGTTCGGCCAGGTAATCGAGCGTGATCGGTTTTGGCAGGTAATCCCATGCGCCAAGCCGCAAGCCGGAAATCTTGTCGATTTCCGCGATGCGTTCAGTGAGGAAAATCACGGGTAACGATGGTGAGCGGGCGAGCAGCTCGCGGCAGATCTCGAATCCCGCGTCGACTTCGTCGCCGAGAATAATGTCCAGGATGGCGAGGTCGGGTAGTTCCAGTTCGAAGCCAGAGAGCGCTTCAGATCGGCTCGAGTAGGCCGTGACCTTGTATCCCTTCCGGGTGATCGCATCGATATAGTTGCTCCGCTGGTCCGGATCGTCTTCAACGATAGCGATGTTCTTTGCCATGACTTCCTCTTTCTGACCTGGTGCTAAGCACCCTGGGTAGTTGTCTGCGGTATGGAGCATGCCATGTCGACGTGCGAATGGCGCACCAGTTTATGCGAACGTTGAAACGCTGGCATCCTGCGGATGCGGATTCTGGCACTGCTGCCCAAGGGCTGGCCATGCCCGTGCGGCGGCAGGCGCAGTCAACGAAAGCGCCTGTTGACGAAAGTGCATGTTGACAAACGTTTGACCCTAAATCGAACGGCTTTGTCCTGGGGCGGTGGGGCATCCCGCGGGTCGCGACTCCTCTCATCACCCTCTAATCACCCGAGTCAGCTAACAAAATTTCATAAAAATTAAGAGTTACGGTCCGAAATGCCAGCTGGCTCGCCCCGCCTGAGTCTGCGTTTTCAGCGTTTCTCCAGAATTGTTCATGCAGCTTTCATTATGCGTCCATGGCGCATTGCTGCTTTGCAGGTTAACTGAGCTCCTATCAGCAAGCAGCAAACAGGTAGTACCGATGCGAGTCTTCGTACCGATCAATGATCAAGTGAACAGCCAGGTTCTGGCGGGCAATGTTGCCCGGGACCGGCTCGTCCCCTTCAATCCCGTATTCCTGTCCGCGGGTCTGCAGGCTGAGGCGAAAAAGCCGTCCAACTGGATAGGCGAGCCCGATTTTCAGTCGGCACATCGTCGCCTCTGGGCGCGCTCACGCTAGCAGTCGCCGAAAGCAGTTGGCCGAAAGCGCACTTGGCACCTGCGCGGTATTTAACGCCCGCAAGCCCAGGCGCCTTGTCGAGGATCGGCGATGACCCGCAACGGGTCGAGTCAGCTCCGGAGGTCTGTCGATGACGCGCCCGATTGGCCTTGCACTTCTCTGCGTCCTTTTTGCGCTAACCCTTTGACTTCGTTATCCTTTCTTCAAACTCGTGTCTTCAAACTTGTGCCTGCAGGCCTGCCGCGACCCGGCTGGTCCGTCGCGCGTAGGACCAGCCGGAGCGCAAACGCGACCAGCATCATGCCCATGATGGTCGCCGCGGCGTTGGGCGATATGACAGCGATAACAAGCGGGGCCAGGACGGCGCGTGAGATCGCCCGGAGCAGGTCGTTGTCGTGGATGAATTCCGCAAGGGGTGGGGACAATCTGTAATAGCTGTGAACCACAGCGCGTCCGGGTGCATTCTGCAGTAGTTGCTCGTCCCTGAACGTGCGCAATTGGCCAAGGTAAGGATGCAGGGTGCTGCCGTATGCAGCGGTCGCGATGAAACATCCCGCGCCGTCGCCGGTGTCCGGGGACACTGCCGGTTCAACGACCGTGACGTTGACGGAAAGCATGGACGTATTGCCAGCGTCGTCTGCGCAGGCCAGCATGACCGGCGTCGAGCCGAGCGGAAAGGTCGCCGGCAGGTCGAACGTCAGCGTTACGGCGCCGCTAACCGCGTCGGTACACAAGGCGGCGGCGAAGTGGGCAGTGATGTCCGGATCGGATGCCGAGACCGCTGTGCGCGATTCGATTGCGAATGACGTCAGGTTCTCGAAGGCCGGGCTGGTTGAATCCTGCACCGTGACCGTGCCGTCAGCGCTCACCGCGTTGCCGCCACTGTTGGTACAGCTAAAGGTGATCGATGTTTCGCCGAGAGGCAGATCAGTCGCCGTATCGAGGTCGATCACCGTTGAGTTCGCCGATGGCACCAGGATGCCGTCGATGAAGTCCGTGCAGGTGGCGCCGGCCAGGAAGGCTTGAATGTCCGCGTCGTTGAGCGGTGACCCCTCCCCGCTTTCAGCGCTGATGACGACATTAGCCGGTGTCGTCAGTGCGGGCTCGTCGTCGGGCAGCGCGAGGCCGATCGCACCCGGGTCAACCACCTGCTGGTTCTGCTGGCCATCTGCGTCGTTCGGGCCTCCGTCGGTCAGGGTGAGCAGCAAACACCGGTCGCCGGCGTTGAGGCCGGGCAGGAAGCGCGGGTCGCCCGGCAGCGCGCAATCGCCGCTTGCGAGTAGCGGTGCCGAGGCGGTGCGGTCACCCGCGCCTGGCGCGAAGGTCTGCCAGCCATCGGCGAGTGTGAATTTGCGATACACCGCAGCGGCTGGTATCGCGACTGCGAGCGGCACGACGACGTTGATGGATTGACCCGCCTCGCCGAGACCGTCGACGCGAAAATCGACAAGGCCGAGCGGATGTTCGAAGCGTCGATCCTCAGTGTCGGTCGCGCCGTCGTTCGCCAGGAACGCGAGATCGTCGTCGGTCGTCGCCGCGGATCGTTTGCTCGCTGCGAGGGCGGCGTCCCCCAGTCGTATGCGCAGTCCATTGTCGGCTTGTAGATAGAGGTCGCCGCACGAGATGCTGGGCAACATGCGTGAGATTACGGCGACGGGTCGCTACGGGGGGGCGCGGTTCGGTTTCGTGAAGGATGACCGGGACGCAGCAATGGCGCCGGTGCGCGACTAGACGAGTCGCTGCCTGGCTGAAAGACAGGCAAAAAAAGGGCCAGCAAAGCTGGCCCTTTTTTGTTGGTCGGCCAGTCGGTCTACCAAAGGCCGTACTTTTGCACTTCCGCGCGGCCGACGACCATGTGGTGCACTTCGTCCGGCCCGTCCGCCAGTCGCAATGTCCGTTGGCCGGTGTACATCTCCGCCAGTGGGGTCCAATGCGAGACGCCGGTTGCCCCGTGCATCTGGATCGCCTGATCGATGATGCGACAGGTGATCTCGGGCACCATCGCCTTGACGCCGCTGACGTAGACGCGGGCTTCTTTATTGCCCAGCACGTCCATGGCCTTCGCTGCGCGAAGAACCATCAGGCGGCAAGCGTCGATGTCGATCCGGGCCCGCGACACGACTTCGAGGTTTTTGCCAAGCTTCACAATCGGCTTGCCAAATGCGACCCGTGAACCTGCCCGCTTGACCATGAGTTCGAGCGCTCGCTCGGCCTGTCCGATCGAACGCATGCAGTGGTGAATACGCCCGGGTCCGAGCCTGACCTGAGAGATCTCAAAGCCGCGGCCTTCACCCAGAAGTATGTTCTCTTTTGGCACGCGAACATTCTCAAACGTCAGGTGCATGTGACCGTGAGGGGCATCGTCATGGCCGAACACGGTCATCGGCTCAACAATGGTCACGCCCGGTGTGTCGATGGGCACAAGGATTTGCGACTGCTGACGGCTGGGCGGCGCGTCCGGGTCGGTCTTGACCATCGTGATCATGATCTTGCAGCGGGGATCGCCAGCGCCGGAGATGTAGTACTTGGAGCCGTTAATCACCCATTCGTCACCGTCCAGCTCGGCACGTGTGCTGATGTTCTTCGCATCCGACGACGGCAAGTCGGGCTCGGTCATGGCGTACGCGGAGCGAATCTCGCCATTCAGGAGTGGTTTTAGCCACTCGTCCTTCTGTGCCTGGGTACCAACGCGCTCCAAGACCTCCATGTTGCCCGTGTCCGGTGCGGAACAGTTGAGCGTCTCGGACGCAAGCGGGAAGCGCCCAAGGTCGGCGGCAATGTAAGCGTAGTCGAGGTTCTTAAGGCCCTCGCCAGTGTCAGCGTCCGGCAGAAAGAAGTTCCACAGGCCGGACTCCTTGGCCTTCTCCTTGGCGCCGCCCAGCAGCTCAAGTTGGCGTGGGTGCCAGCTCCAGCGGTCGTCCTTTTCAGCGTTTAGTGCATAGAACTCTTCCGTGATCGGGGCGACGTTCTCATCAATGTGTTTGCGGACCGCATCCAGAAGAGGCTGCGCCTGTTCGGACATGACCAGGTTGTTCAGATCGTTTGCAAGATCTGGCATCTTGTTCTCCATTTGTTGTTACCGCCGGACAGGGATGATCCGTAACTGGATGGGCGGCTGTCAACGCGCGGGCCGCGCGTAAACTAAAGATCACTATGGTTGTTGCCTGAGCATAGGCGCGGTGATTCCACGCGAGTGCAATTGCGCTGTCTATTAATTCCTGTCCCAGGATTGTCATCCTGACAATTCTTGGGAGTCGGCTTGCAAGCAAACCTCGCATTTTCTTGCAGAAAATGGCGGTGCATCCCTGCACTGGCTAGGAAGTAATTAACCGAAAAATGCGCCGAGTCGTACGGGTGTCAGGTAGTCGGTAGAGAAAAATGAAACTGCGCGCCGTGTGCGAGTTCGCTCTTAACGCGGATGCTGGACTCGTGGAGTTCAAGCAGACGCTTGGTGATCGCCAGGCCCCAAGCCCGGTGTGGCCGAGGCGTTCCGGGTGCGCCGCCGCCGTTAACGATCTCATCGTTGGCTTCGGTGCCGGCATCGTAGGCATTCAGCCAGAGTGTGTAGGTGCCAACCTCTGATGGAATTGTTCAGCCGTCGAGGTCAGCGAAGCCGTCGTTGGTCGGCAAAACCATGGCAACGATGCTCAGACGGCCGAGCGCGCCGGTGTCAAAGCTGGCCGTTGTCGTGCTGACGCGGCCGAGCAGACCCGCGGCGGGATTGGCCACTGAAACCGCACCGGCGGCATCGAGTTCGGCGACGAGGTCGTCGATTGCGCCGCCTTCGGCCCTGGCTGTCAGTGCAGTGCTCGCAGGCATTGCCACCTCAAACAGGCCGATCGAGTCGTCGTGGGCGGCGACAAGGAGTGGTGTGAAATACATGCTGTTGGTGAGATTCGTGATCTCGACATCGATATCTGCTGCGAGTGCCGGGCTGGCAAGGCCGGCAGTTAATGCCAGGCCTGTCGCCGATTCTTTCCAGGGAGTCGATCTCCGGATTGCCGGTTTGCGGCTCAAAGCGTGCTAAAAGGACATGGTTCGTTTCCTCAGTGGTGGTCAGTCCAGCGAGACTACTGAGGGGAAATGACGAACTGGTCACGGAAATGTCACATTTGTATCACGATGGCCTGACGGTACGTGTCAGCATCGTGGCGTTCTTCGCCAAACCGGCCTTGCGTCTCGTGCCAGCGCGCCCGGTTGCTCCACATGGTGTTGCGGTTGGGGCGGAAGACGCGTCCCATATTTCGATTGAACGGCGGAGTAGTGGGGCGGCTAATCGATTTCGCGAACGAAGAGCGAAGTGCCCGACTCCGAGCGCAAAACCTTCCGCAAGATCAGATGTTCAACGGTAACTGCTTCGCCGACGGAAACCGTTGGCCCGCGCGTTATCTCGTTCTCGACCCAGGTTTGCCCGTTGGCGAGGGTGATGATGTGACGGCCAAGCGACGTCCGCCGGACCTCCGTGATTTCAGAGACGATGGTTCCCCGCTTTTTCTTTGGAGGTTTGTCGGCCTTCTTCTTATCCTTGTTGCGCCCGAAAATGGAGAAGCGTCGCTTGTTGCGAGTGGGTTTGGCGTCGTCCGGTCGTGCTGGCTCGACTGTTACAGGCTCAATCGTTGCCTTGCCGCGACGTGCTGCGGGTTCTGCCATGGCAGACGAAGTTGCTTCCGCGTTCGTTGTGTCGGTGGTGGCCTTGCCGGCCTGGCGGTCGTAACACGCGAGCCGAGCTTCGGCGGCCCCTACGTTTGAGCAATCGGTGGTCCCGGTGGCGGCGCCTGCAACGAGGGCGATGGACCAGAGTGCGGCGGCGGCGATTAGTGCGCTCACGGTTTTTGCAGCGCGTGACGAGTCACGCGAATGGCGGGCCGCGCCTGCGCGCGCGCGTGGGCGCACAATGGGGGGTGTGTAGGTGTTTGACAGACACGGTAGAGTCATGATCTTGGTTCGTAGGTTTGTGATGACGACTTGCAGCCACAATGCGGGGCGGTCAAGGGGTAGCGGATATTTGCGCGTCACCTGGACCGAAGACGGGGGCGGATCTTAAACGAACTTCGAGGGCATGCGTACCTGGCGCCCTGACGAAGTTCGCAAGTGGCGCATCGATAGTGCGGGTTCAAAGGGATACATGAGAAGTGCAATTGGGTATGCAAAGCCGGCGCGGCAAAGACGGGTGTTGATGCGCTCTGGCGTGGTCCAACGGGCTATGGCGACCAGGGCCGTTGCTGTGCTGATAGGCGGGTTGCTGTGTGTCGGTGGCTGCAGCGAGCGTCCGGAAGCGCCTCTGGAGGAAGGGACGGCCGTGGACTCCCTATCAGCCGCAGGCTCGCTATCAGCCGCGGACTCCCTATCAGCCGCAGGCGCTTTACTCGCCGCAGGCGCTCGCATTGTTGTGGCGGGCGCGGACGTGCGGGAGCCCGAACTCGCGGGTTATCTTGCCCACCGCATCAAATCTGCAAGAAGAGAGCCACACACCGCTGCCGCTGTCGGTAACCTCGCGCTGGCGTATGACGCGAATGGCTTCGCGAGCGAGGCGATTGCCACCTACCAGTACGCCGATGCGCTGCAAGTGGCAGGGGGGGGCGTTGAGAGTCGCTGGCCCCACTTTGCCGCCATCCTGCTGGCGCAGCGAGGCGATTTCGAAGAGGCGCGCGAGTCGATTGAACGGGCGATAGCGATCGATTCCGATTACCTGCCGCAGCGTCTCTGGCTGGGCACCTGGCTGCTCGACACTGGCGACGCCGATGCCGCCCTTGCGGTCTTCCGGGATGCGGAAGCACAGGCGACGTCGAGTGCGCACGGGCTTGCTGCGCGGTTTGGGCACGCCCGTGCACTCATGCGGCTTGAGCAGAACGGTGCGGCGGTCGATGCGCTCGAATCGTTGACTCGGATCACGGATCAATCCGCAATCTGGCGCCTGCTGGCGCGTGCCTATCGGTCCGTGGGTCGGGCTGACGACGGACACCGCGCAGCGGCCCGCGGACGGGTGCCCGGACCGCTGCGCTGGCCGGATTCGCGCCGCGCCGAGATCGGTCAACACGTCAGGGGCTTTAGCGGACGGCTGAGTGTGTCGGAGGATCTGATTTCGGCAGGTCGATTTGACTCAGCCCTCGCGTTACTCGCAGAGCTGGCTGCTGGCACAGAAAACGACCGCACGGTGATCAACAATCTGTCAATTGCCCTTCAGGGGGCTGGCCGGACCGGTGACGCGATCGCCGCTCTTCAACGTGGTATCACCGCGCATCCCGACTATTACCTGTATCACTTCAATCTCGCCGCGTTGCATGAACGGGTCGGCGATGCAGCGCCAGCCTTGCGCCACCTCGCACGTGGCATCGAACTACAACCGGGCTTTATGCCATTGCACGAGCGCAAGGTTGCCCTGCACCTCGATGGTGGTGACTACGCCGGTGCGCTCGCTGCAATCGATGATGCTGCCCGCCACGGACCGCCGAGCGCCGAGATGTTGTTCTATGCGGGCGTTATCGAGGGCAACGCTGAACGCTGGCAGGCGGCAATCACAAGGTTCAAGCGGCTGATTCGTCTCGAACCCGGCCACGCACGCGCCTTCCTCTTTCTGGGTCGCAGTCACGGTGAAGCAGGTGAGTATGATGCGGCGACTAAGGTGTTTGCACGCGCCGAAAAGCTTGGCGCAGATGCGGCTGAGCTAGGCGATGCGCGCCGACGATTGCAAGTGCTGGCCCGTCGCAGGGATGGGCGATGATCCATCGCACAGAACCAACCTGGTTCGGCGGGGCTCGGCCTGCATTGCCAAGGGTGCTTTGCGCTCTCGCGGTTATCGCGTTGCTGCATGGATGCGGTGCCGATGTTGAACCTGGGGGCCAGTCTTCGGACGATTTGGTTGCAGTATCACGACCGGTGTCGGAGCCGCGCCCCTGGTTCGTTGACGAGGCGCAGGTGCGCGGCCTCGATTTCGTTCATCAATCCGGTGTCCGTGACGGGATGTTGTTGCTACCGGAGATCGTGGGCGGCGGTGCGGCGCTTGCCGACTTTGACAATGATGGCGATCTCGACATCTATCTTGTGCAGAGCGGCAATGGGTTGCGCAGCGGTGGTGCGCTCGCTGATCAGGTTTTCGTCAATGACGGCAGGGGCTCGTTCAGTGCTGCGGCGGCCGCGGGCCACACCGGTTACGGCATGGGTGTCGCGGCCGGTGACTACGACAACGACGGTGATGTTGATCTGTACGTCACCAACGTGGGTGCCAATGCACTGCTACAGAACGACGGTACCGGTCACTTCACGGACGTTGCGGCGGCGGCGGGTGTGGCTGACGAAGGTTGGGGAACCGCCGCTGCTTTTGCCGACTTCGACGCGGATGGCGACCTTGATCTGTTCGTCGTCAATTACATGAACTGGTCCCTGCGCATCGAGCGGGAATGTCGGTCGCGCGGGGTTTCGACCTATTGCTCGCCGAATACTTATCAGGCCCCCGCCATGGATCGCTTGTATCGCAACGACGGAAACGCTTCATTTAGCGATGTCACATCCGATAGTGGAATCAATCTCGCTTTCGGCAACGGGCTCGGAATTGCGGTCCGGGATATCGATGGCGACGGGGCCACGGACGTATTCGTCGCCAATGACAAGACGGTCAACCAACTCTGGCTCAATCGGGGGCAGTTGCGGTTCGTGGACGAGGCGGCCTTCTGGGGCTGCGCGGTGGACGAGCATGGGACGGCGAAGGCAGGTATGGGCGTAGCAACCGGAGACACGGACCGGGATGGCGATGTTGATCTTCTGGTCGTCAATCTCGAGGGGGAAACCGATTCGTACTATCGTAACGATGGTACATACTTCACGGACGCGACCGTGTCGGTCGGTCTTGCCCGCCGGTCGGCGAAGCACACCCGCTTCGGGGTTGTACTCGCGGATTTTGACAATGACGGCTGGCTCGATCTCTATGAGGGGAACGGCAAAGTGGACGGCAATGCCATGGCGCCGGTTGATGCGTTTGCGGAACCTAACAGCCTCTACCAGGGCGTCCCGCAGACAGGTCAGGATGGGTCAGGGTCTAAAGTGCTTGCCGGGATTCGGTTTGTACCCGTCGTGCCATCCGGCGGCGTGACGGCAGCGGCATTGCAGACTACCCGCGGGGTTGCGTTCGGCGATGTGGATGATGATGGGGGCATCGACCTGCTGGTCATGAACCGCGACGCGGCGCCCGCGTTGCTGATGAACCGTGCGGCGAGAGGAAACTGGCTGAAACTTCGCGTCGTTAATCGGGACGGGCGTGATGCGATTGGCGCCCGCGTGCGCGTCCGGGTCGGCGCCCGGATTTTCGTAGACGAGGTGCAACCGGCGGCCAGTTACCTGGCGGCAAACGACCCGCGCATCCACGTGGGTCTCGGGGCGGCGACCGGGGTTGATGAAATCTCGGTCCACTGGGTTGGCGGTGACGCGGAGATGTTTAAACCTCCCCCGATAAATCAGGTGGTCGTGCTGGCGGAGGGCGGCGGACGTCCTGACGAGCGATGAACGGTGCACTGAACGGAGTTCTGGGTCAGGAACCAGGTCCTCGTTCTGGCAATACCGATGATCTGATGAGCGGGGTTCGGGGCGCTATTGTGGTGGGTTGGCTTGGCATCTGCATCGCTGGCGCTTTCGGTGCGGAGAGTGTCGCGAAAGGCGTCGCGCAGAGCAGTGTGGATGCTGGCGCGACTTTTACGGAAGTTTCTGCTTCATCCGGCATCGACTTTGTGCATCGAAACGGCATGACCGGCCAGCGCTGGCTTGCCGAGATTGTTGGCTCCGGTGTCGCCACGCTGGACTTTGATGGCGACGGGTGGATGGACCTATGGCTGGTTCAGGGCGGCGACTTCTTGCCCGGGGGCAAGCGCGTGGCTGACCGGCTGTATCGCAACGTCCCTGGTGAGACGCTGCGTTTTGTAGATGTAACCGCCCGCTCGGGTGTTGTTGCCGACAGGTACGGGATGGGCATCGCGACGGGCGACATCGACAACGATGGTGACTACGACGTCTTTCTGGCGAACTACGGCGCCAATCAGCTCTATCTGAATCTCGGTGATGGGCGTTTCATGGATATTACAGAGGAGTCTGGAATCACAGGCGATGTCTGGTCAGTCTCGGCCAGTTTTGCGGACGTCAATGGCGACGGCCTGGTGGATCTCTATGTTGGCAATTACCTTGATTTCACACTGTCGAGTCATCGTGACTGCCGCGACGTCGCGAATCGGGAGACCTATTGCGCACCGGACAATTACGAACCCGTGGCGGATGTTCTCTACATCAATCTGGGCAAGGGGCGGTTCGACGACCGATCCCTTGCGGCCGGCATCGGCAAGGTCAAAGGGCCCGCGCTTGGGGTCATCGTGCGGGACTTCGACGGCGACAGTGATCAGGATATCTATGTCGCCAATGACGGGGCGGCAAACCGCCTCTGGGTAAACAGGGGCCGTGACAAAGGGAGCGTCCGGTTCGAAGACGGGGCGGCGCTCGGGTTCGTGGCATTCAATGGCAACGGCGCTCCCGAGGCGGGCATGGGCATCGCCGCGGCTGACTACGACAACGATTGCGACCTTGACCTCTTTGTTACTCATCTGACGACCGAGACCAACACCCTGTACATAAACCGGGGTGACTGGTTCAGCGATGGGACCAACGGGGCGGGACTCGCTGCTTCAAGCGGTCCATTCACCGGTTTCGGCACGGGCTGGGTCGATTTTGATCTGGATGGTGATCTCGATATCTTCAGTGCCAACGGGGCCGTCTACCCGGTGCCAGAACTGCGGGACAAGGGCGTCCGGTATCCGCTCGCGTTGCGCAATCAACTGTGGCTGAACACCGGTCAGGGTCGATACCTGGAGCGGCGAGACAGCGTTCTTGACGTGGCTGAGGTCAGCCGCGGTGCCGCGTTTGCCGACTTGGACAACGATGGTGATGTTGACGTTGTTGTTGCCAACAGTAACGGGCCCGCTCGGCTCTACCGGAATGACATGGCGCGGGGTGCATGGCTGGGAATCCGACTTGCCGGCGGCAGTAGAACGCATCATGGGGCACGTGCCGAGCTTGTGGGCCGCACGTGCCACGCGCGATTTGTGGGGACGGATGGCAGCTACGCATCGGCGAGCGATGCGCGGATGACCTTCGGGGTAGGCCGCCAGCCCTGCCCGGCGGGTTCGAGATGCCCCGATAGCGTGAAGGTAACGTGGCCGGACGGTGGCAGCGAACGCTTTGACAGTCTTCGGCCTAATCGTTATCACACGCTGGTCCGCGGCCGAGGCGTGGGCCGCTAGATGCAGATGACGCGTAGCAAAAACTGGAAGCGAACGTGAAATCGATCTGTCGGTCAATCAGGCTGCTTCTCCGCTGCCTGCTAATGGTAAGTGCATGCTTATCGGTGGCCGCGACGGGTCAACCGGCAGACCCGGCGACTCAAACCCGGCTTCAAGCCGAGATACTGGATGCCGGGGAACAGGCCAGATTGCAGGCGGAGCGCGCCGAAACCGCAGGAGGGCGAGCCGATGCGTGGGGACAACTGGGCCGGTTTTATCATGCGCAGCGCCTGCGATCCCAGGCGCTTGCGGCCTATGAGCGTGCGCTTGCCGAGGATGAAACGCCGGAGATTCGCTATCTGCGAGGCGTTGCTTTGTCAGAGATGGGCCACCTCGAGACCAGCATTGGCGACTTCCGCCGTGCCGCCATATTGATGCCGGGCAGCATGGCGGTCTGGTATCGCCTCGGGTTTGCACTGTTGCAGAGTGGTCGGAGTGATGAGGCCGAGGAAGCGCTGCTGACGGCGGCGCGGATTGAGTCTTCTGCGCTCGTCCTGACGACCCTCGCCGAGATTTCGAGCGTGCGTGGCAACGATGAGCGTGCGCTCGAACTGTTGCTTGCCGCGTGGAAGAAGGAACCGCAAGCCGGGCAGATCGCTTTCCGGATTGCGCTTGCTTACCGGGGTCTGGGCGATGCCGGGGAGGCACGAATCTGGCTTGATAAGCCAGTGGGCAACCGGCTCGCACCGACCATTGATGACCCCGTGTTGCTGCAGGTGGCGCACCTTGGCAGAACGGCACGGTTTTACGAACTGGCTGCAGATTGGGCAGTCGCGCGGGGGGATCGAGAACGCGCGATCGCGGCCCTCGGGCGTGCCGCAAGGGTCGAGCCTCACAATGTTGCGATTGGAATGCGGCGAATCGGCGTGTTGGCGGAGTTCGACGTGCCCCGTGCGGTCGACGCCGTGCGGACGGCGCTCGGTCACAATCCCGGCTCCGCGCGCTTGTGGTACACACTCGCATGGCTGCTGCGGACGACCGATGACGACAAACTGCGGCAGGAGGCGGTCGCGGCCGCTGAGCGTTCGGTGGCCATTAGCGACGAGGTATCCGGACGACGCCTGCTTGCTGCCCTTGCCATGGCCGGACATCGTTACGATGTTGCCGCTCAGAACTATGTCCAGCTCGTGGGGTCGGACTCCGAAGACAGCTACCATCGGTATTGGCTTGGCATGGCGATGCTTGCGAATCGGGATTGCGCCGGCATACCGCAGCTACTTGCTGCGATTCAGATCAAACCCGCCTGGGGCGCGGCGCACATTGCACTCGCGCGTGGAGAAGCCGTGTGCGGAGAGGGTGAAACGGCAGGTCGCCGGGTCGCCGCCCTGGTGCGATCTTCGGACAGTGTTGATATCCGGCTGACTCGCGCGTTTGTGTTGCTGATGGCCGGCAGTAAGCAAGAAGCCGTTGGCGTGGCCTCGGCCGAGTTGCCGCATGCGGATGCGGCGATGATCATCGAGGCCGCATCGACATCAGGGTCAGACCCGCTTGTCTTTCATGCTGATTCGGCCTGGTGGCTGCCGGTCGAAGTCAGCAAAGGCGTGCCCTGAGTCTGCTGTCGCGACTTCTATCGAAACCTAACGGATGTACAGTGGTTCGACGGTTTTGTCGTGTCCGCTTCGGCCAGGAATATGCGGGACACACAACGATCATATAGGCATCGCCCGTGAGAAAAACGGGCGTATACGATCTCCTTATCGATGCCTATATGTCTGGATCTGTACCGATCGCTGGTCGGCAGCTCTGATATTTTCGATGCTACGGATACCACTGGGCTAACGAATGACCAGTGCCGTTCGCACGCGTAAAGCGACACAAACTCCAACACGTCGAAATGGTCGTGAGAGCCCTGGTGACAAGGCGGGAACAAGCACACGCACGCGGTTGTTGTTAACGGCGATGCATCTCTTCGCCAGGAATGGTCTCGACGGTGTGACGCTGCGTCGTATCAGCAGCGAGTCGGGTTCGGCGAATACAGCAGTCGTGCACTACCACTTCAAGGATCGTGCGGGTCCCATCGACGCGATCATCATTTTTCTTGATGAAAACGTCTGGATGCCGGCGTTCCTTCGATTGAAAGAGGGTATTGACGCGGGTGTTTCGCTGCGAGAACTCATCGATCTGGGGCTATGGCCGGGTAAGCAAACGGTATTCGATCATCCCTGGGGCGCTGATGCTCAGGCGTGCATGTTCCGATTCGAAACAGGGAACGATGAGGTGGCCAGGCGCCAGTTCAGCAACATGCGCAAGAAGCACGACCTTCTGTTCAAGCGGGGACTGCGCCGAGCGTTGCCGGAATTGACACCGACTGTGTTCGAACAGCACTGGCAGTTCCTCTATACCGAGGCGAGCACAGGACAATGGGTGCGGGCTTATCTGCTGGGTGAACCTGCTGAAGGCAAGTGGACGCCAAGGCGCGAGGAACGTTACCTTAGCTGCCATCTTGACTATGTGGTTGGCGGCCTGCAGGCGCCTGTTTCGCAGTAAGACGGCCCCGTAAAACGCCTCAGTTAGTAAAACGCCCCACCTGGTAAACGCCGCTCCTTGCAATGGACGCTGCCCTGTTTGGCGTAATTCCATCCACAAATCCCCTGCACTACCGGATCTTTCGATACGCGCCCTGGAATGCCCTGATCTGCTCCAGACCCCAGGTTGAGGTCTGGTTGATGGCGGATGTGGCGACTGGCTCGCCTGACTGCATGTATCACAGTCTGGCGCTGAAAGATTGAGCGGTCCAACGCGAGTAGATACCCCCAGGATCGGAGCCGAATTGTCGCAGATTGTTTGAGGCCCGCCGCGGGCGGTGCGTTTCGATCCTCTGCGAGATGCGCTTCGGACGGCGGGTCATCCGGCGGAATCGGGCTGTAGAAATGCAGCTTGAGCCGGTGGCACACATCTGCACTTAAGGCGCTGGACGCAGTGAAGGCAGCGGGACGGAAGAGAAAGGGCAGCGACGGTTGTCGGTTTGGGTGATGTCTGCGTATGGGGGGGTGATATCGCCCAGGCGATAAAGAATCAGGGCTTCACCATCCTCCTGCGCGTCTATTATCAGCAGATCATCGGCCTGCCAGGTACGCTGACTGGCCTTGCCCTCGACATCGCGCTCTTCTTCGACGCTGTGACCGATCCGCTTGCTGGCGGGTTGTCGGATCGTCTCAAGGGCCGATTTGGCTGACGCCACCCCATGATCGCCATCGCTGGCATTCCGCTCGCCATATCGTTCGTTTGTCGCTTCAGTCCGCCGGACAATCTTTCAGACCTGTTCGGCTTCCTGTGGCTCGTTACCTTTGCCGTGCTTGTGCGCGGCTCGCTCACGTTCTATCACATACCGCACCTGGCGCTTGGCGCCGAGATGGCACATGACTATCACCAGCGCTCAACGCTGTTCGGCTTCAATACCTTCATTGGTGCGATGGGGGGTGCCGTGGCCACGATTGTCATCTATTTGTCTGCGGTCGTCATCGGTGCCTCGACGCTGCCAATAATCGGTGTGACCTACAATTCGATGTACGCGGATCTTGCTGATCAGCATGAACTGCGCACCGGCAAGCGCAGGGAGGGCGCCATTTATTGGACCCGCGCGTTCGCCAACAAGGCGACAGGTGCTCTAGGACTCGTCATTGGCGGAGAGATCATCGATGTCATCGCGTTTCCAGAGAACGCGACCTACGGGACCGTGCCGCTGGACATCATCTGGAGCCTCGGTTTTTTGTCGGCCCGGCAACCTCAACGTTCACCCTGATCGGTGTGGTCTTTTTCTTTTTCTCTCGCATTGACCTGGCACGGTATGCTGAGATTACCCACGGGATCGAGCGGCGCCAGGGTGCGCCCATGTGCCCAGTATCACGATCTTCACTTCATGGCGCGACTCGCGAACTGCGCCATCGCTCGCTCCACCAGCAGCCGAATGTAGCGACGGCCAATACCGCGCCGGCCGCGAGGAAAAAGCGGGACTCGAGCCCGCCGACCAGGCCAATTGGGGAGAACAATAGATACGTCAACGCGATACAGGTGATGAGGATGATCGACGTGGGGACAGCGAATCGCCAGGGTGTCATGTCGACTGCGGGCCTCTCGGCATGTGGACGGGGTGGTGTCGGATGTGTCCGGCCCAATATCAACATGATTGCCACCTCAATCACAAAGAGGACGGCGTAGATGTGAATAAAACTCACATCGATGTCGAACACAAACTGCAGCAAGCCGTATGCGACCACATGAAAGACGATGACGACCTTGGCGGCGACCGGTGGCACTCGGGCTGTAAAGAGTCCCACCAATACCAGAGTGACGACCGGGATGTTGTAGAAACCGGTGAAGACACGGATGAGTTGCCACAGACCGTCAGGCGCAAATTGCAGGAAGGGCGCAACCAGGAATGAGAAGAGTGCGATGACGACGCTCGCAATGCGCGCGATCCGAATGAGGTCGGCGTCCGTTGGTTGGGTCTGCGCAAGCGGCTGGTATACATCGAGGACGAACAACGTCGCGGCGCTGTTCTGCAGCGAGTTAACGGAGCTAAAGACCGCGCCAAGCAAAACGGCGAGGAAGAAACCGGCGAGGTAAGTGGGCAACACATCGGCGACAAGCGTGGGGTAGGCAAGGTCCATGTGGGTAAGGGTGCCGCCATAGAGATGGTAGGCAATCACTCCGGGGAGCATCATGAACACGGGCACGAGTAGCTTGAAGAACCCGGAGAGAAGCACACCCTTCTGGCCTTCGCTGAGGCTGCGCGCGCCCAGGGTCCCTTGGATGACGTACTGATTCGTTCCCCAGTAGAAGAGATTCGCGAGAATCATGCCGGTAAAGAGGGTGCCGAAAGGCACCGGATCATCGCTGCTGCCAATCGCATTGAGCTTGTCGGTATCTTCGGTCAGGACAATGGTGAGACCGGCAACCGCGTCGCCGCCGCCGAGTGCGACAAGGCCAAAGAACGGAACGATCGCGCCGATGACCAAAAGCCCGATGCCATTGATCGTGTCCGACACGGCGACCGCGCGCAGGCCGCCGAAGATGGCGTATGCGGCGCCGGACATACCGACCACGATGATGGTGACGACTAGCGCCACCTCGGGCGACACGTCCAGCAGGCGCGAGACGTCAAACAACCGCACTACGGCGAGCGATCCGGAGTAGAGAATTGATGGCATGGTGATGAGACCGTAGCCCGCCAGGAACAGGACGACGGTTATTTTCCGCACGCCCGGGTCGAAGCGTTCCTCAAGGAACTGCGGCAGCGTAGAGAATGCGCCGTTCAGGTATCGCGGCAGAAACACGAGTGCCATTATGATAATGGCGAAGCCGGCGGTGACCTCCCAGGCCATCGCGGTCATGTTAAAGCCGTATGCCGAACCATTCAGACCGATCAGTTGTTCGGCTGAGAGGTTTGTCAGCAGCAACGACCCCGCGATGAAGGTGCCGGTCAGGCCGCGACCGGCGAGAAAGTAGCCGTCGCTGGTTGCGACTTTGCCGCGGGTCTGGACGTAGGCGAAAGCCGCGACAAGGGCCATGAAGAAGGCGCAGGAAGCGAGGGTAAAGCCAAGGTTGTCGCTTGCCACTGCCCGCCTCTCGCTCGTTACTGCAGATTAGTGATCGAAGATTGAACGCGCAGCTTGAACCGATTTGCTCCGTTTCGTGGTTATAGCGACCTTAAGTTAATCCCCGTCGGGTGCGGGTTCGTCGAACGAAAACGACGCGTCCTGATCGGCTCGGCCCTGCGCAAGGATCTCTGTCCAGTTTGACCGTTCGAAGTAGATCTCAAGCCGGTTGCGCTCAGGGTCTGCGAAGTAGATGGAACGCTGCTTGGTGTGGTCCAGCATCGCCGCGACGGGCACGTCGTTCTCAGTCAGCACCGCGCCGGCGTCGCGCAGTGCGGCGTAGCTTGCCACCTTGAACGCAATGTGGACGATCTGGGTGCCCTCGCGCGCAGGCCGCGTCCCCATGGGAAAGAGATCAATCGTATGGCTCGTGCCTGCCAGACTTAGAAAGACGCCGCCGTGATCAGGGTCGCGCTCTACCAAGACGAAACCAAGTACCCTCTGATAGAAGTCAGCCATCGAATCGATATCGGTCGCGGCGATGGCGCAGTGGCCGATTGAATCAATCTTGATGGGCATAGGTCCGCTCAGTGTTGACCAATGTTGGATATCGGTCAACCGTTTGCGTGTGAATCCTGCCGCTGCGAACGTGATTCCATGTATCGGTCAATCAGGCTGATTTTCAGAGCCTGATAGTTGGTGGTGGGGCTACGACGCCTATTGAGCCTTAGCTTACGTAGCCGAGATTGGGCCCCTCGTCACGCCAGCCATTAAAGCGTTTCTCGCCGAGCAGTTGTGCGAACCGTGGTTCGTTCGCATATTGCTCAAAGACTTCGGGGTAACGGTCGTCGCCCCGCAACTCCTGGGTGTCCATGAAGTCTCGGCAGAAGTACGCGGCGAGGTTGATGCGGGTGCCGGGAACTTCCCGGCGCCAGCCCCCATGCCACGAGTTGCCGTGCCAAACGACAGCGTCGCCCGGATCGATATTCATCGTCACGCCACCGATGGGGACATCCCATTCAAGGGCATCGACTTCGCTCTGCGACAATTTCTCAGCCATGATCTCGGGCATTGTCCGGCCTTGAACTGTCCAGTTTTCGTGCGCGGTGGGTTGTCGTTGTTTGTGGTGGCTGCCTGGGAACAAGACCAGTGCGCCAGCTTCCTGGGAATAAGGCGTGAGCGCGTAGTTGCAGTTGGCGACCAGCGATGATGGTGTCAAACAGCCGTCAGGTATGCCGTCAGCATGGACGCCGAGCGGGTAACCACCCGGGCCGCGGAAGTGACTACCCATGGACGATAGAACGCAGGTTTCGCCGAGCAGGTACGTGACAAGCGCGAGTGGCTTCGGCTCTAACAGAATCTCGGGGAATACGGGATCGTCGAAGAGCAGGTAATGCTGATATCTCATTCCGTTGTACTCTTCAGCGGTTGCCGCGTTTTGATCGATGCTGTGCCTGGACTCTTTCTCGGCACGGCGCAGGATCGCCGCCCTGGCGCGTTCGATGCGATCATCTGACAGAACCCCACGGACAACCGTGTAGCCCTGCACTTCGAGTTCAAGAAGATTGTCGGTTAGCCCCAGCTCATCGATGTTGTCCAGCGCCCGCCGGCCTGCGGCATTCGCCGCGCTGGCAATCGCGGGTGCTGTGGTTTCTGTACTTGTTTGTGCGCTCAGTTCTGACATCTTTTCAATCCTCTTGAATCCCTAACGCCCGACCGAACATACAATAGTGGCATTGGTCGTGAGAGGCGCTCGCTCGAGCGTCATCGGGTGTTGAAACCGCGGTGGGCGGAATCCTTGACTATACCCCAACGTCGCCCTGCATAAAGAAGCTGGCGTGCGGTGCAGGGATGCACCGCACATTTTGTGCAAGCCTCTTTTCTGCAAGATCATGCGAGGTTTGCGTGCAAACCGACTCCTGGGAATTGTCAGGATGACAATTTTGGGACAAGAACTAGCTCGTTCCTGGACGTCGGTTTGGCAACAAACGACGTGAGGGAGCACTCTGGGGGTCCTTGGATTTCGTCCATAGATCGTTCCGGGTGGTGGGGATGCCTGGCCAGCGCACCGACCTCGAACTGACCCGTCACCGGGACGGAGGATGCTTGCGCCTCAAGCAGACCCTGCTCAGAACTCAGATGAACGTCCGTGTACGATGAGTCCTTCTTTTGCCGGGCGTGTTACGGCAGGTCAGGTCAAACAGCGTTAGCCATCGGCCATCGGCCAGGGAGATCAAATGGGGGATTTGAGCGGTAAGGTCGCCTTCGTCACGGGCGCCGGTTCGGGTATCGGTCAGGGCATCGCTGAGCGCCTCGCGCGTGATGGCGCTGACATCTGCATCGCGGACTTCGACGAGGAAGGCGCAGAACGTACCGTCGATCTCGTCGGCCAGTTGGGACGCCGTGCCGTGGCGGTGAAAACGAACGTCGCGGTATCCGTGCAACTCGAGGCGGCAGTCGAGGCGTGTCACCAGCAACTGGGCCGTCTTGACATCGCTGTCGCTAACGCCGGAATCGGCCGCGGTGCACCGCTACTGGAGATGACGACCAAGGACTGGCAGGACCAACTCGACGTCAACCTTACGGGCGTATTTCTGACGGCGCAGGCCTGTGCACGGAAGATGGTCGAACTGGACAACGGTGGCCGCCTGGTCTGCATCTCCTCGCTGGCGGCAGAGTCAACCGGGGCTGGCATATGGTCCTATTCGGCAACCAAGGCGGGGGTGCGTATTATGGTTCGCGGATGGGCACAGGAACTCGGCGCTCATGGCATCACCGTCAACGCGATAGGTCCGGGCGTCATCGACACGCCTCTTGCGGCCGGTTTAGCGGGCGAGGAAGGTGGCACGATCCGCGGTAACCTCGAGTCACGGACGCCCGCTCGTCGTGCGGGTCGTCCAGCCGACATTGGCGGCCTTGTCAGCTTCATGGCGGGCCCGGACGGGGAGTTCATGAGTGGCTCTTACGTGATCATGGACGGAGGACTGCGCGATGCGGGTTCGCCGGCTAACGCGGGCAAGGCTGACGATGCAACCATGGCGGAGGTAATGAAGATCATGCAGTCAGGTCAGTCCCGTCGGGAACGGCACCAGGCGCTGCTGGACGATCGGGGCGAATAGTCCAGCGTTGTCGTGTCAGGGTCTGCACAAGCCAGGCGCGGTCTACACGCATCGCCTGCCGCGGTGCGGATGGGGCATCGACCCGACGCAGCCCAAATTTGATCATCCGGGGCACGACGTTCGTGTTCGCGAGACCCCGGCGCCTTGCCTCTGGCCGACCTCATGGCGAGGGAGGGACCAAGGCAATGGCCTTCATAATATCGCAGCGAAATCACAGGCGGATTCGCCAGAATACCGATCTTCCGGTGACTTGAGATGCGCGTCCCCGACATCGGACGAGGCGTAACTGATCAGCAGCGCCAGGGAGTCATGGCATCAGCCAAACCGTAACGACGCTGACGTAATACCTCATGAAGCCCTTACACTTCGACCATTCCTATTGGTACGTAAGACACTGGACCAGAAACCATGCTCGGATGGCAGGTATATGCATTACTGACGGCCGCCGAGTAGTGCGTGTATAGTCGCCGGCCCGGCCGCCGCCGGGTACAACAAGAACAACGAAATGGACGTCACTCATGAATACCTCGACTAATCCACTGTCGCTTGCAGGCACTCCGGCAGCCAGCCCGCTTGGCTATCTGAGTTGGACCTCCGTGCAGGCGGCGCGTGACCCCCTCTACATCATGGTGATCATCTACATTTTTTTCCCGTATTTCAGCAACGAGGTGGTGGGTGATCCGATCAAAGGACAGACGCTGATCGGCTATCTGAATGCGTCGGCGGGTCTCGCGATGGCGCTGACCGTTCCATTCATGGGCGCGATCGCAGATAAAATCGGCCGGCGCAAGCCCTGGATCGTCGCGAGCCACTTGGTGCTCTCGGCCACGGCGATATCACTGTGGTGGGTTCACCCGACCGGTATCGGCATCGCCAGCGCCTTTGTGCTGCTTTTCTTCATGATCGTCGCGTTTGGCTACTCGGAGGTTTTTCACAACGCCATGTTGCCGAGCGTGGCGCCGCGTCACCTGACCGGGATGATCTCCGGTCTTGCCTTCTCGTTGGGAAACATGGCAGCCATTGGCTGGCTCCTGCTCGTGTTATTCGCGTTTGCGCTCCCGGGCACAATGGACTGGGACTTTTTGCCTGACGCGCCGCTGTTCGGTGTCGATCAGGCGGCGCACGAGCACGATCGGATGGTGGGCCCGATCGGCGGGATCTGGCTGTTGTTTGCGACACTGCCGCTGCTGTTCTTCACGCCTGATGGTGAGTCGTCTTCGAGATCGATCATGCAGGATGTGAAGCTTGGCTTGCTCGACGTACTCGCGACCGCGCGTCAGATCCGGCACTACTCGAACATCGGCCTTTACCTGCTCGCGCGCATGTTCTTCAACGACGGCATGGTGGGCGTCCTTGTCTTCAACGGTGTATACGCGTCCGGCGTGTTTGGCTGGGACAGCAATTCACTGCTCATCCTCGGAGTTGCGACGAGCGCATCGGCCATGATTGGCGCCTACCTCGGCGGACTACTCGACGATAGGCTGGGTTCGATCTCAACGTTGAAGGTCTCCATTGGCATGACCACGGTCATCCTGCTCCTGCTCGTGTCCATCTCACCCGGTTCGGTGCTCTTCGTGCTGGATGTCAGCACGGAGCCGCTTTGGAGTGCGCCGTTTTATAATACGATTGCAGAGTTCACCTACATCGTGACCTTCCAGTTCTTTGCCCTCTTCTTCGTGACGGGTCTCTCGGCCTCGAGGACGCTGATGGCAAAGCTGTCGCCGCCGGAAATGGCGACACAGTTCTTCGGACTCTACAGTCTCTCTGGCACGGTCACGGCTTTCCTTGCCCCACTGATGGTGGGACTCAGCACCGCCGCATTCCAGTCCCAGCGTGCCGGCTTTGGTGCCCTGGTGGTGTTGATGGTCATCGGCGCCACGATATTGTTCTGGGTCAAAGAGGAGCAGGCTACTGTCGCTCCGACGCGAGCCTGACAGGGGCCGCGAGGCCCTTTTTATTTGGCGAATATTAGGAATAGGTGTGGGATGAAACCCTTAGTTCGACAAATCGGCAGGACAGGCCCGTCGACCAACATCATCACCTTGCTCATGCGGTAGTTCCCGCTGATCGTCGTAGATTGCAAGCGTTGCGTGAAAAAGACTGGAATATCGGCGCCGTGCGGCGCTCACGTGATCTTTCAGTTCTGCGTTCCTAACGGTGTGGACGAGCTTTCTGCTTCCGTATCGGATGAATTGGGCGCACGGCTGAACAGGCGCTGGGCTTCAGGCGGGCTATGCGGTTGAAAATTGCCTAGCCAGCGTACCGCCCGATTTGACGAACGCGCTTTGTACCAGCAATGTTTCCGCAGTTGGCAGACCGATACCTGATGTGTCAGCCGCAAATCGACGACGTAAGTCGTTTAATTTGTCGCGAGCGGGCGTAGGCCCGCGACGCTGCAAAAGTGCAGGAAAGCACTTTTTCAGCACCCTGACAGACCACGGAGGTGTGATTCAGATGATTAACCCAATACAGATTCCGGCGGGTACTCAGCTCGCACTATGCATGGTTCTGGGGGCGGTACTGGCAGTGTTGCCCCGTCCCTCGACCGCGCTCGATGTGCCGACGGTGGGCGAGTCTGCCGCCGTGCATGAGGTAATGGTTCCCGGTCTGACGCCGGAACTCGAGCTTCTCTACCAGGACTTGCTCGGCCACCTGCTCGGGGGTGAGCCGGACCATGCCGCGCGAGCGGCGGACGTGCTCCTGAAAGCGTTTACCCTGCAGTACGGCGAGGACAGCCCGCTGCTCGCAACGCCCTCTCTCTATCTTGGTCTGATCCAACTCGATCGCGGCGAGACCATCGACTCCGTCCGGCACCTGAACCGGGCCGTCGAGTCCATTGAGCGCAGCCATGGGCAGTTCGATTTACGCCTCATGGCGCCGCTGCGTGGACTGGCCATCGCCCACATGGAAACAGGTCAACGCGCCAGCGCGGTTTCCGCGCTGCGTCGTGCCCAGAACCTCACTCATCGCCATATGGGCGTGTACAACACGGACCAGTTGCCAATCCTGGACATGTTGTTGACGGCGGCGGGCAATCGCGCGCGCTCGGGCGTGACCGATCCGCTTCTGGCGTTCAATGTGAAGGTACACGAAGAGGCATTTGGCAAAGATGACCCGCGGATTGTGCCTGCCCTGCTGCGAATGGCCGAATACATGGCGGACAGAGGCAAACGCATCGGCAGTTTCCGGGCGAAGGGCGCCATAGACTTCAGAGCATCGATCAACCACTCGAGGCGCGCCCTTACTATCCTGGAGCAGCACTACGGAGCTGACGATCCTCGTCTTATCGATACCCTGCGCGTCATCGCGGAAACGAGATTGAAGCGGGGGTTTGGAAAAGGCGATGCGGTTGCCGCCATGCGGCGGGCGCATGACATTGTGGACACCGCCACAGCATCGGACGTGTCTGAGCGCGCTCACGCGAAGGTTGAGCTGGGCGATCTCTACACACTCTGGGACGACCATCGTTCGTCAGAGGCCTACCGCGATGCTTGGAAGGTCATTCCGGAGGGCCCGAAATACGACGCACTGCGCGACGAACTGTTTGGCGAACCCAGTCGGATTTCCACCGATAGTTTCAACATGTGGCTACGCGAGCGGCCCTGGCGGACAGACAGAGTGAACTTCCTCGAGTTCGGCTATGTGGTCCGCGCTGACGGTCGCGCACGACGCTTCCAGACGGTGGAGGGTAATGTGCCGCAGAGCGCTCGCCAGAGGCTGCGTAGCAAGCTGCGAAGGGCCCGCTTTCGCCCCAGGATGGTGGATGGCGATGTTGTCGAGACAGAGGGCCTGAGGGTGCGCCGCGAGTTTTCCCTGTTCTGAGCGGGCCGAGACCCGCGACTCTGCCCCGCGACCCTGCCCCGCGACTATGAAAGGCGCAGGAAAGTACTTTTTTCAGCCACCTTTCATGGAACTAAAGCTTAATATGCTGCCAAGAGTTTTCTGCGCGACAGTGCGTAATCTGGCAGCATTGAAATGCTGCTAGCAGCGGTATCTAGGATGGTCAGTGGTGTCGAAGGATCCGGGATGGTGACAGCTCACGGATTGGTGACGCCCGCTCGGGCGCGCGAGGCTCGCACATGAGCCTCATTCCCGTTTTCGAAGGTCCTGCCAGGCGTGGAGCGTATCTACCCGTCTTCTTTATTGGCGCGATCGCGTGCATCAGCGTGCTGCCACGCATTGCGCTGCACGACACGTTGGGGATCGTGCACTTGTCGGTCGTTGGCGTTCTTTCGGTATGGTACCTGGCGCTGTACTGGCGCGATCATGGAAAGGCCGGTGGGTTAAATTTCCGTGTGCGCCTCGCTGCGCCGCATTACGTGCAGGCCTGCCTGCACTTCTCCATCTACATTTACTGGGGCTTTTATTGGGAGCTCGTAACCCACAATGGCCTGCTTTTCGTTGCGCAGATTCTTTTTGCGTTTGCTTTCGAAGGGTTGCTCAGCTGGTCGCGTGGGAAGGAATGGCGCGTGGGATTCGGGCCCTTCCCCATCATTTTCAGCACCAACCTCTTTTTGCTGTTCAAAGACGATTGGTTCGTCTATCAATTCGTGCTGATCGCTGTGGGATTCGTCGCCAAGGAGTTCATTGTCTGGAAGCGCGATGGCGTTCGCACGCACATCTTCAATCCGTCTGCCTTTGCACTGTTCCTTTTCGCGATTGTCCTGATCTCGACCGGCCAGACCGACAAGACGTGGGTCTCACAACTCTCCGCCACGCTCGATACGCGCCTCGTCGATCCGAGCAGTCATCCGTATCTATTTCTTTTCGCGATCGGCCTGATTGCTCAATATCTGTTTCAAGTAACCCTTGTGACGCTCGCGTCCGCGATGATGCTCTTTGCGCTCGGGAGCATTTACGGCGCGATCACCGGCACGTTCTGGTTCGTCGATACCGGCATTCCAGTCGCCGTGTTTCTGGGACTGCACCTGCTAATCACAGATCCGGCAACCTCGCCTCGCAACGGCTGCGGACGGTTCCTGTTCGGCGCGCTTTATGGCGTTGGCGTCTTTGCCTTGTACGGCCTGCTCGATTATTTCAGCGAACCCCTGGCTTACGACAAACTACTGTTCGTCCCGATCTTGAACCTGCTGGTGATTCCCATTGATCGCGTGGGTGTCTTCTTGCAGCAAAAGTTCACCCGGCTTCGCAAGAAAATCCATCTGCTGGATCACTCCGCGTTCAAGCAGTGGAACCTGATCCACATGGTGATCTGGATCGGGCTCTTCTCGTGGATGTATGTCGGTGAATTCATTGAGTCGGATCACCCCGGACGTCATCTCGAGCATTGGCAGACAAGCTGCGCTCAGGATCAGCGCAACGCCTGCCGCAACCTCGCAGAGTCCCTGACATCCAGGTGCACTCAGGGCGCATTCAATCGCTGTGGCGAATTGTCAGATCTTTACGCACGAAAGCCGGACCTTGCCACGCCATTGGACCGGCAGATTTGGTTCGGTGTCGCTTGTGATGTCGGCGCGAAACGCGAATGCGACCTGTACCAGCGCAACCTGACGACCGGCGTGCGCACCGAGCTGCTGGAAAGCTGTCGGTCGGGTGATTCCGCTATGAGCTGCTATGTAATCGGCTCAGGTTATTTCAAAGGCCTTGATCGCGGTCCGCGCGACGGGGACAAGGCATACGGTTACATGTTGCGTGGCTGCGAGCTGGGATTGGGCAAGAGTTGCGCGGTCGCCGGCACAATGAATCAGTTTGGCGTCGACATCGAGGCGGATCTCATGCAGGCGGTCGCGCTTCACAAGAAGGCTTGCGCCCTGTCCTATACGCAGAGCTGCGCGACGCTCGCCCAAATCTACGGAATGCCGACCCTTCCGATCGCGAGCGAAGCGATGGGAGATTGGTACCGTGCCAAGGCTTGCGCGATTGGTGCTACCACACTTTGTGACGCCGGATCGCCCGGCGGGCGCAAACCCGGTTGAGATCGGGCACCGTGCATGGCACGAACATGGATCGTGCGCCATACCATTCTCCGTTCTGATGAGCGCTCGATGTCACCCTTTTCGTAGTTGCTCGTGTTGCAAAAGCTCCGCGAAGGCCGTAGCGCACATCCCAAAAGATGCCCTCGGTGGCGTCTCCGTGGCCTGTCT